>Ga0210402_10000404_pt1 | contig 48445 bp, 37 predicted proteins | sample IncBWC7MmetaG_FD_161055 | JGI IMG/M metagenome (GOLD analysis project Ga0210402, IMG submission 161055) | Forest soil microbial communities from Barre Woods Harvard Forest LTER site, Petersham, Massachusetts, United States - Inc-BW-C-7-M | ecosystem: Environmental > Terrestrial > Soil >... | reverse complement strand
TCGTCGGCCTCGCACCGGATTTCGGAGATGCTGGCCCATGCCAGAACGGAGCTCTCTCCGGATTGGCTCGCTTCGCGGAGATAGCGGAGGGTCGACCATCGGTCGTTGCGCGTGAAAGCGGCCAGGGCGGCGAGGCCTAACCAGGCGGGGCGGGCCGGCGATCCGTCACCTCGTGCTTCGATCACTTCCGGGTCGACCGTGCCGCTTTGGGCGAGATCGAACGCATCCGAGGTCATTCCGAGCTTCGTGGCGCACTGAAAGAGGATGTTGCCATCGCAATGAAGGGAGAGGAGAAGGGCAATGGTGTAGCGGAGGCGCTGATAGTGCGCTTCGATGGGAACGAAGCGCATCAACTCATCCCAGCGCTCTTCGCTCGGATGCTTCGCGAGCTCCTCGATCGCGCTCACCCAGCCGTCGGATACGTTCGCGGCCTTCGCGATTGCTGCGTCCAGCTCTTCGCGATCGGCGCAATCCGGCGCTCGCAATGCCAGGCGCGCGACGGTCGCCGCGTCGTCCGAGTAGCCGCACTCGGCCAGCTTTTTCACAGCCGGTAACGCGCTGCCGCCGTTGCTCCAGTGGCGTAGCAGGAGCGTCACTTCAGGGTATTCGTCGCTGGCGGGCATGCCCATCGTCAATCCTCTTACGCTTTCAGTCTCTTTGGCCGTCTGCTATCAAGCCGTTTGAAGTTCGCGGCCGAAACCACCGGCTTGCCAGTCTGGCGCTCGATGTCCTTACGCGTCCTTCCGGCAACCGCGCCGCCGTCCTTGGCATCGTTGCGGAGCGGCTCCATGCCTTGTGACTCCCTGCCCCGATGGAGTGTCGTGGTCGTCGCCTCGGCCAACATGGTCAGGATCAGCTCGATGTCAGTCATGTGGTCGCGCAGGTTCTCCCGTTCCAGCGCCTTCACCTGCTTGTATTCGTCGACCTTGAGGTCAAAGGTCCCCTGCATGATCTCGTTGGTCAGGATGGCGAATTCCATGCTGGTCGAGGCGCCACGATTCTTCCACTCGTCCGTGAGATCTTGTCGAACGGCGATACCTCGGAGTCGCTTGTCGATCCACTCCTTCGGATAGCCTTTTTTTTCGTAGAGCTCCTGCATCCGGCCCATAGCCAGCTCCGGGTTCTCGATCTCATCAATGCGTTCCCTGCCTACGCGGGCCAGCCAGCGCTTGAAGGGTTCGGCCTGGGGGCTGGGGATCGATTGAATGAGGCGGAAGACGCCCTCTGTGTTCCAGCATTGGAGTTTTTGAGGCCCCCCGGCAGTCGCGAACTCGAAGGCAAGGGGGGGGACAAATTGTCCCCCCCCTTGGAGGGCCGTGCTCAAATCCGGATCCCGCTTTCGCATCTTCTTCCAGTAATCCGATGGGTCGGCGGAATCCGTCAGGGCGGCGATGACGTCGGTGATGACGAACCACCATTCGCCATCGTGCATCGTGCGGCGGATCTCGCGTTTCTGAAAACGGGCAACGTGGCCTTGTGGATCATTCATGGCGTTCACTGAATCTCTTCATCAACCGTGAAGTCCTGCACCGGAAGCAACCGATCGCGGTCGAACGGCGGCTCCTCCTTCGGCGGAAGGATTTTGCGGAAGTCGCGGTGCCAGCGCTCGCGCGTTTCGTCGTCGGCGTAGTAGCGGAGGTAGATCTCGTTGTCTTCGTCACTGCATTCGCCGATCGGGCTGATGTGCCATCCGCCGCCGGATCCGGGCGTGGGGAGAAGCGTTTCCTCGCGAAGCCCGTGGGCGACGAGAAAGCGGTACAGCTCGCGGTCGCTCAGGTGGTTCGTCGATTCGACGTACACACAGGCCGCGGCCATGGCTTTGATGAGATCCCAGAGTTTCGTATGCAGCGTGGCGTCATCGAGATCGCGTTCGTCCGGAATCGAGACGCCGTTGTTGCGCAGGACGTCGATCGGACGTTCTCCTTCTTCATCACCGTCAAAGAATGCATCGAGCCGTTCGATCTCCGCGAGCGGATCGTGGTCGTCAGACATTTGCTTTACCTCCGTACGTACCGAGGCTCCCTCGGGATCGCGGGAGAGTCAAGTTTTTCTACTGGGTGGAGAGGCCGACATTCGCCGCAGACGCGGGGGCGAGACGCCAAGCGCTCCGTTTGAGAAGCGATCGCGAGCGTACGACGTGGGCATGAATGGTGCGCGTTGTCCATGGGTGTCCATCGTTGTCCTTTACAGCCGAGAGTGCGGTGCTTAGACTCGTCCGGTGCCGGAGACGCAAACCGCAGGGGACATTCTGACGATCCGTCAGTTGGCGGAGTACCTCATGGTGTCCGAGAAGACGGTCTACCGGATGCTGGACCGGAACGAGTTGCCGGCCATGCGGGTGGGGGCGCAGTGGCGTTTCCGGAAGCTGGACATCGACACATGGCTGGCCGAAGAGGTGCGCCGGGTCGAGTACGACGGGCAGCGCGGGGCGCTCGATGCGTTCGCAACGTCTGAGATCGCCATCACGCCGCTCCTGGCGCCGGAGAACATCTGGCTCTCGGTTGCGTCCGCGTCGCGCGATGATCTGCTTGCCTTCCTGACGCGCGAGGCGTCGATCGACGCCCACGTCGACCGGGACCAGCTCTTCCGATCGATCCGCGATCGCGAGGAGATCTGTTCGACGGCGGTCCTCGAAGGAGCGGCGTTCCCTCACCCGGTCGATCCGCGCCCCTTCCGGTTTTCCCGCAAGCGGGTGCTGCTGGCGGTCCTTCGCCAGCCGCTCGACTTCTTCGATCCCCATGGCCATCGTCCGCGGGTCGTTGCCGCGATCCTGGCGCGTTCCGTTCAGGGACAACTCCTGGCGTTCTCGCGCGCGATCAAGTTGTTCTCTGACACCGCTCTCCTGAAGAGGCTCCACGCCGCACAGACACCGGACGATGCCATTGGCTTGATCAGTGACGCCGAGACGCTGCTTTCACGGGCAAAACAGACGGAGGTGGCGTGAAGCTCACGATCAGTGAAGCGGCGTCACTTCTCGGGAGCGCCGAGGAGCGCGTGTACGACTGGATCGAAGAGGAGGCGCTGCCGGCGCAGAAGATCCGTGGGCAGTACCGGATCAACCGGTCGGACCTGCTCGAGTGGGCCACGGAGCACAACATGGGCGTCTCTCCGCGCGCATTCAGCCGCGACGGAGGAACGCCGTCGCTCGCCGATGCCCTGCGCGCCGGCGGTGTCCACCACCGGATCGGCGGATCCGACCTGGCCACGATCATCAAAGGGATCGTCGAGCTGCTGCCGCTCCCGGACGACGCCGACCGCGACATGCTCCTGCACATTCTTCTGGCGCGCGACACTCTCGGCGTCACGCCGGTCGGCGACGGCATCGCCATTCCGCACGTGCGGACGCCGATCATCCTCGCCCCGACGGGTGCGGTGATCGCCCTCTCCTTTCTCACCAATCCGCTCGATCTCCATGCTTCGGACGGGCGGGCCATCGACACGCTCTTCCTCCTCATTTGCCCGACGATCCACATGCATCTGGCGATGCTCGCCAAACTCGCCTACGGCCTGAAGGACGCAACCTTCCGTGAAGCCGGTCGCCGGCGTGCCTCTCCCGAGGGAATCGTGCGGATCGCCTCGGCGCTGTCTCACAGGGGCCACGGCCGGTCTCTTGCTCCCGTGGCAGATACCGGACGTTAACGTCCTCGGCACAATCGGCTGGGACATCGGCCGCTTCGGCATCCAGTACGTCGCCTCTCCGCGGCATGCGGACGGGATGATCGTCATGGGACCGGTTACCGAGAATATGCGCCTGGCGGTGCGCAAGACCAACGACGCCATGCCCGACCAGAAGATCGTGATCGCCGTCGGCGCATACGCCATCTCGGGGCGGCATCTACCGCGATGCAGCGATCCTCGAAGAGATAGCTACCCTGGTCGAGCGTTTGGAGGGGATTTCGTGAGCGCATCGACAGCGAGGTTGCACGAACGTGTCCGGGCGCTCCGGGCACGAGCGTCCATCCAGCGATGGGAGATTCGACAGCGCAGCCACGCTGCAGGTTCCTGGTTTGCCCTGGAGCGTCTCTTTGCCTTGAGCAGGCGCGCCTGGATCCTCAGTGCACAGAACGCAGAGGCGCTCGTGGCCGCCGGATATGAACCAGATCCGGCCGGCTTGGCTCTCGAGCAGCCGCGGAGAATTTTCATCGTTCGCTCCGACGAGATTGCATCGCTCGCCGGCGCGCGTGAGATTTCTCTTTGTTCTTCCGTGGAGCTTCTGCTCGCTCCGGCGATCGCTCTCGTCCCGTTCGCTCTGCGCTCCAAGTCCATCATTCGAGCACGATGAGCGGTCCGATCACTTGCAGGTGTTTCGGCCCCGTCACTCGGCAAGCAGCAGCAGGTCGTCGCCGGCTTCCGTTCGCTGAAGGCGGCTCGCTTCGCGCGTGATGAAGCGTCTCTCTCCCCCAAACACCGAGGGGCCTGCCACACTGGTGAGCAGTACTTGACTCATGGATCCTCCTGACTCGGCGAACGCCGAAGGGGAGATATTGAACAGGGATCACGGCACAGCTGTCAGTAGCTTCGAACAGATCAATCTCTGACTGCCAGATACCAACTTCAACCGACGCAGATCACGAGATCTGACTATCAGATTTGAATGATCGTAGAGATAGATATAATGATCTGACAGTTAAATAACGATGATCTGACATCAAGATCACATGATTTTGATGTATAGACCATGATGATCTAATCGCTAGATGTTAAGATCCGCTGATCTAGATCCTAAAATCTGACGGCCAGATAATCGCTCGCTCTCAGGAGCAATTCATCCGGTCGGGCAGAGTCTTTTCGGCCTTCGAGAGGCCCATCGCCGGCTCTGCAGGAAGGCTTTTCAGCCTTCGCAAGTGTTGCTCGTTGAAATAATGCTGTCGCCGGCAAGTGGCCACTGGTACATCAGTCCGATCGGTAGCTGCAGCGAGGAGGACAACGAGATCTATCTTCGCTACTACGCGGACGATGAGTACCGCGAGCAGTGGCATCGGGACTTCGGCGATCCGCTGCCACCGAAAGAGAAACCGCCGTACGATCGCGATCGGTTTCTGCCAGGGCATGGGGAGGACGTGTCGTGAATGCTCTTCGCGGACTTAGCGGCTTCGCGTGAACGAATCTCACGCGAAGACGCGAAGACGCGAAGACGCGAAGGGGAAGGCTACTTCCCCTCGGTCATCTGCTTCCGCTTTGCCTCGATCTGCGGCATCAGGATGTCTCGTGCGTAATGCCACTGCGGCTGCAGTTTCAGCGCGGCGCGCGCGTTGTCGGTGGCGGCGTCGAGGTCGGGTGAGCTTTTGATCATCAGTGCGTATGCCAGCGACATCAGGGCCTCGGGTTTACCCCAGTCGGGGAGGGGAGAGCTCGGCATGAGCGGTCCGCTGGCGTCGATCTGTTTGCGATAGGTCTCAATGGCGCGCTCGGGACTTCCGCCATAGGCCGGCGGTGCGAAGAGGAAAACGCCGCCTCGGACCCACAGCACGCGCGGGTTGTCAGGCTCCAGCGATTCCGCCTTTGTCAGGAATCGTTTCGAAGTCTCGATGTGCGCGTTCATGATGGCCTGGTCGTCGCGGTGGAGAAACGCAATCCAGCCATGCACAGAGGAGGCCGCGGCGTACGCATCGGCGAAATCCTCCCTCTTGCGCAAGGACGACTCGAAATCGGCGGCAGCGCGATCGAGATGCGCTTTCAGATCGTCTTGCGTCATCTGCTCGTTTGAGCCGTTGGCCGCCAGACGCCAGCTGGCGTAGCCGGTCCAGTAGTCGGCCAGGTATCCGAGGGAGGGATCGTCGCTCAGCGGCTTGATCTCCTCTCGCAGCGACGCCAGCCGGGCCAGGTCGCCGCGATAGTCGGCGTCCATGACGGCGGCCTTTGCCGCAATGAGCTGGTTCTTCGTGGACGGTTTCGCGGAAACGACGGAAGTAGCAAAAAAAATGAGCAGAAACGCAATCAGGGTTCTTGTGGACATGATCTTCGCCTCCGGTGGCAACCTACGGCGATGCCGTCGCTGGGGCAACGACGATTCGGCGATTCGGCAGCTGGGATCGGCGAACCGGGTTGCGTCCGCCCCGATCGCGTTTAAGCTGGTCGCGCCATGCAACGGAGAGCGATGAAAGTAGCCGCGGTCGTCGCGGCTTGGCTTCCGATGCTCGTCTTCTGGGTCGTGCTGGCGGTGGTCTACGGCCGGATGACGTTTTTCCAGGCGCTGCCGCTGGCCCTGTTGACGATCGGCAGCGCCGCGCTCCTCGGCCTCGTTGTCTGGCGGTTCTGTGCGCGGCTGCCGTGGCCACAGCGGCTGCGCGCCGGGTTCTACGGCAAACACATCGTTGCCGCGTTGCTGTATGCGCTGGTGTGGGTCGGGGGCGTGACGACGATCGATACGCTGATCAGCGGCAAGCCGATCTGGCGGACGCTGCTGGCCAACGGCGTCATCGGCTGGCAACTCCTCATGGGATTCTGGCTGTACGGTGGCATTGCCGGCGTGTCGTACGCGATCCAGACGCAGAGACGCGCGCATGAGAACGAGCGGCGGGCGTTGCAGGCCGAGGCGATGCTGAACGCGGCGCGGCTCGACGCGCTGCGAAGCAGGCTGCATCCGCACTTCCTCTTCAACGCGCTGCACACCGTGGCCGCACTGGTGCGGCACGATCCCGGCCAGGCGGAGAGCGCCATCGAGAAGCTGGGCGACATGCTCCGCTACTCACTGCTGGAGACGAACGGCGGAACGGTTCCGTTCGCCGAGGAGTGGGCGTTCACGCGGCGCTATCTCGAATTCGAACAGACGCGCTACGGCGACCGGCTGACCGTCGCCATCGCCATCGATGAGGCGTGTGACGCGTGCAGCGCCCCGTCGTTCGCGTTGCAGACGCTCGTGGAAAACGCGGTCCGCCACTCCATCGCCACGCGTCCCGAGGGTGGCAGGATCGAGATCACGGCGCGGGTGAGCGATGCGCAACTGCACGTCCGCGTGCGCGACGACGGCGGCAACGGTCTGACGCCGGCGCAGGACGGAACGCACTTCGGGTTGCCCGCGCTGCGGGAGCGCCTGAATGCGATCTACGGAGAGGCAGCGCAGTTGACGATCGACAACGGCCCCCAAGGGTTCGAGGTGTCGTTCACGGTTCCGCGTACGGCCGAGGATGCGGATGACGAATAAAGCCCGTGTCGTCATCGCCGACGATGAGCCGCTGGCGCGGCGCATGTTGCGCGATTTCCTGAGCACTGTCGACTGGATCGGCGACGTGAACGAGGCCGGCGACGGGCTGGCCACCATTCGCGCCGTCGACACGTTCCGCCCTGACCTTCTCTTTCTCGACATCAAGATGCCGGGCGCCTCGGGGATCGCCGTCGCCGAGCAGATCACGCATCGGCCGTACATCATCTTCACCACCGCCTACGACCGCTACGCCGTCACCGCCTTCGAGATCGGGGCGCTCGATTACCTGCTCAAACCGTTCGGGCGCGAGCGGGTGCGGGCCGTGCTCGCGCGCGCACGCATGGCCATGGAGCACGGCATCCCGCCGATGGTGGCGCGGGCCAGCAGCGTGCTGCCGGTGTCGAAGCCGCTGACGCGGTTGTTCGTCAAGGAACGCGGCCGGATGATCGCCATCCCGCTCGATCAGGTCGAGCACCTCGAAGCGTGCGACGACTATGTCGCCCTCTGCATCGACAACCGCCGCCACCTGTTGAACGCCCGCCTGCACGATCTCTACGACCGCCTCGATCACGCCCGTTTCCTGCGCGTGCATCGCTCGCACGTCATCAACCGCACATTCATTCAGGCCCTCGAGCCGCGCGAAGGAGGTCGGCTGACGATCGTTCTCGCCAGCGGCGCACGGATCCCCGCCAGTCGGTCGGGCTCGGCGGAGTTGCGCAGGGCGGAGGTGAGGGGGGAGACCAAGAGATGAAGGACGAATCAAAAGGTCTCGCGGTCTCGGGGTTGCGCGGTCTCGCGGTGTTGAGCAGCAAGAGCAGCGACCGAAGGCAAAGAAACCGCGAGACCGCGTAACCGCGAGACCGCGCAACCTACGCATCCATCCTTCAGATTTCATCCTTTGACCTCTGCTCTTGGTCGAACTCCGGAAATGGAATAGCATCCAACCAGCCCTCTGTTCGTTCGGAGGCAAATTCACCGTCGGTCTTTTCAGGCCCTTAGCTCAGTTGGTTAGAGCGCTACCTTGACACGGTAGAGGTCAGCGGTTCGAGTCCGCTAGGGCCTACCATCCCGCCACGAAAGAACGATGGGCCGCAAAGCACGCGAAAAACAGATCCGGACCGCCGTCGAGCCGCGTGTTGAGAGCGCGGTCGAGGCCGCGTCGCCCGCCCCGGGCGAATGGAGCTGGCGCGAGTGGACGATCGTCGCCTCCCTGATCGCCATCACCATCGCCGTCTTCCGCCAGCTCGCCTCGCACGCCTTTCTCAATTTCGACGACGGGCAATTCATCTACGAGAACCAGCACGTCCTGCACGGCGACATCGGCTGGGCACTGACCTCCGCCGAGATCGGGTGGTATCCGCTGACGTGGCTGTCGCACATGCTCGACGCCGCGGTCTGGGGGCAGCGCGCCGGGATGCATCTCCTGACCGGACTCCTGCTGCATGTCATCAGCACCATCCTCCTTTTTCTGGCGATGCGGCGACTGACGCGCGCGGTGTGGCCGTCGGCGTTCGTGGCGGCGCTCTTCGCCATTCATCCGATGCACGTCGAATCGGTCGCCTGGGCCTCGGAACGGAAGGACATCCTCTCCACGCTCTTTTCCATACTCGCGCTCTGGCTCTACGCGCGTGCGCCGCGGCGGATGCTCGGCGTCTCCATCGCACTGGCCCTATCGCTGATGGCGAAGCAGATGTACATCACGCTGCCGTTCGTCTTTCTGCTGCTCGACGTCTGGCCGCTGGAGCGCCTGCGCACGTTCGATGACCTTCGCCAGCGCGCCGCCGAGAAGTGGCCGCTAATCCTGCTCGCCATCGCCGGAGGCGCCGCCGCGATCATCGGCCAGAGCAATCTCAAGGCCGTCCATTCGACGGCGTCACTTCCGATCGGCGACCGCGTCGCGAATGCGCTGATTGCTTGTTCCGGTTACCTCGGCAAGCTGTTCGTCCCGGTCGATATGGCCTTGCCGTACCCGCTGACGCGTGCCGGCTTCAGCGCCGCCATCATCCCGTTCACCCTGCTGGCGGCGATCACGATCGTGGTCGTGTCCGTGCGCCGGCGTGCGCCGTATCTGCTCATCGGTTGGCTCTGGTTCCTCGGCACGCTCGTTCCGGTCGTCGGCATCGTCGCCATCGGCGACCAGTCGATGGCCGATCGCTACACGTACTTTTCATACGTCGGCCTATTCATTGCCATCACCTTCGGCGCGATCGCACTGGCGAAGCGTCTGCGGATTCCGGATGCGGTGCTTGCCGCGATCGCCGGCATCGCCGTCGCGGGATACGCCGCGGTGGCGATGCATCAGGTTGGTTTCTGGAAAGACTCGGAGACGCTCTTCACGCACACGCTGGCGGTCACGCGCGACAATTCGATCGCCGAGTATCAGCTCGGCCAGACGCTGCAGTCGACGAAGCCCGATGCGGCCATCATCCATCTGCGTCGCGCCATCGATTTGACGCAGCCGCTGCTGCAGATCCCAGACGCGACGACGCCCGACTGGTATTCGCAGGCGTACGTCGGTATCGGTACGGCCACGCTGATGAAGGCGCGTCCGATGCCGCAATCGCCCGCGCGCGATGCGCTGATTCGCGAGGCCATCACCAGCTTTGGCAAGGCGCTGGAGATCGATCCGAACGCGGCGCACGCCAAAAACAACATCGGCATTGCGATGCAGATGCTTCCGCAGTCATCGCCGACGTCGATGCAACTTCGCTACGACGCGCACCTCACCAGCGGGACGTTCCTTTCGCAGCAGGGCCGCTTCGATCAGGCGGTGGCGGAGTTTCGCGGCGCTGTCGACATTCTCCCGAAGTCGGTCGAGGCCCACATCTACCTCGGCCTTGGGTTGCTTCAGGCGAGCAAGAAGCCGGAAGGGATCGCCGAGCTGCGCATGGCGAGGGCAATCGATGCGAAACAGGCCAACGACATCCTGTCGAAGGCGTTGCACCTGCCGGCAGACGAGCGAAACTTCGACGGGTTCATCGAGCAGGCGATGCGGTAGTTAAACGGGGTTGCGGGGGGTTGCGCGGTCTCGCAGTGTTGAGCGGCAAGAGCCGTGACCGAGAGCAAAGACACCGCGAGACCGCGTAACCGCGAGACTGCGCGACCCTTACTGTACGAACTGCTTTACCGTCTCCCGTATCGCTGTACGCACCGCCTCATCACTTCCCATCTTCGGAGTCCAGCCGAGGGCGGTCATGCGCGATGTGTCGAGGCGGACTTTGGGGACGTCGCCGGGCCAGCCGCGGGAGCCACCGGTGCGCGATACGCCGACCTTCGCCGGATCGAGGCCCATCGCTTCGATCGTCCACTCGGCGATCTGATTGACCGAGGTCCAGTCGGAAACGGCGAGGTTGTAGCAGTTGACGAGATCGGTTGCGGTGGCGTGGCCGAACATCATTCCATCGAGGCAGTCTTCGACGTGCACGTACGGCTTCGACTGCGTGCCGTCGCCGAGGATCTCGAGACGGGTCTGGTCGCGCTGCAACTTCAGGACGAAATCGTGGATCACGCCGTGCGTCGGATAGCCGCCAACGATGTTGCCGAAGCGGAAGATCCAGCACTTCATCTGATACGACGCGGCGAACGCCGTGATCAGCGTCTCGCAGGCGATCTTGCTCGCCGCGTAGAACGAGATCGGAAAGAGCGGGCCGTAGTTCTCCGGCGTCGGCAGGATCGTTGGTTCGCCGTAGATCGCGCCGCTGCTGGAGAAGATCAGCTTCTTCGTGCTCGACACGCGCATGGCTTCGAGCAGGTTGTAGGTCACCAGGGTGCCGCCCTTGAGATCGAAGTCGGTATAGCTCGTGCCGTAGCTGATGTCGCTGTTGGCGGCGAGATGCCACACCAGTTCCGGCCGCAGGCGCTGGAAGAGCGCCACGAGGCGGTCGCGGTCGAGAAGGTCGAACTCGTGGAAGGTGAAGCCGGGCTTCTCCAGCGATCGCGCAACATATTCGCGCTTGCCGAGGAAGAAGTTGTCGATGCCGTGGACCTCGTGCCCCTCGGCGAGAAGACGCTCGAGAAGATTCGTTGCGATAAAGCCTGCCGCGCCGGTGACGACGATTCTCATGTGGGGAGTAGATTAGTCCACTAATCTCCTCACCGTCCGCGCCAGCTCCTCGGGCGTGCCGATGTCGAAGAAGTCGAGCCCGACGATCTCGCAGGCCAGCCGTCCCTCGGCTGCCAGTCGCGGGAAGATCATCTCTTCGAACGAACAGGCGCCGGCCGATGGCAAACGGTCGATGACGCTGGAAGGCATCAGCGAAAAGCCGGCGTCGATGTACGGCAGCTCCGGCGCGTGCTTGTCGAAGCGGATGATGCGATTGCCGGAAACGTCGGCATTGCCGGTCTCGCGGCGCGGGTAGACGGCGAGCGTCGGCTTGTCGTGCTGAGACACGAAGCGATCGTAATCGAAGTAGCGGAGCACGTCGCCGTAGGTCATCACGAAACGTTCGCCGAGTAACGCGCGCGCCTCGCGGATGGCGCCTCCGGTGCCGAGCGGTTCGTTCTCGCGGCTGTAGGCGATGCGGGCTCCGAACCGGTCCCCGTCGCCGAAATGCTCTTCGATGACTTCGGCGCGATAGCCGGTGAGCAGGACGATGTCGCGCAGGTTGCATCGTGCGAACGATTCGATCACCCGCTCGAGATACGGCCGGCCGCCGATCGGAATCATCGGCTTCGGCAGGCCACGCGTCAGATCGCCGAGGCGGGTGCCGAAGCCGCCGGCGAGGATGGCGACGGTTGGAAAGGCGGAATGTTGAATGTTGCGTGTTGAATGTTCAATGTTGAATGAAGGAGTCACGGCGGCTCCCCCGATCATTCAACATTCAACATTGAACATTCAACATTCAACATTGGTTTTAGCCCCGCCGCCTCACGCTCCGCGACCGCCAGAGCCGCTTGAACGTCCATACCGTCGAATTCCACCGTTGCAGTGTCGAGGCTCCGATCCGGTCGCGGTACTCGATCGGTATCTCGGCGACGCGGTAGCCCATCCGGTAGGGGATGACCAGCATGTCGACCGGAAGGGCCGGCCCCCGCGGGTCCCAGGTCACGTTGTCGATCATCGACTTGCGGTAGGCGCGCATGCCGCTGTGAACGTCGGTGGTACGGATGCCGTGAAGGAGCCGCGCGGTCCAGGCGAAGATGCGATTGGCGAGGTAGTTCGCGTACGGCATCGCCTTCGGCCGCCTGGCCAGGCGCGTTGCGTTGACGAGGTCGTAACCCTCATCGATCAGCGAGACCAGCATAGGAATCGTTTCGACCGGATAGGTGTCGTCGCAATCGAGTGTGATGACGATGTCGCCGGCGGCATCGCGCACGGCGCGATCCATGGCCGGGCCATATCCTTTCGGCGGGAACTGTTTGAAGACGCGGCAACCGAGCTCCGTGGCGATCTCGGCGGTGCGGTCTTTGCTGGAGTCGACGAGAAAGATCTCCGCCTCGGGCGCAACGCCGCGGATGTCGCGCACGACCTTGGCGACGGCCCGCTCCTCGTTGAGCGTGATCATGGAGATGGTGAGTTTCATGTTTGTTTGTGGATTCGCGGTTCGTGGATCAGTGGATCAGTGGATCAGTGGACTAGTAGATTAGAGAAGCGTTCCTGATCCACGAATCACTAATCCACTGCCTTCCTCGCTTCAAAGATCATCTGGAACGCCAGCGCACCCGGCCATGCCGCGGCGATTGCGCGCTCGATCGGGTAGATCGTATTCAGATACAGCTTGTACGGCCGGGATTCCAGCAGTGCCGACGGATCACGCGAGTCGCCATTGCCGAGCACCTTCTTCGCCAGCGGGACGAACGGCCGCACCAGTCCGGGATTGTACGTGCGCCGGACGACTTTCAGTCCAGCCTCCTCGATCATCTCCCGCGCGCTGCGGCGCGTGAAGAAACGGAGGTGTGTGCGATCGAGCACGCCCGTCTCCTCGTAACGGAAACGGCCCAGCAGCAGATTGAGCCGCACCGACCAGAGACCGACGTTCGGAAGCGACACGATCACACTGCCGCCGTCCTTCAGCAAGTCGAGATAGCCGCGCAGAATGCCGATCGGCCAGGCCAGATGTTCGAGGACGTCTGCGAAGATGATCACGTCGAAGCGGCGGTCGCCGAGTGTCCCCTTCACGTCATCGAGATTTTGGAGATCGAACTGGATCACTTCGGCTACACGCATGCGTGCGACTGCCACAGCTTCCGCGCTCGATTCGATGCCGGTAACCCGGTTGCCATGCGCGGCGATGTGTCTTGACGTGATCGCGAGACCGCAACCGACATCGAGTACGTCGAGGTTCGCTCGCTCGCCCCAGAGCCGGAGAAGGCCCCAGTTGACGTCTTCGAAGTATTGGTAGGTTGTCGAGTCGTACATGAATGAAGCTCTTAGCTCTCAGCTCTTAGCTCTCAGCTCTTAGCTATCCGGGAGGCTAACAGCTAAGAGCTAAGAGGTAACAGCCAGGAGCTTCGAAAGTGCAACCGCCCTCTCGATACACACGTCACTGTTGATGTAGTCGAACTGCGCAAACCGGCCGAGCAGGTGAAGCCCGGTGGCGGCGACGGCGTTGCGCATGGCGGTCACGTTGGCGCGGTAGTCGAGGTCGTAGACCGGGTAGCCGTAGAGAAAGCGGACGGCTTTGCGGTAGACGATGGTTTTGGGATCGACCAGGCCGGTGATCTCCAGCTCCCGGATGGTGCGGTCGATGATCTCCTCATCCTTCATCTCCCAGACGCCGTCGCCTCCTTCGTTCGTGGTGATCTCGGCCATCACCGACGACGAGCCGGCCGGCACGCAATGGTCGCTGAAGGCTTTCGGGAACGAGAGGCGGTGAAACAGGAGCGCCGGGTCGGGGACGTAGAGCGCAGTGTAAGGGTAGCCGCGGTCCTCGTTGCAGCCGATCAGGACGTTGATCAGCGAGTTGTAGCGAAGGGTGGCCGCCAGCCGATGCACCTCATCCGGCGCGTCGTGCCAGACCTTCAGCAATTCGTGGATTGGCAGCGTGGAGACGATCGTGTCGTACGTGCGCTCTTGGCCGTCAGATGAAGTCACCCGCCAGCGCTTACCGTCGCGCCAGACGGAAGCGACGCGCCAGTCGGTCCGGATATCGCCGCGGACCTTTGATGCGAACGCGTGCACGAGCGACTCGTAGCCGCCGTCGATCGGGTAGTAGAAGTGAAGCTGATGCAGATAGCCCTCGGTCGAAATTCCGATCGACGACTTGAGCACATCCTCCATCGGCGGCTTCGGGATCCGCTCCACGAACTCGAGTCCGAGCTTCGTGGCCGGATAGTTCCAGATCTTCTCGTTGTATGGGATGAAATACTTCTCCGAGATGCCGGCGCCGAAGGTTTTGTACGACCACTCGGCCAGATTCGAAGGCACGTCGTCCGCGTGCGGATTGACGATGTAGCCGTAGATGCAGTCGAAGTTATCCTGCGGCGGGAGCGCGGCCAGGTCGTTTTCGAAGGGGTACTTGACCAGGCGGCCTTTGAACCAGATCTTGTTCTCGCGCCGCCGCTGGTGAACGTTGTGGCCCAGCGAGGTCACCATCATGTTCAGCACCTCTTTGTTCTTGCTGAACATGATGTGCGGGCCGGCGGCGTCGAAGGTGAAGCCATCCTCGATGATCGTGCCGCAGAGACCGCCGATCCGGTCACGGCGCTCCACGACTTCGACGTCATCGCCGAGGAAGGAGGCCAGTGCAACGCCGGAAACGCCGCCGCCAAGAATGCCGATGGAACGATGCGTCATGAGAGATGCCGCGCGTCGGCGGCGGCGTATTGTAGCCGTTCACCCAGGCCGCTTACTCGTCGCGATACAGCAGCACCGAAAGGTCCGGAACGTGCCAGCGAGGGGAGGACGATGCTTCGAGCGTTACTCCCGGCGGCGGCGGGACGAAGAGCCGCTGGCGATCAACGCGTGACAGGAAGACGCCGACCGGCATCTCCGCAAGGCTGACCGCGGACAGACGGTCCATGCGATGGAGAGTCAGCGTTTTCACATTTGCAGGAATGGCTTTGCCGTTGACCGCGAACAGAACCGGTGCCGCTGCCGCATCACCGGGACGGACTTCGACCAGGGCGCGGTTACGCCAGATTTGGTGCTCGACAGAGAAGGGTCGAAGGAACCATGGGTGTGCCGCAAGGCGGGAGGAGGCGTAGACCGTGTAGGTACCGTCCGCGGGGACGATCCAGTAAATACGATTTCCGGGGCTGTTCCCGGCGGTCAAACGGCCGCTCATCCCGGGGAGCCACAGATCGATCTCGGCCGGAAGATAATGTGCGGCGACGGCCATCCCCAGTTGGCGATGGTGTTCCATCCAGTGGCGTGCATCGTAGTCCGCGATGACCGCCGCCGGCGGGTCGGATAGCAGTTCGGCCGCCGTATATGGTTCGAATATGCCGCCCGCTTCCAACTCGATGACGATGAACCGGAAGAACCAGTAGCGGTAGGCGGGCCTGCGCCGCACCGCCCAACCGACGCCATCCCACACCTTCGAGCCTGGCGGTGTTTCACGGTCGGCCGCGCGCATGATGTGGTCCTGGTAGCGCGTGTCATTTTCTTTGCCGCGAAAAACAGCGACGGCGGTACCGATGCAGATCAGAAGAGCCAGGACCATCATCGCAACGCGCTTCGGTACGAGTACTTCGATTTCAGTCGCGACGAAAGGGATCAGTACGAGGACGACGATCTCGAAGTGATAGTTGTAGATCAACTTCATCGCCGAGATGAACAGGAGGTTCGCGACAACGAGAAACGCCAAATAGAAGCGGTCATCCGGTGTTCGCCGTCGACGCACCAGAGCATGCACGACGCCCAGCAGACCCAATACCAGGATGATGATCCCGGCCGGATCGATGCCCGAGGGATCGAAATCGATGTGATTGAGGAAGCGGCGAATCCCGAATGGTGCGGCCAGCCGGGTGAAAAAGATCCAGGGCGGCGAGGGGTTCAGGCGGTCGGCGATCACGTTGTCGCTCCAGACCCGATGGAAGGCGAGGAGAGCGGAATTCGTAGCCACGAAGTAAAGCGCCCCTAGAAGAAAGGTGGCCGCCGCACCGGCGTACAACCAGTTCGCGCGGATGTTGCTGCTCCACCGCCGCTCTCCGGGACGGATGATGCGAATCAGCAGCACGGCGATGGCAACGACGGGCCCGACACGAAGGTTGGCGAAGCCTCCCAGACAGAATGCCGATCCGGCCAGGAGAGCGAAGACAACGCCCTCGTCCATCCTCTGCACGAAATAGATGGCCAGGACCAGAAGAAAACATCCGAGGACGTCGACCCGATATTCGACGGCCGGAAGCATGAAGAGCGAGCTACAGAGCGCGACGATGATCGCGGTCCAGCGCGCCCACAGGATGATACCGGCGCGCTCCATCCACCGCATCAGCAGGACGAACGTGGCGATCCAGAGCGGGATCTGGGCGAAACGCATGAAGATGATGGCCGGCGCGCCCGAAGAATGAGTGAGTGCGGCGATCGGCGCGAAGAGGAACCACTGCAACGGGGTGTGGTGCTCCCAGAAATCGCGATACGGCACCAGCCCCTGGCGTACCCAGTCGGTGGCGCGGAAGAATTCGATCTCGTCCCAGACGAGCGGGTGAAGTCCCTGTAGTTGAAAGAGGCGCCCGAGGATCGAAAGAAACGATAGGCCGCCGAAAAGCGCCGTTCCACGCGAGAGTTTCATCGCCGGGACTCCGGATGCAGGTCCCACACGTCGCCGATCGTGCGCGTGGCACGGCCGGAGGCGACGAGACGTTCGAGACAGCGCCGGGATTCCGGCAAATCATCGAGGGGGTCATCGATGGAGACGAAGCGAAGATCCGGTTGCAATCCGCGCTCGGCACGGCATACGGGAAGATCGCTCTCCGTCATGACCGGCAACGGCGTGGCTCCAGGGTGTGCCTTGGTGTAAGCGATCGAAAAGGGAACGAGGTCCCAGATGGCGAACCAGTAGTACCCGGCGTCGCGCACGCCGATCGGATGGTAGGGGGGAAGCATCCAGACAGTCTCTCCGGCCCGCAGTTTCCTCTGCAGGTGCTCCCGGATCGGCGAGCCGCTCCGCGAGATGCTGATCGGCATCATCACATGCACGGCCATGGCGCAGACGACGGTGACCGCGATCGTGGCCACGGCGGCGGCTCGATCACTGGCGAGATCCAGGAGCCGGGCGGCTGTGATCCCGTAGAGGCATGCCGCGATGAAACTCCACATGAGGTAATACTGCGGCCAGACGTTCGGATAGGGGTAGATGAAGCGGATCTCCGCCGTCGCCGCCGCCGCCAGCACCAGCAGAGCGGCTGGGGCCGAGCGGCGCGTGACGATCGCGGCGGCGGCGATCACCGCAATCGGCGCGATCCCGCGGAAGGCTGGATCACAGTACATGTACGGAACTCCGCCGTTGAACCAATTCCTGGTCAGCATCTGCCGGTGCATGAACCACTCCATGAAGAGCTGGTTTAAGCGGAACGAAAAGAAAACGTAGTCCCGCAGCGGAACCATGGCCACGATCCAGGTGATGGATGCGGCCACGCAGGCAAGCGGAGGGATGACGGCAAGAGCGACGTTGCGGACGCTACGCGCTCTCCATAGCACGGCCAGATAGATGATGCCTAGGACGAGCGACTCCAGAGGCCACTTCGGATTCCAGAGGGCGGCGGTGGCGACCAGACCGATGCCGATCCCCGCGAGCAGCAGACGAAGCCGTTCCGATTGCCACCGCCCCAGGAGAAAGAGCGCCCCGAGCCAGAAGAGAAAGATGGCCGGGGGATCGTTACGGACATCGTTCAGGCCGCGGTACCAGACCCATGGTGAGGCCAGGAGCGCGGAGAGAGTGACCAGCGGCGCGATCATGCCGCGCGAAATCCGGTACGCAAGCGTCGCCGCGGCGCCGGCGGCGAGGAGACCGCACGCCCCGCTGAAGAGACGGGCTCTTGAAATGTACGATGCCAGATTCCACGGCTCCGGGACCATCCGCCGCAGGATCGTCAAGAGAAACGGCGTATGGTCCTCGCAGAAGTCACGATAGAGCCGGAGGCCGGAGCGCATCAGCCACCCTGCGTGCAGTAGTTCGGTTTCGTCACTGTCGAGGGCCCGCTGTAGTACGCCATGAACGGCCAAGAGATGGCGCGCCACGATGAAGGTAATACCGGCAGCGGCCGTGAGAGCGGCAACCTGACGGAGACGGGTCGCGCTCAGTGGCATGGCCCCCAAGCGTATCTCATGGATGCAGATCCCAGACGCCGGCGGCCGGCGTCCTCACCGCCCGCCCCGCCGCGATCATTCTCTCCAGACAAGCGTTTGCTTCGGGCATCGCCTCGAGGAAATACCCACCCGAGACATAACGGAGATCGGGCTGCAACCCGCGCTCGGCGCGGCAGACCGGCAGCTCCTTTTCGATGATCGCCGGCAGCGGAGTCTCGACGGGATGCCGCGCCGTGTACTCGATGGCGAACGGTACCAGCTCGGTGGTGTTGTACCAGTAGTACCCGGCGTCGCGCACGCCGATGGGATGCGGCGCCACCCAGACACGCTCGCCGGGACGAAGATTCTTCTGCAGATAGGACAACATCGGCCATCCCCGTACGCCCGGACGCAGGGGCATGGCCTGCTCGACGGCCACGACGGCCATCGCCGCGATGGTTACCGTCGCCCAGAAGCGCATCCCATCGCCTGGCAGCAGCCGGAGAAGAGCCGCCGCGCCGATCCCATACAGAGCAGCGGCGATGAAGCTCCACATCACGTAATACTGCGTCCAGACGTTTGGATAGGGATAGACGAAGCGGATCTCCAGGGTGGCCGCGGCCGCGAGCGCGAGTAGTACCCGGAGAGTGGTGACGTCCATCCCGTGCAGTCGATCCCGCATGGCCGGTATGGAGAGAAGCGCCAGCACCAGGATCACGGCAAGGATGGGCCAAACTCCTTTGAATGCGGGCGAACAGAACATGTAAGGCAGTCCGTGAGGAAGCGCCGCCGCGGTGACTTCGGTCAGGTGCCGGCTCGCTACGATCCAATCGGTGAGCAGCTTGTTGCAGCGAAAGGCGAAGAAGAAATAGTCGCCGAGCGAGACCGTGGTCACGATGCACCCAAGTGCCGCAATGACGCAGACCACCGGCGGCAGGATCGTCATCGCCAGCATTCGCGGACCGCGGCGAAAGGCCTGCCAGGCGATGGCGAGATAGTAGGCACCGAGGACGAGTGACTCGAGAGGCCACTTCGGATTCCAGATCGCCGAGATCGCAACCAGTCCGATTCCGATACCGGCAAGCGCGAAACGCCGCCGCTCGGATGGCCATCCTCCCAACAACAGCAGCGCACCGAGCCAGAAGAAGAACAGCGCCGGCGGGTCATTGCGAGCCTCGACGAGCGCTCGAGACCAGACCCACGGCGAGGCCAGGAGCATGGCGATCGCGACCAGCGGCGCGACTAGGCTTCCGATGGCCCGATACGACAGCGCCGCCAACGCGCCGAGGCCGAGAACGCCTACGATCGACGCAAAGATCCGCGCCCGCGCCACGTATGTGCCGAGGTCGAGCAACGGAAAGGCCGCCGTCCCTCGGGTGGGGACCATCCATTTGAGAATCACGAACAGAAACGGGGCATGGTTCTCGGCGAAATCACGATAGAGCCGAAGCCCCTGCTGCATCAGCCAGCCGGCGTGGAGATATTCGCTCTCATCCGAGCCGATCGGGCGATCGAGTCCGCTGTAGACGGCGATGAGGTGCCGCACGACGAGGTAGCCGGCAGCGGCGCCTGCTGTCAGAACAGCCGCTCTTCGCAGCGCGATCGGATTGGTCTGCATCGGCCGCGGTGGAACGCCGGGGTTGCCGGAGACGCGCTCCGGCAACCCGTCTGATCAGATCTTCTTCGCGGCCTTCTTCAGCGACCGTGCGCTGGCGTTGAGCGCGTCCTTGGTAAGCGACTTCGCCTGCTTCACGCCCTTGGCCACCTGCTTCTGCACAGCCTTGCGCGCCTGATTGATCTTCGGGGCCGCGGCCTTCTTCAGCGCCTTGATCTTCGGGGCGGCGGCCTTCCCGGCGGCCTCATAGACTTCTACGCTCTTCTTCGCCACAGTCTTTGCGGCGTTCTTTGCCGCCTTCTGAATGTCTTTCTTCTGGACCATGTAAAAGCCTCCTTCGTTGATGGATATCTACCTTAGCACGCGATATGCGGGTGACGTTCCAGGAACTCGATCGTTACTTCGTCCCGGCGTTGAGCTTTTCCGCCGCGTGAATCTGATCGAGCTGGCCGCGAAACTCGCGCGCCCACGCTCCGAATGCGTTCTCCACATCACCCCATCGGCGATAGGCGCCCAGTCCGCTGAAATAGGCGCGGCCGGCTTTGTGGTCGGCAAATGCGGCCACGCGCGCGTTGGTCATGCAATCGCGCATGTCGACTTCGATGGCAGCGCCGCCGATGTCGACCGTCGGCAGAAAGAGTCCGACGCCGATGACGGTGCCGACCGCTTTTGCGGCGATGTTCCTGGCCGGGTCCACCGGCACAAGCTCCGTGAGCGCGGCGCGCACGCGAAGCACGCCATCGGCGGGAACGTCGACCACCGTGTAGCCGCCTTGGGTCAACTCAGCCGTGAACGCGGTACGCAGATGTTCGCTCAGGTTCTTCAACTCCTCGGCGCTGGCCTGGTTGTCCTTTGTTTCCTTGCCGAGAGAGACGACCACCGGCTCGAAGAGGAAGGCGTGATAGTCACCGAGGATGCCCGGACGGCTGGACCAGGCCCTCAGCGACCGGCTGCCTGGCACTGACTGAAGCTCGATGCCGCTGCCGAGGAAGACCACATTCGGCTGCTTCGCCGTCGCGCAGCCCAGGAGGATCAGGAAGCTGAATGCTGCACAGAGTTTGATCATCGCGCTCTCCTTTGTGAATCGATCCAGCGGTCAACGTTGGCTTCCAGGACGCTGAGCGGCACTGCGCCGCTGCCGAGGACGACGTCGTGAAACTCGCGGACGTCGAAACGGGTGCCGAGCGCTCCCTCGGCGCGTTTGCGGAGCTCTTTGATCTTCAGCTCACCGAGCTTGTAGGCAAGCGCCTGTCCCGGCCACGAAATGTACCGGTCGACCTCGGTCTCGACTTCATGAAGCGGGAGGGCGGTGCGGCTGGCCAGATAGTCGATGGCCTGCTGCCGCGTCCAGCCCATCGAGTGGATGCCGGTGTCGACGACCAGCCGGCAGGCGCGCCACATCTCATAGGTCAGCCGTCCGAAGTTCGAGTAGGGATCCATATAGATCCCCGCCTCGAGGCCGAGCCACTCGCAGTAAAGCCCCCACCCTTCGCCGAACGCCGAGTTGTACGAGTAGCGGCGGAAGTTCGGCAGATCGCCGAGCTCCCGCGCCAGCGAGATCTGGAGATGATGACCGGGAACCGCTTCGTGCAGCGTCAGCGCCTCGAGGTTGTAGAGCGGACGGCTCTCCAGCATGTACGTGTTGACCCAGTAGATGCCCGGCTGCGTGCTTCCCTGGGCCGGTCCGACATAACGGCCGCTGGTGTACTTCGGGGCGATGTCCGCCGGAACCGGCTCGACGGTGTAGGGAAGCCGCGGCAGAGTCTTGAAGAGCGACGGCAACTTCCCGTCGATCCTCTTGGCGATGCGTGAGGCACGCGACAGAAGCTCTTCCGGTGTCTTGGCGTAGAAACGCGGATCGGTGCGCAGAAAGACGAGAAACGCAGGGAAGTCTCCCTGGAACCCGGTCTCCTTGATCACCGCGTTCATCTCCGCGGAGATCCGATCGACTTCCCTGAGTCCGATCTTGTGGATCTCCTCGGGGGTGAGATTGAGCGTGGTGAACTCGCGGATCTTGAACGCGTAATAGGCGCGGCCGTCAGGCAGCTCGGAAGCGCCGAGCGTGGTGCGCGCGCTCGGCAGGTACTCGTTGCGGAAGAAGTCGAGGAACTCGCGGTAGCCGGCCACTGCTCCCTCCATCACCGCGGCGCGTCCCTCCTGCCGCAACCGTTCATGCTCCGATTGCGGAACGGAGGATGGGAACTTTGCGAATGGGACCCAGAACACGCTCTTCGTCGGATCGTCGACGATGTGGGCGGTGATGGTGGAATCGTAGCCGTCGAGCGTGGCGCGCGGAATGGTCATGCCGCGCTTGATGCCGATCCGCATCAGCGCGATCTCTTCACGGACATAGCGCGGCCAGGCCTTGAGCCGGCTGATGTAGTTCTCGTAATCCTTGACCGTGGCCAGCGGAACGTCCTTCGGCAATCGCGAGAAGCCGGAATGGAATCCCGAGTCGGCGTTGAACGGGACCTGGTAGTCGCCGAGCTCGAACGATGTGGCCGAATCCTCGAGCCGTTGTTTGAAGATGTCGTAGTTGACGATCTCCGCGGCCGGCAGTTTCGATCGATCGATGCCCGCCAGCTCCGTCAGCGTCGCCTTCGTCTGCGCGTGCCGCCGCTCGAGGTCGGCGAGCGTCACCGATGGCAGCCGGTCGTCATACTCATGCCTTCCGACCGATGTGGCGAACAACGGATTCTCCCTGAGTTGCGTCTCCCACGTCCGATCGAACAACGCGTGAAGACGAGCGACCTCATCGGCCGCGTAGGCGGAGAAAGCGAGCAGAGAAACAGCGACGAGGAGCGAGAGTCGTAGTTTCATTTCGGAGAAGCTTACCGCGTGCCGTGAAGAAAGGCTCTCACCACAGAGACACAGAGACACGGAGAAAGGAAGGATGAAATCTGAAGGATGAAGGATGAATGCGCTGTTTGATCATCTTTCATCTTTCCGCCTTCATCCTTTGCTCTCTCTCTGTGTTCTCTGTGCCTCAGTGGTTGAACGCTCTTGACTCTAAAGTGAATCCCCCCTCCTTGACCGCCCTCCGAACATGGGCGGAGAATGCAAACTCATCCATAGGTATGCCCCGGATCAGACCCAGATGAAAAGGGGGAAGTCATGAAGAGTCTCGTGATGCGAACCGCGTTGTGTGTGTTGACGTTGGCGATCACCGGCCCCGGGTTACCTCTCTTCGCGCAGGAAACCAAGGACACCAAGCCTGCCGAGAAAAAGGCCGAGGACGAGAAGAAAGCCAAGGTGACCGAGGAGATGGTGGTCACGGCCCGGAAACGCGAGGAAACGGTGCAGGACGTACCCATCTCCGTGGCCGCGCCGACCGAATCGCAGTTGCGCGATCGTGGCGCTGAAAACCTCGAAGACGTTTCGGCTAACGTCGCGGGCTTCACCGTCCAGAACCTTGGGCCGGGACAGAGCCAGGTTGCGATGCGCGGCGTGTCGGCGGGACAGATCGTGCGCGACCAGCCCGGCGTCAAGGAACAGGTCGGCGTCTATCTCGACGAATCGGTGATCTCGCTCTCGCTCTTTACGCCCGACGTCGACCTCTTCGACCTGTCGCGCGTCGAGGTGCTGCGCGGACCTCAGGGAACGCTGTTCGGATCGGGATCCGAGTCCGGCACGGTGCGGTACATCACCAACCAGCCGAAGCTCGGCGTCTCCGAATCCGTCGGCGAATTCTCCGGCAGCTCGGTCAACTCCGGCGGTCTCGGGGGAAGCGTCAAGGTCGCCGTGAACGCGCCGTTGAGTGCAACCGCGGCGATGCGGTTCGCCGGCTACTTCACCCGCTATGGCGGGTTCATCGACGCCGTGCAGCCGGATCTGAGCGTGAAGAAGGACGTCAACAGCGGAACCCGGAGCGGCGCCCGCCTGGCCTTCCTGATCAAGCCGGACGACAAGCTCAGCATCACTCCGCGCATCCTCTATCAGAAGGTGGACATGGACGGCTGGAACCGCCTCGACGCCTTCAACATCCTGGCCAATCCGTACACGACCACGCGCCCCAAGGTTACGCTGGGCGATCGGCAGTTCACGCAATTCAAGGAGCCGTTCACGGACAAGTTTTTTCTCGGCGACGTGAACGTTTCCTACGACCTCGGCGGCGGCCGGAAGTTTACATCGATCAGTTCCTACTCCGATCGTGACGTCAACGTGATCCGCGACGCCACCGCGCTGACGGCCAGCATCACCGGCGGTTCCATCGGTTTGCCGGCGAGCATCTACACGCTCAACGCGCCGCTCGACGATGCCACGACGGCCAAAGCGTTCACGCAGGAAGTGCGCCTGTCGGGGACCACCTCGAAGTTTCAATGGGTCACAGGCGGGTTCTACAGCCACACCGATCGGCACTATGGCCAGAGCCTTCTGGTCAGCGGATTCGAGGCCGCTTCCAAAATCCCCACGGCGGGCAATTTCGGCGCGGCGAAGGACGTGCTGTTCTTCTCCAACCTCAAATACAACTTCCAGCAGTTCGCTCTGTTCGGCGAGGGGACGTATCCGGTCACCGACCGTCTGGAAGTGACCGCCGGCGCGCGCGTATACGACTTCAAAGAGAAACGGACGCAGACGTTCGACGGCATCTTTGCTGATGACGGCACGACCGCCGGATCGACCAAAGCCAACGGCGTCGCGCCGCGCGTGATGAGCAGCTACAAGCTCAACGACTCGACGCGTCTGAATGCGCAGATCTCGAAGGGATTCCGGCTCGGCGGAATCAACGACCCGCTCAACGTCCCGCTCTGCACCGCGGCGGATCTCCTCACGTTCGGTGGCCGGGGGAACTGGAAGGACGAGACCCTGTGGAACTACGAGGTCGGCTCGAAGTCGAAGATCATGGATGGGCGCGGCTCATTCAACGCCTCCGCCTTCTACGCCGACATCCGCGATCTGCAGGCCACGGTGACCGCCGGTTCGTGCTCCTCGCGCGTCGTGTTCAACGTTCCCAAGTCGAAGAGCGAAGGGCTGGAAGCGGAATTCGAAGCCGCTCCGACCGATCTGTTCGACTTCGCTATCTCCGCCACGCGCCTCAAGTCGCAACTGGAGTCGACGCTGACCTCCACCGATGCCAAGGGGGTTGTCTCCATCGTCTCCGGAATCGAGAAGGGCAACCGTCTGCCGACCGTCCCCGAGTTTCAGATGACGGCAGCGGCCACGCTTCACTGGCACACGGGGGCGTCGTGGGCGGGTTATACGACCGGCGTCTACCAGCACGTCGGCGACCGCTTCACGCAGATCGGCGATCAGGCGGCAGGCTTCGGCACCGTCGACCTGAACTCATTCGCGCCGAACAACATCGGTGGGCCCTTCACGCAGAGCGCGTTCACGTTCAATCCCAAGCTGCCGGCGTACGACATCGTCAATCTGCGCGTCGGCGTGCTGGTCAACAAGTGGGATACGGCGCTCTTCGTCAACAACCTCACGAACGAGACGGCCTTTCTGGCGCTGGATCAGGAGCGCGGAACGCGCGCGCGCGTCGGCTACCTGACCAACCAGCCTCGTACCATCGGCATCAGTACACGAGTGAATTTCTAGGAGATCGCTATCTCCGATAACGGGGTTACCCGGCGGACATTTCTGGAAAGCGTCGGGGCGGTTGCTGTTGCCAGCCGCCTCGACGCACAAGCTCTCTTCGGCAAGTCCCGGCCGCGCATCGCTGTGATCGGCAGCGGTGCCTTCGGCGGTTGGACGGCGCTCCACCTGGCCGGCCTCGGCGCGCAGGTTACGCTGATCGATTCGTGGGGAGCGGGAAATCCGCGCTCCAGCTCGGGCGGCGAGACCCGCGTCATCCGCGCGATCTATGGACCTGACCGCGTCTACGTCGAGATGGTCAAGCGCGCCTACGAGCTGTGGGACCGGATCGGCGCGTCGTCGGGTGAGCCGTTGTATGTCGAGACCGGCGCGCTCTGGATGCATCGAAAGGATGACGCATACGTTCGCTCGTCCGTCCCGATCCTGCAGGAGTTCGGTTTTCCGGTCGATCACCTCACCATCGCCGACGCCGCGCGGCGTTATCCGCAGATCGACTTTCGCGGGGTCCATTCGGTCTGGCTCGAACGGCGCGCGGGTGCATTGTCGGCGCGGCGGGCTTGCGGCGTCGTTCGCGATGCCTTCGAGAAGGCCGGCGGTAGCTACCGCATGGGGCGCGTGAAGCCGGGTCCGATCGTCAGCGGCTCGATGACCAGTCTCCAGCTCGGCGATGGTTCGCGCGTCGAAGCCGACGGATTCGTATTCGCGTGCGGCCCCTGGCTGGGAACGCTCTTTCCCGACGTCATCGGCGACGGAGTCCATCCTACTCGGCAGGAGGTTTACTACTTCGGGACGCCGGCCGGTTCGGAGCGCTACCTCCCGAGCCATCTCCCGATCTGGATCGATTTCGGCGAGAGAATCGTCTACGGCCTTCCCGACACGCACGGCCGCGGGCTGAAGATCGCCGACGATACCCGCGGCGAGCCGATCGATCCGACCAGCGCCAACCGGACACCCTCCGCGGCAGGCATCCTGCGGGCGCGGCACGTTCTCGCTGAGCGCTTTCCCGAGCTCGCCAAGGCGCCGCTCGTGGCCGCCGAAGTCTGCCAATACGAAAACAGCCCCGACGGGCACCTCATCATCGATCGTCATCCCGAGGCCGGCAATGTCTGGCTCATCGGGGGAGGCTCGGGTCACGGATTCAAACTGTCGCCCGCCGTCGGCGAGATGACGGCGCAGATGATCCTGTCGGGGAAGGACGTCCCGAAGCTGTTTCGTCTGGAACGGCTGCAAAACGCGGTGCACAAGACGCAGTTCGAGAGCAAATAGGTGGATCGGGTTGTCGGTTGTCGGGGGTAGGGCGTCGGCGGTCGAAGTTTTTAAGGTCAGCGGGTTGTAGATTGAATTCTCTCCGACTCCCGACAACCCCCCGACAACCGACAACCGACAACCGACAACCGACAACGCGACAACCGATAACGCGACAACCGATAACCGACAACGCGACAACCGATAACCCGACAACCCTCATCTCCGCGTCACATCGCCTTCGCGATCAGTACCGCGTTCGTCCCTCCGAACGCGAACGAGTTCGACATCACGCAACGAACGTTCTGATCGGGTCGCCCCACGCCCCGGACGTAGTCGAGGTCACAGTCCGGATCGGGAACGTCGAGATGGGCGGTCGGTGGGATGGCCTGGTGCTTCATCGCCAGCAACGCGACGGCGAATTCGAGCGCGCCCGCTCCGCCCAGCAAGTGTCCGTGCATCGACTTCGTGGAGCTGACGGCGATTCTGGAGGCGCGGTCGCCGAAGACTTTCCTGATTGCCCGCGTCTCGGTCACGTCGTTCAACACGGTGGCGGTGCCGTGAGCGTTCACGTAGTCGATTTCGCTGGGGTTGATCCCTGCGTCCTCGAGCGCCAGCGTGATGGTCTGGGCCTGTCCCTCCACCGACGGTTTGGTGATGTGCTGGTAATCATTGCTGGAGCCGTAGCCGGCGACCTCGGCGTAGACGCGCGCGCCGCGGCGGATCGCTGCCTCCCGTTCCTCGAGAGTGATCATGGCCGCCCCTTCGCCCAGGACCAGCCCCGTACGGCTTTTCGAAAACGGGCGGCACGATGCGGATGGATCGGGGGCGGGAATGGCCAGGATATGCATCGCCTCCCACGCCTTGAAGAATCCGAAGGTCAGTGGTGCCTCCGCGCCGCCGGCGATCATGACGTCGGCGTAGCCGTGACGGATCTGGCGGAACGCTTCTCCGATGGATACCGACGACGACGAGCAGGCGCAGGAGTAGGTGAGGTCAGGTCCGCCGAGACCATGCTGCATAGCCACGTGACCGGCGGAAGCATTGTTCATCACCTTCAGCACGGACAGCGGTTTCACGCGGTCGGGGTCGCGCAGCAGCAATTGCCAGAACGTCTCCTCGAGAGCGTTGGACGCTCCCATGCCCGTGCCGACCGACACGCCGGCGCGGTTCCTGTTTTCAGCCGTGAATTCGATGCCCGCATCCTTCACCGCCATCGCCGCCGCGGCGATCGTGAACTGGCTGACGCGGTCGATGTGATCGGTCCTCTGCTGCGGAAAATAGTGCGCGGGATCAAACTCCACGCTTGCGGCGATGCTCGTGTGTGGCCCTTTCGGTCCTTGGGTGACGACCTCGCGGACTCCTGAACGGCCCGCCATCAGCGCGGAGAACATCGTGTCGGGATCGTTCCCGAGTGGGGAGATCACGCCAAGCCCGGTGACGACGACGCGTCTGTGTTCTGACATCAAGGGGATTCTGACATGGTCGCGGAGGACGTTGCTGAACGGAGCGCTGGCGTCTCGCCGCTGAGCTTACCAGGCAACTGTATCGAATCTTGCCAGACCGGAGGCGAGACGCCAGCGCTCCGTTCGCCGGAGCGCGATGCGCTCCGGCTAATTGCCGCGTTAGCGGCAACGAGACGGTAGCCAGGGGTGCGAGCGTTTTTTGCTCGCACCCCTGGTAAAAAGATGCCGTGCTTTAGTGCCGCGTCAGCGGCACTGGAGTGATCGGGGACTCCATCCAGTGCCGCTCACGCGGCACGCTTTCAAGAGACAAACGCAGACCAGGGGTGCTCGCAAAAAGCGCTCGCACCCCTGGCTACCTTCTTTGAGCCGCTATCGCGGCGTTCTAACGTCCAATCTCCGGCGCCGGAGCGCGATGCGCTCCGGCTGCAAGAAGCTAGTACTGAACGCGCGCGGCTTCGAACGTGTCGCGGTTCTCCCACGCGCCGTTCACGCTGATGTGATCGCCAGGGCGGGTTCGCCAGACATTCACCGAGTGACGCGTGTCCATGGTGCGGACGTCGACCTTGGTGGGTACGCCGGAGGCGTCATCGCGGATGGTCAGAAAGTTCAGCCGTCGATTGACGCTCATGACCGTTCCGCTCAACCATCCGTTGGAGCCGAACGGCACTCCCCGGTACATCGGATCCGTTGTGTACGTAGGCTCACCGGAGAAGGCGATGTAGTCCGCGTTCACCGTATCGCCATTCACGACGCCGCCGATGCGGACGACGGCACCGATGCGGATGTCGCGGTTCCGAATCGTCGCCATCGGGACGAAGTACGCATAGCTGCCGTGGTTGAGAACGACCCGATACTGATCGCCCTCGCGGCTCATGGCGGTGATCTCACCTTGCGTAGAGATGCGATCCGCCCGGTAGTGGTACTCGCCATCTTGTGGTTGAGGCGCCGCGAAGGCCGCGGAGCTCAGCAGCAATGCCAGACCACTGGCCGCTGCCAGCGGCGCGAACCCACTCTTGATGCTCTTCATAGAATCCTCCTTGGAAAACGTCTGACTTCACCGAATAACATGGCAAAGACGTTGCCAATATCGGGAGGTTCAAAGCGTGCTGATCGGGCTATTGGTCCCGACCTTAACAAGCGAGCCCGGCGCGCGGACCGTGTTATCATTCCTTAACTAATCACAACATTACTGCGTTACGCACCGTCGGAACAGAGCTGGCAGGAGGGTCTTATGGCAATCCGCTCGATGTGGGAGAGACTTATGTTCGCGCCGTTCGTATTGGTCCTGACCGCCGCCACCGCGGCAGCACAGGAAACGCCGTTCCGCGAAGTGTTGGGCCATGTGCATCCATCCGCGCCCGCGCCGGCGCTGACGCCGCCGAACGCAAATGTCACCGGAGTCTGGACGACCCTCGGCTACGGCAGCCCCATCAATCCCGTGCATGTTGCTCTCACTCACGACGGGAAGATTCTGGTGATCTCCGGGTCGGGCAACTATCCCGAGAATCACGTCCTCTCCGCGGGCGTGTGGGACCCGGCCACGCAGCGGATGACTACGTTCGTCATCGCAACCGACATGTTTTGCAACGGCATGGTCGTCCTGCCGGACGGACGGCCATTCGTCATCGGCGGGACTCTCAGCTATAAGTTCACCGGACTGAAGTCGACGGCCCTCTTCGATCAGGCCACGGCAACCTTCTCGGCCGGACCCGATATGTCCGACGGGCGCTGGTATCCGACCGGAACAGTTCTGCCGGACGGTACGGTCATGGCGATCTCCGGACTCGGCACGACCGGGGTCATGAACAAGACCGTGGAGATCTTCGATCCGGTCAAGAACATCATCAGCCCCGCCGGCGCGGCCTTCCCGGATGTGCAGTTCTTTCCGCGCCAGCACGTATTGCCGAGCGGAAAGGTGTTCGAGTCGGGATGGAATCCCAACACGCAGATGTGGGACACCTCGACGCATGTCTGGACGCCGGTGGCGGTGACGCAGTACGGAAAGGATCGGACCTACGGGACCTCCGTCCTCCTTCCGCTGACCCCCGCGAATGGGTACAAGCCGACGGTGATCATCATGGGGGGAGGTCCTTCGTCCAGCAACATCACGGCGACGACGGAAACGATCGACCTTTCCGCGCCGAAGCCGGCCTGGGTGTGGGGTCCGAATATGGTCGCCCCGCGCATCGAACTGAACGCGACGCTGCTGCCGAACGGAAAGGTGATTGTCTCCGGCGGATCGTCGCAGGACGAGGATGCTGCCAAGGCGGTGCTGCCCGCGGAGATGTATGACCCGGCAACCAACGCCTTCTCGCCCGCGGGAACGATGGCTTTTCCGCGGCTCTACCACTCCAACACCATCCTTCTTCCCGACGCCACGGTCCTCGCCCTCGGCGGCAACCCGATCCGCGGCGCATACGAAGGACACATGGAGATCTACTCCCCGCCCTACCTCTACACCTCTACCGGCGCGCTCGCGTCACGTCCGGTGATCGCCAGCGCGCCGCCGAACATCGCTTACGGCGCATCGTTCGCGCTGTCGACCACGGCCGCGGCGACCATTGGCTCGGTCGTGGTGATGCGCGCGGGAGCCGTGACGCATTCCTTCAACATGGACCAGCGCCTGGTCGGCCTCTCATTCACGGCCGGGAGCGGAACGCTCACCGTCACCGCTCCCGCAAACGCGAATCTTGCTCCGCCAGGCTGGTACCTCATCTTCATTCTCGACACCAATGGAGTGCCGTCAGTCGGAAAGTTCGTGAAGATCGGCTAGGCCCCCACGGCCGGCGGCGCTGGTGCCCAAGGCTCGGCCACCATTTCCGCTCGATCGTTCTGCCGCGCAGACTCCTGGAAGGCAAACTCGGCCTCATTTTGATCGAAAAAAACGAGGCATCGAGCGGCGGATTGATCACCGTCTTCGTGAACCGGATCACGGCTTCGAAGCGTGGATCGCCGGTGGTCCGGTGAATCTCCTTCTCGAACTGAAGGCCGTCGACCGTCTCGTAGGAAACGAACGTGACCGTGATGGTGCGGTTGCCTTCCTTGTGCACCATCGTCTTCGGCAGCCACGATTGCGGATCGAGTGTCACGCGCCAATCGATGCCCTCCTCAGGTTTCATCACGATCGTGTCGTCCCCTTCGATGGCCACACTCCCGTGGCGGCGCTCCGGGAAGAAGGCGAAGAAGACGGCATTCCAGTTGGCGAGGGGGTCGACCGCGCCCGCTCCAGCTCGGCCCCTTCCATCCTGCGCGGCGGCGCCGCTCCCTGCTGCAGGGTGCCGTTCGTCCCGTCGAAGATCTCGACGGTCGAGTACATGCCGACCTGCTCCTCCTTCCGATACCTGCCGTCCGCCGAGTGCCACGCTTTGATCGTTCCGGTGAAGCCGCCCACCTCGATGGTCGCTTCGCGATAGGTCGATTTGACCGCGGCGACCTTCTCGCGGCCGCCCACCGCACTCGCCCAGCGGTCGACGATGGTGTTGTCCGCGGCAAACGCGGCAACGGAGAAGAGAAATGGAACCATGACCAGAGCCTTTCGCATGAAGTCCTCGCTTTCATTCAACAGTACTACTGAGATATCACAGTAGTCACGTCGAATACGGTCCAGGCTTGCCGAATGTTTCAACTGCATCGGTGATGATTCACCGATGGGTTACTTCATTCCGCCGATGCGGGATCGCTTCCCAGTCACTCCCGACTCTATAATCCCGCGCGATGAAAAAGCGGATGTTGTTCATGCTGGCCATCGTGATCGCCTTTATCGCGGTCATCGGCCTGGTCAAGTACCTCCAGATCAAGAAGGCCATCGCGCAGGGATCTTCGTATCAGCCGCCTCCCGAGGCGGTGACGACGGTCGTCGCGAAGTCTGAGGAATGGAGCGCCACGCAACAGGCCATCGGGACCGTGGCGGCGGTGGAGGGCGTCACTGTCAGCGCCGATCTTCCCGGCGTCGTCGATCAGATCACCTTCGACTCGGGCCGGTCCGTTCGCAAGGGCGATGTGCTCGTCGGGCTCGATGCCAGGCAGGAGCGTGCCCAGCTCGCATCGGCCGAAGCACAGTTGAACCTCGACAGGGTCAACCTGGAGCGGCAGAAAGGGATGCTGGCGGCGCAGATCATCCCGCAGGCGACGTATGACACGGCGGCGGCGCAATCGAAACAATCCGATGCGAAAGTGGCCGAGCTCCGGGCAACCATCGCGCGCAAGATCATTCGCGCTCCCTTCGATGGGACGCTCGGCATCCGCCAGATCAACCTCGGGCAATACCTCGCCGGCGGCGCGCCGGTCGTTTCGCTGCAGTCGTTGCGCCCGGTCTACGTGAACTTCAGCGTGCCCCAGCAGGAGATCGGGCATCTCGTCATCGGCTCGTCCGTGCAGGCGACGGCCGACAACGGCACGATGGAGGCAGGCAAGGTCACGGCGTTCGAAGGCGTCATCGAGGAAGCGACGCGCAACGGCAAGGTGCAGGCCTCCTTCCCCAACAGCGACGGGAAGCTTCATCCCGGAATGTTTGTCGAGGCGCGTTTCGCCCACGGCGCGCCGACGATGGCCGTCACCCTTCCTGTCTCCTCGGTCAGCTACGCACCGTTCGGCAATTCCGTCTTCATCGTCGAGGACGTGAAGGGACCGGGCGGCAAGACGTTTCGCGGCGTACGCCAGCAATTCGTGAAGCTCGGCGACACCCGCGGCGATCAGGTGGCCGTGCTCACCGGCGTGAAGCCCGGCGAAGAAGTGGTGACCTCGGGCGTATTCAAGCTGCGGCCGGGCGCGGCCGTGGTGGTGAACAACGCCGTGCAGCCGGGCAACAGCGCCAAGCCCCGGCCGGAAGACAGCTGATGAAAATCACCGATCTCTTCGTCCGCCGGCCTGTGCTGGCGATGGTGGTCAATCTCGTGATCCTCATCGCCGGCCTGCAGGCCATCCGCTCGCTCACCGTACGGCAGTTCCCGCGCAGCGACATGGCCAACGTCGTAGTGAGCACCGCCTATGTTGGCGCGAATGCCGATCTGGTTCGGGGATTCATCACCGCCCCTCTCGAGCGCGTCATCGCCGGCGCCGACGGCATCGACTTCCTCGAGTCCTCCAGCGCTCAGGGCGTCAGCACCATCACCGTCCACCTCAAGCTCAACTACGACACCAACGCCGCGCTCACGCAGATCCAGTCGAAAGTCGCGCAGGTCCGCAATCAGCTTCCACCCGAAGCCGAGGCGCCGATCATCGATCTGCAGACGAGCGACAGCCAGTTTGCCGCCGCCTACCTCGGATTCTCTTCGAAAGATCTCGATCAGAACCAGATCACCGACTACCTCACGCGGGTCGTGCAGCCGAAGCTGAGCGCCATCAGCGGGGTGCAGCGCGCCGATATCTTCGGCGACCGCACCTTTGCCATGCGCGTCTGGCTGAAGCCGGACAAGATGGCCGCCCTCGGCATTTCCCCGTCGATGGCGCACGACGCGCTGGCGGCCAACAACTACCTCTCCGCTCTCGGCCGCACCAAGGGATCGATGACCTCGGTCAACCTGGTGGCCAACACGAATCTCCAGACTGTCGACGAGTTCAAACAGCTCGTGGTGAAGGAACAGAACGGAACCGTCGTCCGCCTCGGCGACATCGCCGACGTCGTTCTCGGCGCCGAAACGTACGACCAGGAAGTCAGCTTCAACGGCGAGACCGCCGTCTTCATCGGCATCTTCGTGCTCCCCACCGCCAACACGCTCGACGTGATGAAAGACGTGCGCGAGGCCATGCCCGAGATTCAGGCACAGTTGCCGGCGGGGATGAAAGCCGGTGTGCCTTACGACTCCTCGGCCTACATCCAGAACGCCATCGACGAGGTCCTCAAGACCCTGACCGAGACGCTGATCATCGTCGTCCTGGTCATCTTCCTGTTTCTCGGATCAGTGCGCGGCGTGATCATCCCGGTCGTCGCCGTCCCGATCTCCCTCATCGGCGCCGTCCTGCTGATGCTCGTCTTCGGTTTCACCATCAACCTGCTCACTCTGCTGGCCATCGTGCTCTCGGTAGGACTGGTCGTCGACGATGCCATCGTCATGGTGGAGAACATCGAGCGCCATCTGCACATGGGCAAGACGCCCATCCAGGCGGCCACCGACGCCGCGCGCGAGCTGGTGGCGCCGATCATCGCCATGACCATCACCCTGGCCTCGGTCTACACGCCCGTGGCCTTGCAGGGCGGTCTGACCGGCTCGCTCTTCCGCGAGTTCGCCTTCACGCTCGCCGGCGCGGTGATCATCTCTGGCTTCGTGGCCCTGACGCTCTCGCCGATGATGGGATCGAAGCTCTTGCGCGCGGGCGATACGGAGCGCGGTTTCGCCGGATGGATCAATGCCCGCTTCGACGCCCTTCGCAACCGTTACACGCGATCGCTGGCCGGCACGCTCAACTACCGTCCGGTCGTGCTGACGCTGTGGGTGATCGTGGTCGCGCTGATCTTTCCGTTCTACATGTTCTCGCAGAAGGAACTGGCGCCGGCCGAGGATCAGAGTTTCATCTTCGGGATCATTCAGGCGGCGGCGAACTCGACGATCGAACAGACCAAGCTCTTCGCCACGCAGATCGATAAGGTCTACCGCTCGTTCCCCGAGGCCCAGTCCACGTTCGAAGTCATCTTCCCGACGGGCGGGTTCAGCGGCATGGTCGCCAAGCCCTTCAACGAGCGAAAGAAAAACACGTCCGATCTGGCCGTCGAAGCGTCGGCGGCCGTATCGAAGATCCCCGGTATCCGCGCCATCGAGATCGTTCCACCGTCGCTGCCGGGCAATCAGGGAGTACCGGTCGACTTCGCCATCGTCTCCACCGCCGAGCCGGCGCAGCTTGCCGAATTCGCGAACCAGATCGTTGGGAAGGCGTTCAAGAGCGGCAAGTTCATGTACGTCGACACCGATTTGAAGTTCGATCAGCCGCAGGCCCGCGTCGTGTTCGACCGCGACAAGCTTCGATCCCAGGGGGTCGACCTGACGCAGGCCGGGCGCGATCTCTCCGTCCTCCTCGGCGGCAACTACGTCAACCGCTTCAGCATCCAGGGACGCAGCTACAAAGTCATTCCGCAGGTGAAACGCAGCGAGCGCCTCACGCCGGAACAGCTCACGCAGATGTACATCACCGGCGGGAATGGCACCCTGGTTCCGCTGTCGACGTTTGCCACGCTGCAGACGTCGACCGAGCCGCGCGACCTGAAGCGTTTCCAACAACTTAACGCCGTGCGCATTCAGGGGGCCATCCCTCCCGGTGTCTCGCTCGACGCCGCGCTCACGTATCTGGAAGACGAGGCGAAGAAGATCCTCCCGCGCGGATACACCATCGACTACGCCGGTGAGTCGCGCCAGTTGCGTGTCGAGGGGACGAAGTTCCTCGGCGTCTTCCTGCTGTCGGCGATCCTGATCTATCTCGTGCTGGCGGCGCAGTTCGAGAGCTTCCGGGATCCCTTCATCATCCTGGCCGGCTCGGTTCCGCTGGCACTCTCCGGCTCGCTGCTTTTCTCATTCCTCGGGTTGACCTCGATCAACATCTACAGCCAGGTCGGTTTGATCACGCTGGTCGGGCTGGTATCGAGGAACGGGATCCTCATCGTTCAATTCGCGAATCACCTGCAGGAAACCGGCAAGGACAAGCTCGGCGCGGTCATCGAAGCCGCCGGAACACGGTTGCGTCCCATTCTGATGACCACCGCCGCCACCGTGATGGGCCATCTCCCGCTGGTCTTCGCACGCGGCCCTGGCGCCGGCGCCCGCAACAGCATCGGCATCATGCTGGTGACCGGAATGATCATCGGCACCTGCTTCACCCTTTTCGTCGTCCCGTCGATCTACGTCCTGGTGGCGCGGTCACACAAGCGTATCGAAGAGCCTGAAGAGAGTGCCGCGGCCACCCTGGAGCCGGCGACGGCAGGGTGAAGCCGGAAGTTACGTCAAGAGCTTAAAGCTTTTCGTGTCCAACCGGCTCAGCAGATGCGATGTGGCCCCGCGTTTGCGATACAGAGGTCATCAGCCCAAAGAAAAGGAGCCACATCTATGTTCAAGACAAACGTTTTCGCACGAAACATCGCCCTGGCAGGAGCGGTCACGCTTCTGCTTGCATCATCCGCATTCGCCCAGAGTGACAACTACGGGAGGGGTGAGCGTTCCGCCGACCGCGACTTCGCCAATCGCGTCGTGGAAGGGACGATCGCATCCGCCGAGCAGACTCGTTTTGGCGAGCACATTCGCTTGACCAGCGGCATGGATCTGGTCGTTCCGAACTCGGTCCTCGCCACCAATCAGGGACGGCGCTATCAGACCTCCCTGCTCCAGCCCGGCGACGTAGTCCGCATGTCCGTCTTCAGCCGCGAAGGCGACGGTCGTGACGCGCGCGTCCGCTCGTTCGAGCTGTTGCGCTCTGGCAACGGCTATCGCAACAATGGATACAACAATGAGCGCAGCCTGAGTGGTACGGTGGTCTCGTTCGACCGTCGCGACGGCGTACTGGTGCTGCAGACCGAGGGCGGCCGCATGATCAACGTCGACCTTCAATCCTACGACGGCCGTCTCCACCGCGGTGACCGCGTCAGCGTCTCCGGCCGCATGGACCGCGACCGCGCCACCTTTGTCGCCGCCGGTGTTCGCGTCGACAACCGCTAGGACCGCCCGTAAACGATCTTTAACCATGAAGAAACGCCGGGAGGGGCAGCCCTTCCGGCGTTTCTCTTTTCACACACATCGTTTGCTTGCCACGATTCACGATCATTTGTGATGCAGCGCGCTTTTGCTTCACGGAACGGCGCATACGATGGCGGCGGTTTGTCTGCATTCACCGGCGATCTGCCGAAACGAGGATCCTCTTTGAGCTCAGCATTGTCAGCGAACGTCACTCCTTCCGTCGCGACTCCCGCGAAATCACTCCGCATCGGGGTTCTCAGTGCTATCGGCACCATGGACCCGCGCGACTCTGGAGACACCATCACCGGTCTGATCCTCGGCCAGATTTTCGAGACCGCCTACGCCATGACCGCTTCCGGAAGCCTGGAGCCGGCTCTCTTCTCTGAATCCCTCCGGAAAGATCGGGATGGGGCGCAGCCGGTCTATTCGGCCCCGGTAACTCCTGGCATCGTGTTCTCCGACGGAACCGAGATCACGGCGGAGCTCGCGGCGAGCTCGCTGGCAAAAGCGGGCGCGTTGCGCGGACGGGCGACGGTCTCCTCCCGCGACGGCCGGGTCATCTTCACGATGAGCAGCCCCAGCCCGCGCTTCGAGAATGTCCTCTGCCAGTGGAACACCGGCATCGTCCTCGATCGTCAGGGAGTGTTCTTCGGCACCGGCCCGTATCGCCTGGCGCCGGGCACCACCATGCAGACGATCAAGGATTCCGGAGCGGCGCGCCTGGAACGTAATCCCAGGTACCGCGGAAACGCGGTCAGTGAAGAGCTCCTCTTCGTCATTCATCCCACCGAGGCCGATGGAACGCCGAAAAAGCTGATCGATGCGGCCAGGCAAGGTGAGATCGATCTCACCCTGAACCTGTCGGTGAATGACGTCGTGCGGCACGGCCTCTCCGGCTTTCAGCCGATGATGCAGCCGGGAAACTCGACCGGAATCCTCTTCTTCAACAATGAGAGGCAGATCTTTCGCGACGCCAGCCTGCGGCGCGCGATCCAGCATGCCATCGATCCGATCCCTATCGCCGAGATCTCCTACGAGAAAAACCACTTCGCCTTTCTGGCCGGTGATCTCATCCCTCCGCTCATGGGTAAGGCCAGCGGCTCGACGGAGATGCGTGATCGCGAGCTGCTTCGCCGGCATCCCGCCAGACCGGCCACCCTCACGCTGATCGTCCCCTGGATTCCCCGCCCCTATCTGCCGAAGCCGATTCCGGTGGCGCAGGAGATCGCCCGGCAGCTCGGCGCGTATGGCATCGAGGTGAAGCTGCTGGAGACGAAGAGCAGCGAGCACTACTTCCGCTCTCTGACCATCGGCGACTACGACCTGAGCATCGGGGGATGGGTTGCCGACAACCCCGACCCCGCCGAGTTCTACGAGTCGTTGCTCTCCTCCGCGCAGGTCTCGACGGGCGGCCAATACCTCACCAACCAGGCCCGCTGGAAAAGCGCGGAGACGGACGCCGCCCTTGCCGCCTACCGCCTCGACCCTTCCCCTGCCAACCGCAAAGCCATCTCGTCCATGATCGAGCGCGAGGCCATTCTCATCCCGCTGATCTATGGCGCATCGACGGCAATCCGCAGTCGCAAGGTGAAGAATTTCCCGATCACCCCATCCGGGCACGTGGCCTTCGCGGATGTGGGGATGTTCTGATTCTCACCATACGGACACGTATGGTATACCATACGCAGCCGTATGGAACAGGAACGGCTCGGGAAGGCGGACTGGCTGCGGGCGGCGCGTTCCGCGCTGTTGCATGGCGGTCCGGGGGCGGTCCGCGTCGAAACGCTGGCGCGGACGCTGAAGGTCACCAAAGGAAGCTTCTACTGGCACTTCAAGGACCGGCAGGAGCTGCTGGAAGAGCTGCTGCTGGAGTGGGAGGCGGAGACCTCGCTCCTCCGCGATCTGCTCGCCCGCGGCGACTTCCGGGCCGGACTTCGCGACTTCTTCGACGAGCTCCAGCGCCGCGTCGTTTCCAGCGAGAAGGGTGATTCGCCCTCCGATGCGGCCATCTTCGCCTGGGCCGCGGTCTCGCCAAAGGTTTCCCTGCGCGCCAATCGCGAGGAGAAGAAACGGATCGCGCTACTGGTGGAAGCCGTCGGCGACCCCGGCCTGGCCGAGTACATCTATCTGGCCTATCTCGGTTTTCTGGTCCGCCGCCGCCGCGTCCCCGAGGCGGCCAAAACGTTCTCGCGCATGGCGGCGCTCTCCTCGGAGTTGATGCTTCGCAACCGGAAAGGACGCAAATGAAATACGCGCTGTGGACCCTTCTGCTCGCCCAGTCGATTCTCGCCGCGGAGCGCGCGCCGTTCCGCGTACCGATCCCGGCGCCGCGGTTTCAGGAGATCGAAGCGACGTCGCTTTATCTGCCGATGCACGACGGTGTTCGCATCGCCGTCGATGTTCTTCTTCCGAAAGGACTGCCGCCGCAATCGAAGCTCCCGGCCCTGTTCAAGATCGCGCGCTTCGGGCGTGCGCCGCTCGACGGCAGCATCGCCGATGAAGACCGCTTCTGGGTCACGCACGGTTTTGCGCGCGTGCTCATCGACGAGCGCGGCACCGGCGCATCGTTCGGCACCAGCGCCTATGGATCAGGCGAGGTAGGCGACCTGCGTGAGATCACCGATTGGGTTGTGAAGCAGCCGTGGTCGAACGGGCGCGTCGGCGCCATCGGCATTTCGGTTGAGGGAACGGCCTCCGAGTTGCTGGCCGCAACCGGGCATCCCGCCGTGCGCGCCGTCGCGCCGCTCTTCAGCGACTACAACTTCTACACCGACCTGATCCGCCCCGGCGGCGTCTATCACGAGTGGCTGATGAAGAACTTCGGCGATTTCGTGAGGGAGATGGACGGCGGCGGCGCCGCGAAAGGTGTGATGTCGGACGCCGACGGGTCACTGTTGAAACAAGCCATCGCCGAACACGCGAACAACGGCGGCCTGTACGAATCGACGAAACACGCGGACTTCATCGACGACGCGCTGTCCGGCCCCGGTAAGTCGCTCCTCGATATCAGCATCCCGCCCCTGACCGAGGCGCTGAAAAAGGCGAACGTCCCGATGCTGATCTTCGTGAGCTGGTTCGATGCCGGAACCGTTCAGGGCACGCTGCGGCGTTATCGCGACTTCGGCAACATGCAACGGATCTTCATCGGGGCCTGGTCGCACGGCGCCGGCTTCGATGCCAATCCTTTCAATCCAGGCGGGAGTCCGGCCGCGGACCCGAGCCGCGAGCAGCAACTCGCCGAGGAGCTGGCGTTTTTCAATCACTACCTCAACGACATTCGCGACGACGCCAGCGCGCAGCGCGGCATTCACTACTTCACTGCCGGCGCGAATCAGTGGCAGCAGACCGTGGTATGGCCGCCGCTTCTCGGCAGGATCGTCGAGCACCTCGATGGAGACGGGAAGCTGGACGCCAGGCCCGCTTCGCAGACCATCGACGTTGCGTTTAGCGACGCCGCCACCGGCGATCAGAACCGGTGGCGCACGCAGTTCGGTGGGCATCCGGTGACATACACCGGCGTCATGCCGCGGATGCAGACGCTCACGAGCTTCACGGCCGCGCCGCTCGATAAGCCGCTCGAGATTACCGGTCAGCCGGCGCTGCACGTCCGTCTTTCATGTGGGGGAGGCGATCCGTCGATCTTCGCCTATCTCACGGCGGTCGACCCCACGGGCAAGGCGGTCTATCTCACCGAGGGTCAGCTCCGTCTGATGGATCGCCGCGGGACGTTTCTCCGAAAGGAGGCGGAGCCGGTGCCGAATGGCTCACCGATCGAAGCCACCGTCACCTTCTTTCCGACGTCGGTGGTCGTGCCGGCCGGATGGCGGCTGCGGTTGCTTTTGGCCAGCGGCGATCCATCGAGTTTCGTTACCAGCGGTCCCTTCACTGCCACGATCTTCTCTTCCTCGACGATCGAGTTGCCGTCGATCGCACGCCCGAACGCGGCCGCGGCCGCGTCCGACGCGAAGATCACTGCCGCCCAGTGGCACGACGATCTTCGCCTCTTCGCACGCGAGCTCGCCTCCAGGCATGCCAATGCCTTCCACCACACCACCCATGCGCAGTTCGACGAGGAGGTGGCGGCGCTCGACCGGCAGATCGACACGCTCGACTCCGATGCCATCTACATCGGCCTTGATCGCATCGCTGCATCCGTTGGTGACGCTCACACGTTCGTCCGCTTTCCGGTCGACAGCGCCCGGCTGCAGATCGTCATCGCGAACTTCGAGGGCGCTGACCGCGTGGTGTCGATCGCGCCGGGTCTAGAGCAGGCCCTCGGCGCGCGCATCGTGAACATCGAAGGGACGCCGATCTCACGGGTGCGCGAGTTGATCGCCTCGATCACTCCGGCGGACGAGCCGCGCGTGGGGGAGTCTCTCATCCCGCAGCACATGGCCCTCGGACTCGTTCTCCACGGCCTGGGCATCGCCCCCGTGCGCGATCTCGTCCACTTCACCCTCGCCGACGATGCCGGCCATGAGTTCGTCGTCGCCGTCCATACCGGACCATCGGACGATCTGGTGCGCGTTGTCACCAATCCGCCCCTCTTCCGGCAGTACCCCGACAAACACTTCTGGTACGTCTGGCTGCCCGAGTCCCGCGCGGTCTACTGCAGTTTCCGCGGCTACCAGGATCTCGGACTCAACGCGAAGGGGCTGCTGGCGATGGTGGCCGCGAAACATCCCGAAAAGCTGATCATCGACATGCGCCAGAACGGCGGCGGCGACTACTTCGAAGGGCTGAAACATCTCGTCGAGCCCATCCGGCGACTGAGCGACATCAACAAAAAAGGACACCTCTTCGTTCTGATCGGCCCGCAAACGTTCTCCGCCGCCATGGCCAACGCCGCCCATTTCCGCCAGATGACCGAGGCCACGCTGGTTGGAAGAACGATGGGCGAGAACCCGAACAGCTACCAGGAACCGCGCGAATTCACGCTGCCCCACTCCAAGCTCACCGTCCGCTATTCGACGAAGCTCTACGAGTTCAACAAAGGGGGCGAAAACGCCATCCACCCCGATCACGAGGTGCTCGCGACGTGGGAGGAGTACAAGGCGGGGGGGGATCCGGTGATGGAGTGGGTGGTGGGAAGGTGAGGAGCTGCGGTGCCTGCCGTCGCAAGCAGGGGACCGATGTGGCACAGACACTCTTGTCTGTGCCCCGGCCGGAGCCGCCTGTCGCTGAGGGATTGCGATCTTGAGTATGCCGAGATCCGGCACAGACAAGAGTGTCTGTGCCACATCGGTCTCCTATTGGCTCATCTCCTGCCGGTAGCAGGGGTTTGGGGCGATGCGGTTTAAGATCACGCATCCCAACCGGAGGTTCGAAGCATGCGTGCGTGGCTACCGATCGCGTTGCTCACCGCTCCCGCTCTCTTCGCGGCCGATCTTCCTCCCGGCTTCAGGATCACTCCCGGCTACGAGGAAGTTCCGTCGTACCACCAGTACGTTCAATTCGACACGCGCACGATCGAAGACCTCGGCACGGGTGGGAGGCTTCAGGGGAAGAAGCTCGAAGGCCGCGTATGGGTCATGAACATCCAGCCGGCCGGTTCGAAGAAGGCCGGCGAGGCGCAGATGGCCGATCACGAGGCCTCGCTCAAGAGCGACGGTTGGACGATCATTCGCGATCACGGCGAGTTGGAAGCGAAGAAGCGCGCCGGCGCGACCACCGTGTGGTACCAGTCGTTCCCGAACTCGTCGATAGTGACGATCCTCGCGGAGGCGCCGCCGCCGCGTGTGCTCGCGCTGACGCCGCCGAAGAGCACTCCGGAAACGCTCGCGGACACCGGCGATTACCCGTACGCCACGCCGTTTCCGGGAGGGTCGCTTCAGAGGACGGAACACGCGTCGCATTCTCTGGAGGTAAAACCGAAGAACGCGAACCAGCCGCTAATCTTTCACGTCGCGGAAACGAAGTGGTACGCCATCCCTAAAGACGTTTCACCGTACGAATTCGTGACCGCGTACGACCGCGCGCTGGAAAAGAGTGGATGGAGCATCGAGCGGGATGGAATCGGAAGCGACGGCATCGTTTGGGCGCACTATGCGAAGAACGGCCGGGACTTGTGGCTCTTCACCCGATCCCAGGGCGGACAGCAATCGATCAACGTGATCGACGTGGGCGCCGATAGCGCGGCGGACATGCTGAAGCAGGAACTGGCCGCGTCGGGTCACGTCTCGCTCTACGGAATCTATTTCGACACCGACTCGGCCACGCCGAAGCCCGAGTCGGAGACAACGCTTCAGCACGTCCTGCAGGTGCTGACAGGCGACCCGTCGTTGCGCCTCGAGGTCCAGGGACACACCGACGACAGCGGTGCGCCGGAGCACAACGCCAGGCTTTCAGGGGATCGCGCCGCCAGCGTCAAGGATTGGCTGATCGCACACGGGATCGCATCTTCGCGGCTCACCAGCAAGGGCTACGGCGCGACAAAGCCTGTCGCGGACAATCACACCCCGGAAGGAAGAGCGAAGAACCGACGCGTGGATCTCGCCCGAATCTGATGCACCGTCAGCATTGAAATCAGGGGTGGAGCATGCTCGTACCGAGTTCCACTTCAAATGAAGTGTGACCCCCGTTACGCACCGTTACTCCCGAGCGACCTATGTTCGGAGTGGTTCAACGGAGATCTCTCTTGGTGCCCTCGCTCAGATTCTCGCTCCTTCTCGTGTTCGCGATCGCCGCACCGATCTTCGCGATTTCCTACGTCGTGCCGGCCGATCACTTCGAGGTCGGGCGATCGAGCGCGATCATCGTCGGGCACGTGCTGGGCTCGCACGTCGAGAGCTCGGCTCGGTTCGGGATCGAGACCGTAACGGATGTCATCCTTGAAGAAACCATCAAGGGAAGCGTCGGTAGCGTCGTTCAAGTCCACGAGCCTGGCGGAGTGCTGGGTGATCATGCCTTCATGATCCCGGGAGTGCCGGCCTTCGCCCAGGGCGATCGGGTATTGCTCTTCCTCCACCAGCGTGAGAACGGTGACTACAGCGTCAACGATCTCCAACTCGGATCGTTTCATTTCGCGAAGGATGTCATCGGGCGGGATCTGCTGATTCGCAACGAGGCCGAGCTGGATGGTTGGGATCTCGACGGCACTCCGCACAAGGAGCCGCACCGCTCGGCGGAGAGATTCATCAACTACATTCGCGGCATCGTCCGCGGTGAGGAGGTCGTCGAGGACTATGCCGTATCGACTCTACCTCTGGCCGGCGTACAGGAAACGGTGATGGCGAGGATGGATACCCTCCATCCGATCAGCGACGCGGCGTTTACGGCAAGCTCCTACACGGTCGACCTCTCCGGTGGTCTCGGGGCGCGATGGAACGTCTTCCCGGGCAAGGTGAACTGGAACCAGGGGAACTCGGAAATTGGCGCTTTGGGCAGCGGCGCTTCGCAGATCAATGTCGCGTTCGGCTCCTGGAACGGTGGCGGCGCCCATTACGTCCTGACGAGCGCGAATGCCAACCCGAAAGGAATCTTCGACGGAGCGGACGGCGTGAACAACATCGTTTTCGAGAAGAACCTCACCTCGATCGGTGCACAAGCGTTCGTCTGTGGAGTGGGTGGCGTTCTCGGGGCGGGCGGCATCACCTCCGCGTTCTTCGGTGGAGGCACCCATGTATTTCACGGCGAGACGTTCGGCACCACCGTGGAAGTCGATGTCAGCATGAACCAGGGCCTCGGGCTCTGCTCGCTCGCTCAAGTTCCTCCCGGCGAGTTCAACACCACGGTCACGCACGAGGTTGGCCACACTCTCGGCTTTCGTCACTCGGATCAGAACCGTACCCAAAACGCCCTCTGCTCGAGTGACCCCAGCCTCGACTGCAGCAACTCGGCGATCATGGATCACCTCCTCCTGGGCGGTCTCAATGGCCAGCTTCAGCCTTGGGACAGCAGTGCCATCAGCAGCGTTTATGGCAACGGCCCGGCATGCACGCCTCCATCGATCACCCAGCAGCCGGGCGGCTCGACGATCACCAGCGGCAATGCCGCGTTCCTATCGGTGACCGCGACCGGTACTCCCGCGCTTACCTACCAGTGGTTCGTCGGTTCGACCGGCAATACCTTCGCGCCAGTCAACGGCGGTACCGGCACGGCAATCACCGTCAGTCCCGCGGTCACGACCTCCTACTGGGTCCGCATCTCGGGCCAGTGCCTGCCTGTCGCCGACAGCGGCGCCGCCACCGTGACCGTGATCGTCCCGTGCTCGATACCGCAGATCGTCGATCAGCCGCGGAGTCAGACGGCCTTCACAGGGACCTCGGTCACACTGACTCTCGGCGTAATTGGCACGACTCCGACGATCACCTGGTTCCAGGGAGCGAAGGGAACTACATCGACTCCCATCGGCTCGGGACAGACGATCACCAGTCCCGTGTTGACGCAGACGACGCAGTTCTGGGCGCGCATCACCAATTCCTGCGGCTCGGTGGATAGCGATGCCGCCACGATCACGGTGGAGCTGGCCCGTCACCGCGCGGCACGCCACTGAGGTTTCTCTCCGAGAGGGAAAAACGGTGCGCTGCGACGAATCTCTGGCGATGAAGCGTCGAAGCCACTAACATCCGCGCGACATTTCGAGCGACATGAGATGATGATGAAACCGCACGTTCTCCCTGTTTTGACCCTTCTCGTCTGCGTCATTGCATTCCCCGCGCTTGCCCAGTCGACTGTCCAGCAGTCGACGGAATCGCAGCGCACTCCGCAGCGCAGATCGGCGCAGACACCGCCATCGACACCAGCCGCTCCCGCGGCCGCCGAGCCCGAGGCGGCGCCGCACGCGCGGCAGCCGGAGCCGGAGCGGCAGCAACCGGCGCGAACGGAATCGGAGCGCCCGGAGCCGGCCCAGCAGGGCGGGCAAGGCGCGGCGACCATCACCACCTTTCACTTCGATATGAAAGAGAGCGCGCCGAACGTGACCCACCACGAGGTCACCGTGAACGGCCATGCCCTTCGGTACACCGCCACGGCCGGCCGGATGCCCATCAAGAATGGCGAGGGGACCACGGAAGCACTCATGTTCTACGTCGCCTATACGGTCGACGGAAGCGAGGCGGCGAAGCGTCCTCTGACCTTTTCCTACAACGGCGGACCGGGATCGGCGTCCCTCTGGCTCCACATCGGAGCGCTCGGCCCGCGGACCGTCGTCATGCAGCCCGATGGTGCCATGCCGCAGCCGCCATTCCGCCTTCACGACAATCCGTACACGCCGCTCGAGCGGACCGACATCGTCATGGTTGACGCCATCGGGACGGGTTGGAGCCGGCCGGCCGACGCCGCCGCTGCCCGCAAGTACGAGAACCCCGAGGGCGACATTGAGGCCTTCGGCGAATTCATCCGCATGTACATTTCGCGAAACGAGCGCTGGAGCTCGCCGCTCTACCTGTTCGGCGAGAGCTACGGAACCACGCGCTCCGCGGGGATCGCCGGGTATCTCGCCGGCCGCGGCATCGTCTTCAACGGAATCGGCCTGCTCTCGATGGCCCTCAACTTCCAGACCCTTTCAGCCTCGCCGACGAACGACACGGCCTATCCATGGAACGTTCCGACGTACATGGCCATCGCCTACTACCATCACAAGCTCTCCGCCGATCTCCAGAAGGCGATGGACGGCTGTCAAGGCAATCCGGATGCCCCGTGTGCACCGCTGCAACAGGCCGAGCGATGGGCCATCACGGACTACGCCGCTGCCCTCTCCCGAGGCGATTCGATGACCGCGCCGGAGCGGCAGGCGGTCGTCGACCGGCTCTCGCAATACATCGGACTTCCCACGCAGGTCATCGACGAGTACAACCTGCGCATCGACGTCGGCACGTTCGACCACTACCTGCTGCTCGATCAACGGATGCGCGTAGGCCGGCTCGATGGCCGGTACAAGCTTCCCGAGCCTGGTTTCCCGGGCGGGCGAGGCGCAGGCTCCTTCAGCGACCCGGCATCGACCGCCACCACCGGTCCATTCACCATGGCCTTCAACAACTACATGCGCACGGAGCTCGACTACAAGACCGATACGCCGTACTACACCTCGGCGCAGCAATCCGGAATGTTTATGTGGAGGTCGTCCGGTACTACTGCTGCGCCCGGAGGCCAGCAGGGTTTCCAGGAAGAGATCACACCGCTGCGCGCGGCCATCGTCGGCAATCCCTTTTTGAAAATTCTGGTGATGGAGGGCTACTACGATCTGGCCACTCCCTATTACCAGGCCGAATACACGATGCACGAGCTGATGCTGCCGCCCGCCTTTCGCACGAACATCAGCTACGAGCGCTACTGGTCAGGGCACATGGTCTATCTCGAGCAGAAGTCCCACGCCAAACTGCAGAAGGATTGGGAGAACTTTCTCAACCAGACGCAGGGGCACTAAACAACGATGAGAACGATCTGGGTTAGCGGAATCGTCTGGGCGTGCCTTGCTTCCGGGGCGATGGCGCAAGGACTGCCGGGCCTGCGCCCAGACACAACGCCGTTCCCCGCCGTCCCGTCGACGGTCTTCTCCCTGTCGGGCGACCAGAACGGCCACACCACGCCGGCCGCCCAGTACCGCGCCTATCAGAATCCCGGAGATACGTTCCGCGTCGTCTGTCCGGAGCCCTGCCCGGTCGACCCGAACACGCTTTACGCCTTTTACTCGGGCTTCAAACAGGCGAAAGATCAGCTCATTCAATTCATGGGAGTCGACTCTCTCCCCAGTCTGCAGCCGTTCGACCTGCACATCGCCAACGACACCTGGTGTGGGAACTATGTTGCCGGTCTCACCGGCGACGCCGGCCAGTACCCTACGTATAGCGGGCGAACGGGTTCCTTCGGCTGTTTCTGGTATGCGAACCGCGACAATTTTTTCGAGCCCTTCCAAGCGCAGTTCGTCAGCACGGTTCCCTACCATCTGCTGTCAGTCCACGAGTACACGCATACGATCTTCTACGGCCGCCATTTCTATTCGTATGAGGACATGGCAAAGGCGGCATCGTTCTATGTGAGTGGCGTTGGCGGGACGCCACCGATCACCGACGCCTGTACGATGAGCCTGGATCGAGTGAACCAGGGCAAGCTTCCCTGGGCCCTTTGCCAATTGAACGGGTTCACCTATGCGAAGCTCCCCGCCGCGATGCAGGGACTGGCGGCCGCGTCACTGGCCGGACACGATATCGTCTTCCTGAATACGGTCTCGGTCTACGGCTTCCGCAAGATCCTCAATGATGTGCTTGGAAGCAACACCGCGGACGCCTTCATGGCCGCGAAGATTTTTCCCAACGAAGTGGCCGACGACGGCACGCTGCCTTCCGCGGGAGGGCGGCTCTCTCTGATGGGCGGCTGGATGTCGCTACAAGTCCCGGCCGGGGCGGTGTCGGGCAACGTCGGCTTTCATGTCGAAAAGGTCTACAGCGCGCCCAATTTCGCGACGCTCGACTTCTCCACCATCTACAACTTCACGCCGGGGCCGGTGGCGCTCCAGCAGCCGGTCCAGTTGACCGTCAAGTACGATCCGTCAGTCGGCCGCGCCGGTATTTTTGAAAGCACGCTGAAGCTTTACCAGTTGTCGGGTGGGACATGGCAACTCGTGCCCGGGAGCCGCGTCGACGTGACCCAGCAGACGGTCACTGCTCCCGTCAG
>Ga0210402_10000403_pt1 | contig 48578 bp, 40 predicted proteins | sample IncBWC7MmetaG_FD_161055 | JGI IMG/M metagenome (GOLD analysis project Ga0210402, IMG submission 161055) | Forest soil microbial communities from Barre Woods Harvard Forest LTER site, Petersham, Massachusetts, United States - Inc-BW-C-7-M | ecosystem: Environmental > Terrestrial > Soil >... | reverse complement strand
CGGCCGAGTAGTCGGCGAGCGCCGTGGCGTAGACCGAGATCGGCAGGCTTTTGTCGGGCTTGCGCGCCATCACGCCGCTGAGCGCCTGGGCCAGGATGTCCTGGCCGCCCTTGTGCGACAGCGGCCCGCTCTGCCCGAAGCCCGAGCCGAAGGCGCAGATGATGCGCGGGTTGATCTTGGAAAGCGCCTCGTAACCAAAGCCCATGCGGTCCATGACGCCGGCGCGGAAATTGTTCACCACCACGTCGGCGGTCTTCACCAGGTCGTAGACGATCGCCTTGCCCGCCTCGCCGCGCAGGTCGAGGGCGATCGAGCGCTTGTTGCGGTTGAGGCTTCTAAACACCGGATTGTTGAGCCCATCGGGATCGTCGGCCAGCGAGGTGCGCGACAGGTCGCCGGCGCCCGGCCGCTCGATCTTGATCACGTCCGCGCCGTAGTCGGCCAGCATCTGTGTCGCGCACGGCCCCATCATGACCTGCGTGAAGTCCAGCACCTTCACGCCCGACAGCGGCTGTTTGGCATCGCTGGCGCTCATTCGGCGGCCCTCAGCACGGTGGCGTTGGCGGCCGGCCGGTCGCCCGGGTCGGCGCCGCGGTTGCGCAGGCGCGCCTGCAACTTGCCGACGTCGACGCGGTCGAGCGCCACGCCGCCTTCCAGCGCCAGGGCCGCGGCCTCGCCGGCCGCCTCGCCCATCGCCATGCAGGGCGGGATCTCACGCGACATGCGCTGGGCCGACGAGGTCGCCGAATAATGCCGGCCGGCGACGACCAGACCCTTCACGTCGCGCGGCAGCAGCGAGCGATAGGGCGTGTAGTAGTCGCGTCCGCGCGCCACGCTGTCGGCGAAATGGCGGCGCTCGGTCACGTCCTCCTTGGTCACGACATAGAGTCCCTCGAGCAGGCGCGTCTGGCGGATGCCGAGCTGCGGCGCCACATCGACCACGTAGCAGTCGCGGAAGCCCGGCATCCTGGCGTGCAGGAATTCGAGCAAGGCGGCGATCCGCTTGCGCCCCTCGAAGTCGGCGCGCGTGAGGTCGTCGACCTTGAGGCCGTCGTAGTTGGCCATGTGCGGGCAGTTGCACCACACGACGCCGGGCAGCGGCGTTTTGAGCCACCATTTGTCCCACGAGCCGCCGATCGTGCGCTTGGCCTCGCGATCGATCGCCTTGAAGGCCTCCGGCTCCTCGTACTCGAAGCGCTCGGCCTCCTCGACATTCACGCCGCCCAGACGGAACACCGTGGTGACGATATAGGCGCCCTCGATGAACGGCGCGCCGGCCGAGGCCGCGACGTCGAGGTCGCCGGTGGCATCGACGACGATCTTGCCCAGAATGGCCTGGCGGCCCTCCTTGCTCTCGCAGACGACGCCCGTGATCGCGCCATCCTCGACAATGGCGCGGCTGAACCAGCTGTGCAGGCGGAGATTGACCTTAGCCTCGGCGATCATCTCGTTGGACACGCGCTTGAAGCCGTCCGGGTCGAAGGCTGCGGCGTAGACGATGGGTTGCGGCTTCAGATGCGAGGTAAAATCGAACACGCCCCAGCGCGACCATTTGCGCCACATCGCCGAATCGGAACGGCGGTCGGCCTCGGGCGGCGTCACGGCCAGGCCCAGCTTCTCCAGTCGCGCAATAAGGTCGGCGCAGAGGCCGCGCACGGCGATCTCCTGGCCGTTGCACATGTCGTCGAGCACCAGGACCATGCCGCCGGAGGCGAGCCCCCCGAGATAGGGATAGCGCTCGAGCAAGGTGACGCTCAGCCCATTGCGCGCGCCGGCCAGGGCGGCGGCAATGCCGGCCGGGCCGCCGCCCACCACGACGAGGTCGGACGATGCCGCGACGGGCACGCGGCCGGCGGGCTCGCTGATGAATTGGGACGTTGCGGTCATGGGACAGCTCCTTATTTCAGGCGTTGTGCGGCACGTTCCAGCGCAGCACCCGTCGCTCGATGAGCGAGATCACGCCGAAGAACAGTGCCGAGAAGGTCGAGCCGACGACGATGGTGGCGTAGAGCAGCGGCGAATCGAAATTGTAGGTCGACTGGATGATCAGCGCGCCGATACCCTTGGTCGAGCCGATCCACTCGCCGACGATGGCGCCGATCACTGCCGTGGAGGCGGCGATCTTGAGCGCCGAGAACAGGTAGGGCAGCGCGTTGGGCACGCGGATGCGCAGGAACACCTCGCGCGGCGTGGCCGACAGCACGCGCATCAGCTCGAGCTGCTCGGAGCGCACGTCGCGCAGGCCGCGGGTCATGTTCACCAGGGTCGGGAAGAAGCAGATGATGGCGGCGATGGCGATCTTGGGCTCCATGCCGTTGCCCAGCAGCAGCACCAGGATCGGCGCCTTGGCGACGACCGGAATGGTGTTGACCATCACCGCGATGGGAAACAGCGCCTCTTCCATGGTCTTGCGGTAGACGAAGGCCGTGGCGAGGCTGATGGCCGCGAAATTGCCCAGCAGGAAGCCCGATACCGATTCGATCGCGGTCGGCAGCAGGTTGGTCATCAGCATGTCGAAGCGCGTGTAGAGCACTTCCGCCACCGCCACCGGCGAGGGCGCGATGAACGGTTTGATGTCGAAGATCTCGACGGCCCCCCACCACAGCAGCAGGAAGACGATCACGGCGCCGATCGGCAGCAGGCGGCCGCGCCAGGCAAGATAGCGCCGGCGGGCGGCGAAGCGCGCCTGGGCCTCGGCGTCCTCGACGAAGCCGCCGGCCATGGCGACGGGTTCGGTGCTCGCCATCAGCAGGTCTCCAGTACGCGGCGGAGATGCCCGGCCAGGGCCACGAACTCCGGCGTCTCGCGCATGGCCAGGTGTCGGGGCGTCGGCAGGGTCACCGGCACCAGCTCGCGCACGCGGCCCGGCCGGGCCGCCAGCAGCAGCACGTTCTGGCCGAGGAAGGCTGCCTCGTAGATCGAGTGCGTGACGAACACGATCGTCGTGCCGGTCGATTCCCAGACCTGCAGCAGTTCTTCGTTCAACCGGTCGCGCGTGATCTCGTCGAGCGCCCCGAACGGCTCGTCCATCAGCAGCAGCCTTGGACCCGAGACCAGGGCGCGGGCGATCGCCACCCTCTGGCGCATGCCGCCCGAAAGCTCGTGCGGATAGGCCGTCTCCCACCCGGTCAGGCCGACCAGCGCCAGCAGCTCCTGCGGCGCGCGCGCGCCGGGCAGCGCCTTGCCGCCGCCGACCTCGAGCGGCAAGGTGACGTTTTCCATGACGCTGCGCCATGGCAGCAGGGCCGCGTCCTGGAAGACGAAGCCGATCTCCCGGTTCTGGCGCGCCGTCGCCGGCACGTCGCCCAGCACCGCGATCCGCCCGCTGGTGGGATCGATCAGATCGGCCATCACGCGCAGCAAGGTCGACTTTCCGCAGCCCGACGGGCCGAGCAAGGTCAGGAAGCTGCCGCGCGGGATGGCGAGGTCGATATTCTCGAGCGCCGTCACCGTGCCGCGCTCGGTCGTGAAGCGCACAGTGATCCGCTCGCAGACGACGGCGTCGGCACTGGCGGCCGGTGCGGGGTCCCTCTGCGCGAGCGCGACGGCCATGTTCGGCTCAGCCGACCTTGGCGCGCGCGCTCTTGGTGGCGTCGAGGATCTTGGTGGTCATGATGTCCTCGAGCTTGGGCGCGCCGGCGGTGAACTGCTTCAGTTCGTCGTACAGCTTGATCTGCTCCTGCCACACCGCCGGATCGAAGGCGCCCCAGCCGTTGGCCTGGGTGTTGGCATTGAAGGCGAAGGTGAGCAGCACCTTGCTGCCCTCGATCTCGTCGGCGAGGTTGAGGTTGGGATATTCCTTGACCAGGAACTCCACGGCCTTCTCGGGGTTCTTGAGCGCATATTCCCAGCCGCGCGAGGCGGCGCGGGTGTAGGCCGCGAGCATGTCGGCCTTCTTCTCGATCGTGTCCTTGGTGGCGTAGTAGGGCAGCGCATAGAGGCGGACGCCGGCATCCCACAGGCGCAGATCGATGCGGTCCGGGCCGAGCGGCTTGAGGGTCGTGGTGTTGGTGATCCAACCGCTCACCACGTCGGTCTGGCCGGTCAGGATCGGCGTCATCTCCGAGCCGATGATGACGATCTCGACGTCCTTCTCGGCGATGTCGTGCTTCTTCATCAGCGCGTTCAGCAGGACCTTGGCGGTGGCCTGGATGCCGACCTTCTTGCCGATAAGGTCCTTGGGCGCGCGCACCGGCTTCTTGGGCAGCGAGAAATAGGCGTAGGGATGCTGCTGCAGGCCGGTGGCGAAGCACATCACCGGGATCTTTTGCGACGCCGCCAGCATCAGCGACGGGCTGGACGAGACCTGGCCGATCTCGTGCCGGCCGGAGGCGACGATGGCCACACCATCGATGCTGGGCCCGCCCGGCTGGATCGCGAGGTTGAGCTTCTCCTCCTCGAAGTAGCCGAGATGCTTGGCCGCCACCTCGCCCACCTGATTGTTGCCGGCGAGCCAGCCGAGCTGGAGGTTGACGGTCTGGGTCTTGGCCTGGGCGAAGCCGCCCGACGGCAGAAGGCCGGCGGCGGCAAAGCCGGTGGCGGCAGCACCGGTCTTGAGCAGCGAGCGGCGGCGGATCTTGCTGGAACCGAGCTGGCGCATGGCGATTTCCCCTTCGTCGGCGACGTTTTCCCCGGACCAAAGCTATTGACGCGGGGTGCTCTAGAAAAGAACATTAATTCGCGCGGTCCGCTGCCGTTTTGGCATCGCCCGCCGGAGGGCGAATCGCCATGCATGCCGCGGTCCTGCGCTATTTCGATCATGTCGCGCGCCACGGCTCGATCCGCAAGGCCGCCGATGCGCTGAGCGTCGCCTCCTCCGCGGTCAACCGGCAGATCCTTCGCCTCGAGGACGAGATGGGCGTGGCTTTGTTCGAGCGTGGCCGCAGCGGCGTGCGCCCGACCGCGGCCGGCGAACTGCTGCTGCGTCATGTGCGCGAGACCCAGAACGAATACCAGCGCACGCGGGCGGAGATCGCGAGCCTGGGCGGCACGGTGAGCGGCGACGTCCGTATCATCTCGCTGGAATCGCTCCTGGTGCGCTTCCTGCCACAGGTGGTCGACGAGATGTCGGCCAAGCATCCCAAGGTGAGCTTCACCGTGCTGGCGGTGCATCCCGGCGAAATCGGCGAGGCGCTGCGTTCGGGCGACAACGATTTCGGCGTGCTGTTCGTCGACAACCGTCATCGCGGCGTCGACGTGATCGCCGAGTTCCCGACCGCCGTCGGCGCGCTGATGCGGCCCGATCATCCGCTGGCCGGCCGCAAGACCCTGACGCTCACCGAATGCGTCGGCCATCCCGTGGTCATGCTGCAGGACCGCTGGCTGCTCGACGCCATCATGGCGACGGAGTTCGCCGACTCCGGCGCGCGGCTGACGCCGCGTATCGTCTCCAACTCCATCGAGTTCATGCGCCAGGTGATCAAGTCGGGCCTCGGCATCGGCTTCTTCACGCCGGTCGGCTTCCTGGAGGAAATTAGCCGCGGCGAGCTGGTGCATGTGCCGCTGGTCGAGCCCGGCCTGGCGCAAAGCCGCATCGGCATCCTGGTGCCGCGCTATCGCCGCCTCTCGCCGCCTGCCCGGCTGATGATCAACCACATCAGCGAGCGCCTGCGCGCCTTCGGCGATTTTCTGGCCGCGCCACCCAGGCGTAGCCTCCGGCGCACCGCGACGTCGCGCAGCAGGAGCTGACATGGCGATCATCCTGAGCGGCGGCGCGATCCTGACGGTGAACGGCGCCGACGACTTCCTGCCGGCGGCCGACATCCGTGTCGAAGGCGGCATCATCTCAGCCATCGGCGCCGCCGGCAGCCTGGCGCGGCCGGGCGACACGCTGATCGATTGCAGCGAAGCGCTCATCGCGCCGGGGTTGGTCAACGTCCATACCCATGCCGCGACCGCCTTCTACCGTGGCATGGCCGAGGACAGGCCGCGTGAATTCTGGTCGGCGGGCTACGCCATGCCCGGCCAGGAGCGCTTCACGGTGGAGGACCACGTCTTCTCCGTGCGCGCCGCCTGCGCGGAATTCCTGCTGAACGGCGTCACTTGCATCGCCGACCGGCTCGGCAACATGGATCGCATCGCGCCCGCCATCGAACAGTCGGGCATCCGCGCCGTCGTCGGCCATTCGCTGGTCGACGCCCGGGCGCCGGCCGACTGGAAGACCGCCCATGCCGTGCTCGAACGCTTCGGCACCGACCCCCGCCGGCGCGTCTTCGCGGGCATCGCCCCCCATGCCCTCGACACCTGCTCCGACGCACTCCTGAAGGAGTGCGCACGCCAGGGCGAAAGGACCGGCGCCCGGGTCTTTCTTCATGTCGCGCAAAACGAGCCCGAGGTCGCCGTTGTGCGGCGACGCGGCCATGACGGCGCGCTCGCCTGCCTGATCCAGGCCGGCCTGGCGACGCCCAACACCGTCGCGGCGCACGCTATCTATCTCAGCGACGCCGAGTTCGAGGCCTGGCCGACCTACGGCATCGCCATCGCCCATTGCCCGGCCAGCAACCTCAAGATCGAGGCGCGGACCCTGCCGCTCGCGCGGCTGGTCGGCCGCGTGCCGATCGGCCTCGGCACCGACTGGACGGCCTCGAACAACAGCATGGACATGCTGGTCGAAGCGCGGCTCGCCGCCCTAGTCGGCAAGATGCGCGCCGACGATCCGCAGGCGCTGCCGGTGAGACAGATGGTGCGCATGCTGACGATCGACGGCGCGCGGGTGCTGGGACTCGACGGGCTGATCGGCAGCATCGAAGCGGGCAAGCGCGCCGATATCGTCGTGTTCGACGCCAATCGGCTGGAGACGACGCCGGCGCACGATCCGATGGCCAATCTGATCTATTCGATGGGTCCGCGCTCGGTGCGGGACGTGCTGGTCGACGGCCAGATCCTGGTGCGCAAAGGCCAGCTGACGCGCGATGACGAGGCGGCCCTGGCGCGCCGTCACCGGACCCATGGCAGGGCGCCGTCCTAGCGACGGACGGCGATGGCCACCATGCGGCGAGTCGACTGGGAAATGGTGCCGTCCGGCGCCGCGAGTGCCGCAAGCGCGCGGCCGATGGCGTCACGCGCGGCGGGACGCAGCGCGATCGGCAGGTGGGCAAGAAGATTGCCGAAGGAACTGGCTTCGGAATAGCGCACGAGCATCTGCGACGAGGTGAAGCCGCGCACCGACTCGCGCTCTTCGATCGACTTCACCTCGAAGCCGGCCGCCGCCAGCAACTGGCGCATCTCCAGTTCGTCGACGCGATGGGTGAGCCCCTCGGGCGGCCGCGCATAGGCGTTGAACGGCGGTCGCGCCAATACCTCGGAGATGAGCTCCTGGTAACGCGTTCGAGGACCCTTGGCGCCGCTGCTGATGCCCAGTCGCCCGCCGCGCTTCAGGACGCGCGCGAACTCGCGGAGCGGTCCGGACTTTTCCGGCAGCCAATGGAACACGGCGTTGAGGCACACGACGTCGAAATCGGCAGTCGAGATGATCGACAGGTCGTAGGCGTCGGCGACCTTGAATTGGAGATTGGGCCGCGCCTTGGCCTGGGCGAGCTCGATGCGCAGCGGCAAAGGATCGACGCCCAGCACGTAGCCGCCAGGGCCGATCAGATCGGCGATATGCTCGGCCAGCAGGCCGGTGCCGCAGCCGACGTCGAGCACGTGCTCGCCGGCCGCGACCGCCAGTTCCCGCACCAGCATCCTGCCCGACCGGAACTGCCGATCGACGCTGACGCGGTCGTAGTCGCGCGCCAGCTCGTCGCTGTCCTCGGTGAGTGACGGTCGCCCGGTGCCTTGCGTCACGCTTGCCTCCCTCGGTCGCGCGGTCGATTGACGGCCTCTGCCAGCATGGCTAGCGTCGCCACAACAGAGAAGCAGCACGCAGTTTGCAAGCGATGCTCAGTTGGGAGGATACGATGCGGCTATGGCATAGTGTCGCTTTGCTCTTGTTCGCGGGCTCCGTGGCGGTCGACGCCCAGGCCCAGGGCACGATCTCGAGTCTCCCGCGCCAGGAGACGCTGATCGTCGAGAACCCCGAAGGCACGATCAAGAACGCCGGCTGGTTCAACATCTGGGCGATCAATGCCGGCGGCCAGTCGACCGGGCTGCATCAGCTGGCGATGGACACCTTCTGGTACATCGATCCGCAGAAGGGCGTCGACGGCGTGTGGGACAATTCGCTGGCCTCGGAAAAGCCGATCTACAACGCCGACTTCACCGAGATGACGGTGAAGCTGCGCAAGGGCATCTTCTGGAGCGACGGCGTCGAGTTCACGGCCGACGATGTCGTCTACACCATCCAGACGCACATGAAGACCAACGGCCTGCGCTGGAGCGCGCCCGTGCAGGTGAACGTCGCCGATGTGTCGGCGCCCGATCCCAATACCGTCGTCTTCAAGCTCAAGAAGGCCAACTCGCGCTTCCATGCCCTGTTCACGGTGCGCTGGAACGCGATGTGGATGATGCCCAAGCACGTCTTCGAGAAGGCGGGCGATCCGCTGAAGTTCGCCTTCGATCCGCCGGTGACCCTGGGCGCCTACACGCTCAATTCCTACGATCCCAATGGCAAGTGGTTCATCTGGCAGAAACGGCCCGACTGGCAGCGCACGACGGTGGCGCGCTTCGGCGAGCCCGGTCCCAAGTACGTCGCCTATATCGATCCCGGCCCGCCGGACAAGCGAGTGATCGCCCAGCTCAACCACGAGCTCGACATCATCCACGACATCTCGCCGGAGGGCATGTTCACCATCGCCAAGCAGTCCAAGACCTCGCACGGCTGGTTCAAGGGTTTCCCCTATGCCCATCCCGACCCGACCCTGCCGGCGGTGGTCTTCAACGACCAGCTCGACGTCTTCAACAACCGCGACGTGCGCTGGGCGCTGGCGCTGCTGATCGACATCAAGGCGGTGTCGATGGCGTCCTATCGCGGCGCGGCGACGATCTCGGCGATCGGCGTGCCGCCGACCGGCTCGGCGCCCGAGGTCTACCACGTGCCGCTCGAGAGCTGGCTGCAGGCGTTCGAGATCGACACCGGCAAGCAGAAGATCAAACCCTACGATCCGACCGTCGGCAAGCAGATCGCCGACATGCTGCGGCCGTCGATGAAGGATCAGATCCCGACCGGCGCGGAGGAGATCGCCAAGTCGTTCGGCCGCGGCTGGTGGAAACCCAACCCGCAGGCGGCGGCCGAGCTGCTGGAACGCGCCGGCTTCACCAAGAAGGGCGACAAGTGGTTCATGCCCGACGGCAAGCCCTTCGCCATCAAGCTGATGGTCGAGGGCGAGGGCCGGCCGGTGATGACCCGCGCCGGCAGCATGATCGCCCAGCAATGGAGCAAATTCGGCATCGACGCCTCGACCGTGGTGGCGCAGGGCAGCATGTTCGACCGCCGCGCTGCCGGCGATTTCGAGGCGATGATCACCTGGAGCGTCGAGACCTGGGGCGGCCATCCCGACCTTTCGTTCTTCCTCGACAGCTGGCATTCGCAGTTCGTCGCCGCGCCCGGCAAGCCGCAGCCGCCGCGCAACTGGCAGCGCTGGAGCAATCCCGAGCTCGACAAGATCGTCGAGCAGATCCGCCAGACCGGCTTCGACGATCCCAAGGGGCTCGAGCTCGGCCGCGACTACGTGAAGCTCGTGGTGCGCGAGATGCCGACGATTCCCTTGATGTCGTACAATGTCTTTACCGTCATGGACGACACCTACTGGACCGGATATCCCAGCGCCGAGAGCGCGCCCTACACCGATCCGGTACCGAACTGGGCCAACACCAAGTACATGATGGTGAAATTGAAGCCCAAGCAGTGAGAACTACGGAACAGATACAAACGAATTCCGTCGTCTCGACCGAAGCGCGCAGCGCGGAGCGGAGAGACCTTCTCTCCGCAATACGTTGCCTATTGTGGAGAAAAGGTCTCTCCGCTCGGGCCGGCGGCCCTCGGTCGAGACGACGGAAATCGCCATGTGCGATGGCCCAGCCATGAAGGGCTACTCAATCTACATCCTGACGCGCCTGGGGCAGTTCGCCTTGGTCGTGTTCATCGGCATCAACATCGCCTTCATCGTCACACACGCCACGCCGATCGACCCGGTCGAGCAGTCGATCGCCGCCGCCACGCAGTATGGCAGCACCAGCCCCGAGGCAATCGCGCTGATGCGCCAGTCGCTGAAGGAGCTCTACGGCCTCGAAGGCGGCCTGGGCGACCAGTATCTCGCCTTCTGGCGCAGGGTCGCCGTCGGCAATTTCGGGCCGTCGCTGTCGGCCTTTCCGACGCCGGTCGCCGTCCTGATCGGCCGCGCGCTGCCCTGGACGGCGGCGCTGCTCACGATCTCGACCTTGCTCACCTGGGTGCTGGGCAACCTATTGGGCGGCCTCGCCGGCTACTATCGGAGGAACCGCGCGCTGCGCCTCGCCGGCGTCCTGGCGATGACCTTTCATCCCATCCCCTACTACATCGTGGCCTTCCTGCTGCTCATCGTCTTCGGCTATCTGTGGCCGATCCTGCCGCTCGGTGGCGGCTCGACGATGAACATGCCGCGCGACTGGAGCTGGGCCTTCGCAGGCAGCCTCGTCAGCCATTCCATCCTGCCGATTCTGTCGTTGGCGCTGGTCGGGCTGGGCGGCTGGTTCATGGGCATGCGCTCGCTGGTCTCCAACATCGTCACCGAGGACTATGTCGTCTATGCCGAGCTGGGCGGCGTCGAACGCCGTCGCATCCTGGCCTCCTACGTCATGCGCAACGCCCTGGTGCCGCAGGTCACCGGCCTCGCCATGTCGCTCGGCGCCATTTTCAACGGTGCTATCATCACCGAGCAGGTGTTCGGCTATCCCGGCGTCGGCACGCTCCTGGTATCGGCGGTCTATGCCGGCGACTACAGCCTGGTGCTCGGCATCACCACGGTGTCGATCGTGGCCGTCTCGCTCGCGGTGCTGCTGATCGATCTTTTGTATCCGCTGCTCGATCCCCGGGTCAGGGCCCGCTAGCACGATGGGACGGACCATCCTGCATCTCCTGCGCTTCAACCGCCAGTTCGCCACCGGCGTGGCCCTGCTGGCCGTGGTCGCGGGCTTCTCCTGCCTGTCGTTCTTCTCGCCCTACCCGCCCAACGACAGCTTCGTCGTGCCGCCCGACGTGCCGCCGTCCTGGGACTACCCGATGGGCACGACGTCGCGCGGCCAGGATCTGTTCTGGCTGCTGAGCTTCGCCATCCGCAATACGCTGCTGTTCGGCATCGTCGTCGCCGTCCTGAGCCGCATCCTGGCGCTCGCCATCGGCCTGGCCGCCGGCTACTCGGGCGGACTTCTGGATCGCGCCCTGATGTCGCTCAACGACACCTTCATCGTCATCCCGCTGTTCCCGATCCTGGTGCTGTTCTACTTCGTCATGCGCGAGCACATGTCGTGGGGCCTGCTGGCGCTGATGATGGCCTGCCTGGGCTGGGCCTACGACGCGCGGCTGATCCGCTCGGTGGCGATGAGCCTGCGCACCCGCGAATTCACCGAGACCGGCATCTTCTCCGGCATGAGCACGCGCCAGATCCTGGTCGAGGAGCATCTGCCCTACGTGCTGCCGATCGTCTTTTCGACCACCATGAACAACATCAACTGGTCGATCGGCCTCGAAGTGACCTTGTCGGTGCTGGGCTTCACCAACATCAACACGCCGACCATCGGCGTGCTGATCTACTGGGCCAACCAGCACACCGCCCTGGTCGCCGGCATCTGGTGGTGGATCTTCTTCCCGGTGCTGCTGGTGGTGATGACCTTCATCGGCCTCTTCCTGCTGGCGGTATCGATGAACGAGTACATCGACCCGCGCAGCCGCCTCGGCAGGACCGGCGGATGACGGAACCCGTCCTCGCCGTGTCGGGCCTGCGCGCCTACTACCGGACGGCCGCGTTCGGGATCGAGCGCGAGGTCCGCGCCGTCGACGACATCAGCCTCAGCATCGCGGCCAACGAGATCTACGGCCTCGCCGGCGAATCGAGCAGCGGCAAGACCACCCTGATCAAGACCATCGCCAACGCGATCCAGCCGCCACTACAAGTGCTGGCGGGTTCGGTGGTGTTCAACTTCCATGGCCAGCGAGTCGACATCCACGGCATCGCACCGAGCGAACTGGCGGCGATCCGCTGGAAGCACCTCTCCTACGTCATGCAGGGGTCGATGAACGTGCTGAACCCGGTTCGACGAGTCCGGCACTCGTTCGCCGACTTCGCCTTCCGCCACATCGGCCAGCCGATGCCGCAGTTCCTCGACACCGTGCGCAACCATCTGCAGCGCCTGCATCTTGCGTCCGACGTGCTCGACGCCTTTCCGCACCAGCTTTCGGGCGGCATGCGTCAGCGGGTCACCATCGCGCTCGCCACGGTCTGCCGGCCGGAATTCATCATCGCCGACGAGCCGACGACGGCGCTCGACGTCGTCGTCCAGAAGGGCGTTTTGGCGATGATCCACGAGATCCAGCGCGAGCTGGGTTCGTCGATCCTGTTCGTCACCCACGACATGTCGGTGCATGCCAACCTCGCCGATCGCCTGGGTATCATGTATGCCGGGCGCCTGGTCGAGGAAGGCCGCACCGCCGACGTCTTCCGCGCGCCCCTGCACCCCTATACGGCCCATCTCATCGCCAGCCTGCCGCGCCTGGGCGATTCGGCGCCGAAGAAAGGACTGGAGGGCGCACCGCCCAACCTCGCCAGCCCGCCGCCGGGGTGCCGCTTTCACCCGCGCTGTCCGCGCGCCACCGAGATCTGCCGACGCGAAACGCCGCCGATGGCCTGGCTGGCCGAAGGCCATCGCGCCGCCTGCTTCCATCCGACGTCGGAGCCGGCGACATGAGCCCGCCGCTTTTGGAGGTCTCCGACGTGGTGCGGACCTATGCCAGCGGCGGCGCCTTCTCGCGACGCAGGGTCACCGCCGTCGATGGCGTCAGCCTTCGTCTCGACGCGGAACGGCCCGAGATCTTCACCATCGTGGGCGAGTCGGGCAGTGGCAAGACCACGCTGGCGCGCATGGTCCTGGGCATGGTGACGCCCAGCGCCGGCACCATCCGCTTCCAGGGCACCGACCTCGCGACGATCCGCGGCAAGCGCGCCAGGCTTGCTTTCATGAAGCAGGTCCAGCCGATCTTCCAGAACCCCTTCGAAGCCTTCAACCCGATGAAACGGGTCGATCGCTACCTGTTCGCCACTGCTCGGCGCATGGCGGGCCTTGCCGGCGACAAAGACATCACAGAGGCCGCCGATCGCGCGCTCAAGAGCGTCGGCCTGTCGCTGGCGGAAATTCGCGGCCGCTTTCCGCACGAGCTGTCGGGCGGCCAGCTGCAGAGGGTGGCGATCGCTCGGGCGCTGATCTCCAGGCCCGCGCTGCTGGTGGCCGACGAGCCGGTGTCGATGATCGACGCCTCGCTCCGCGCCTCTATCGTCAACCTGTTGCGCGACCTGCGCGATCGCCTGGGCGTGGCGATCATCTATATCACGCATGATCTCGCCACGGCCTATTACATCAGCGATCGCATCCTGATCATGCGCCGGGGCAGCGCAGTCGAAAGCGGCGATGCGCGCAGCGTGCTCGACAATCCGCAGCATCCCTACTCGCAATTGCTCAAAAGCTCGGTGCTGTCGCCCGACGTTCCGGCGACGGCCGGCGCGCGGCTGCGGAGCGAGCCGGAAACCCACGAAGGAGTCATCCCGCATGCGTAACGTCGAGGTCCGCCTGCACCGCGATTTCGCCATCGGCAGCACCAACCCGCGCCTGTTCGGCGCCTTCGTCGAACATCTCGGCCGCTGCGTCTATGGCGGCATCTTCGAGCCGGGGCATCCTACCGCCGACGCCAAGGGTTTCCGCCATGACGTGCTGGCGCTGGTGCGCGAGCTGGCGCCCACGATCATGCGCTATCCCGGCGGCAACTTCGTCTCCGGCTACAATTGGGAGGACGGCGTCGGGCCGGTGGCCGAGCGCCCGCGCCGGCTCGACCTCGCCTGGATGTCGACCGAGACCAACCAGTTCGGCACCAACGAGTTCATCGACTGGTGCCGCGCCGCCGACACCGAGCCGATGCTGGCGGTCAATCTCGGCACGCGCGGCGGCGACGCCGCCCGCAACATGGTGGAATACTGCAACCACCCCTCGGGCACGACCCTCTCGGACCTGCGCCGCCAACACGGCTGGGAGCAGCCGCACGGGGTGAAATTCTGGTGCCTCGGCAACGAGATGGACGGCCACTGGCAGATGGAGGCAAAGACGGCCGAGGAATATGGCCGGATCGCCTGCGAAACCGCCAAGATGATGAAATGGATCGACCGCTCGCTCGAGCTCGCCGCCTGCGGCTCGTCGGGCCGCCGCATGTCGACCTTCGGCCAGTGGGAGGACACGGTGCTGGAGCACACGTTCGACCATGTCGAGTACATCTCGCTGCACACCTACCTCAACAACTACGACGCCGACACGCCGGCCTTCCTCGCGAGCTGCGACCTGATGGACAATTTCATCGAAGAAGTCGTGGCGATCGCCGATGCCGTCGCCGCGCGCCGCCGCTCGGCCAAGCGCATCATGCTGAGCTTCGACGAATGGAACGTGTGGTACCGCACGCGCCGCAATCGCGCCGCCAGGGTCTTGCCGGGTTGGCCGGTGGCGCCGTCCATCCTCGAGGAGTTCTACAACGTCGAGGATGCGCTGGCTTTCGGCGGCTGCTGCATCTCGCTGCTCAACCATGCCGACCGCGTCACGGCGGCCTGCCTCGCCCAACTCGTCAACGTCATCGCACCGATCATGACCGAGACCGGCGGCCCGGCCTGGCGCCAGACGATCTTCCATCCCTTCGCCCACTTCAGCCGCATGGGCCGCGGCCGCGTGCTGCGCGCCCAGATCGATTCGCCCTCCTACGCCGCCCGCTACAACGATCCCAACGGACCGATCGACGAGTTCTTTGCCATGCCGGCAGTGCCCTACCTGAAGCTGGCCGCGGTGCACGACGACAAGAGCGGCGCCCTCACCCTGTTCGCGCTCAACCGCAGCCTCACTGAAGAGCTGCCTTTGCGGTTGCAGGCGGCGGGATTTTCCAAGCTGGCGCCCAAGCAGGCGCTGCAGCTCTGCGACCCCGATCTCAAGGCCGTGAACAGCAAGCAAAATCCGGACCGCGTTACGCCGCGACCGCTTGCCTCGGTGCGAACCGACGGCGAACGGCTTGAGGCCGTCCTGGCGCCAGCCTCATGGAACATCATCCAGCTCGCTGTATCGGATTGAACCGGGCAGTGCGCTGACGCTTTTCAGGTCTGCGGCGTCTGACCGGTTTCGACCTTTGTTTGTCTGGGGCCTGCCTGACAAACTTTTGCTTCCGTGGCCCGACGACTTGCGCAATTCTCGCAACGGCGGGGAATTGGCCCGCGCGCTCTGATGCATGTCGGCTGAACAAGGACGAGGGATGTCATGGCCAAGGACGCCCACATTGCCGTCCCGAGATGGCGATGGATCGGCGCTGTCGGACTGGTCGCCCTGATCGTCGTCGCCGGGTTGGCGTGGTTTCTGATCAAGAATCACGGCACGCCCGCGCCGTCTGCGACGGCGGCGGCGGCAACCCTGGCCCCGGCCGTCGGCGTGCGGCCGGTGGTGACCAAGGGCGTCAGCCAGTCCTTCGAGTTCGTCGGTCGGATCAAGGCCATGGAGAAGGTGGAGCTGCGCGCCCGCGTCGAGGGCTTCCTCCAAAGAGTCCTGTTCCGCGAGGGCCAGTTCCGCGAGGGCCAGGACGTCAAGGCGGGCGACCTGCTCTACCAGATCGAAAAGGTCCAGTATCAGGCGCTGGTCGATCAGGCCAAGGCCAACCTTGCCGCCGCCAAGGCTGAGCTTCTACATGACCAGCTCGAATATAACCGGCAGCTCGACCTGTCGAAGCGTCAGTACAGCCCGCAGAGCCAGGTTGACCAGTTGAAGGCCACCATGGACTCAGGGGAAGCCAAGGTGATGCAAATGAAGGCGGCACTGACGCAGGCCGAGGTCAATCTCGACTACACTGACATCCGTTCGCCGATCGACGGGCGCATCGGCCGCACCGCCTATACGGTCGGCAATCTCGTCAACCCGGCGAGCGGCGTGCTGGCCACCATTGTCAGCCAGGACCCGATCTACGTGCTGTTTCCGGTGAGCGTGCGCGACTTAGAGACCATCCGCGAAGCGCGGCGCAAGGAGGGCGGCGGGTTGGCCAAGATCGATATCCGCCTGCGCCTCTCGAACGGCCAGGACTATCCGCATCCGGGCGTCTGGAACCTGACCGATCCGCAGGTCGATCAGCAGACCGATTCGCTGATCATGCGGGCCAGCATTCCCAATCCCGAGCGTACCCTGACCGACGGCCAGTTCGTAACCGCGATAATCCATGAACGAAAGGAGGAGCCTCGCCTCGTGGTCCCACAGTCGGCACTGCAGGTCGACCAGTCGGGCTACTACGTGCTGGTCGTCACCGATCAGCACAAGGTCGAGCAGCGGCGCGTGCAGACCGGTCCCAACCTGGGCACCGACGTCGTCGTGACCTCCGGGGTGCGCGAGGGCGAAAACGTGATCGTCGACGGTATCCAGAAAGTGCGGCCGGGCCAAATCGTACAGGAGACGGTGCTGCCGCCCAAGGTCGGCGGTTAGGCCGGCCGCCATGATCTCGGGCATCTTCATCGATCGGCCGCGTCTCGCCTTCGTCGTCTCGATCGTCATCACCCTGGCCGGCCTGCTGGCGATCTTCCAGATCCCGGTCGCGCAGTTTCCCGAGATCGTACCGCCGCAGGTCTCGGTGACAACCCTCTATCCCGGCGCCGATGCCGAGGTGGTCGAGGCGACCGTCGCCCAACCGATCGAGCAACAGATCACCGGCGTCGACAATGCGCTCTATTATCAGTCGGCCAGCGCCGCCGACGGCAGCTACACCCTCACCGTGACGTTCGCCCTGGGCACCGATCCCGACATCAACACGGTGAACGTGCAGAACCGCGCCCAGCTCGCCACGCCGCTGCTGCCGCAGGAAGTGCAGCGCCAGGGCCTCGTCATCCGCAAGAAATCCGCTGCGCTCCTGCAGATCATCAACATCTACTCGCCCAAGAACACCTTCGATGCGCTGTATTTGAACAACTACGCGACGATCAATGTCGTCGACCCGCTGTCGCGCGTGCGCGGCGTCGGCCAGGCGAGCCTGTTCGGCGCGCTCGACTATTCGCTTCGGCTGTGGCTCGACACCGATCGTCTCACCGCCTTCAATCTCACGCCGTCCGACGTGGTGTCGGCAATCCAGAGCCAGAACGTCCAGGCAGCGCTGGGCCGCATCGGTGCGGCGCCGACGCCGCAGGCCCAGCAGTTCCAGCTCACCATCAAGACCCAAGGGCGGCTGACGCGACCCGACCAGTTCGACAACATCATCGTGCGGGCCAATCCCGATGGATCGGTCGTGCGGGTCAAGGACATAGCCCGCGCCGACCTGGGCGCGAAGAGCCAGGAACGCTATAGCCGCTTCAACGGCGCGCCGACCGCGGCGATCGGCATCTACCAGTCGCCCGGCGCCAACGCCGTCGACGTCGCCCGCCACGTTCGCGAAGTGATGGAGGATCTGAAGCAGCGCTTCCCGGACGACCTGGCCTACGACGTATTCTGGGATTCCACCGTGTTCGTGACCTCGACCATCGAGGAGGTCGTGCGCACCCTGGTCATCGCCTTCGTCCTCGTGGCCGTGGTCGTCTTCCTGTTCCTGGGCAAGCTGCGCGCGACCCTGATTCCCCTGGTCGCCGTGCCGGTGTCGATCGTCGGCAGCTTCGCGGTCCTGCTGCTGATCGGCTATTCGGCCAATACCGTCTCCCTGCTGGCGCTGGTGCTGGCCATCGGCATCGTGGTCGACGACGCCATCGTGGTCATCGAGAACGTCGAGCGCGTGATCGAGGAGGAACCGGAGCTTTCCATCCCCGACGCCACCAAGAAGGCGATGGCCGAAATCACCGCGCCGATCATCGCCATCACGCTGGTGCTGCTCTCGGTGTTCGTGCCGGTTGCCTTCATTCCCGGCATCAGCGGCCAGCTCTTCCGCCAGTTTGCCGTGGCGGTCTCGACGGCGATGATCATCTCGGCGATCAACGCGCTCACGCTCAGCCCGGCGCTTTGCTCGGTGCTTCTGAAGCGCGGCGGATTGCCGTTCCGTCCGATGCGGGCCATCCTGCGCACCATCGACTGGGCGCGCGACGGCTATGTCGCCATCGTGCGTCGCCTGGTGCGTTTCGCCATCTTCGGCCTGGTCGCGGTGGCCGTGGTGGCGGCAGCCTCGCTGGGGCTTTTCAGGATCACGCCGCAGGGCTTCCTGCCGGCGGAGGACCAGGGCGCCTTTTTCGCCGCCATGCGGCTGCCCGAGGGCGCGTCGCTCAACCGTACGGCGGCGCTGGTCGCCCAGGTCGAGGACCTCATCAAACCGGTTCCCGGCGTGCAGGGCGTCCTGTCGGTCGTCGGGCTCAACTTCATCGACTACGTCGTCTCGTCCAACAGCGCCTTCTTCGTCATTCGGTTAAAACCCTATGAGCAACGGACAGCGCCCGCCGAGCAGGTCGACGCGATCCTCACGGCCTTGCGCCCCAAGCTGGCCGCCATCCAGGGCGCCATCATCTTCCCCTTCAACCTGCCGCCCATTCTCGGGCTGGGCAGCACCGGCGGCTTCCAGTACGTGCTGCAGGCCCTGCAGGGCCAGTCGCCGACCGACCTCGCGGCCGTGACGCGCGCCATGACCGTGGCCGCCAACCAGCAGCCCGAGCTTGCCGCCGTCTTCACGACTTTCGCCGCCGACACGCCACAGATCTATCTCGATATCGATCGCGACAAGACCCAGGTGCTGGGCGTCAAGGTGAGCGACGTCTTCAACGCGCTGCAGTCGACCCTGGGCGGCTACTACGTCAATGACTTCAACCTGTTCGGCCGCACCTGGCAGGTCAACATCGAATCGGAAGACCGCTTTCGCGACGCCATCGAGGACATCTATCGGGTCTATGTCCGCAACAGCACTGGCACCATGGTGCCGATCAGGGCGCTTGCCCAGGCGAAGCTCGTCCAGGGGCCGCAGGTCGTCATTCGCTACAACGGTTTCAGGGCCGCCGTCATCAATGGCGCGCCCAAGCCCGGCTTCAGTTCCGGCCAGGCGCTGGCCGCTATGGAAAGGATCTCGGCCACGACCTTGCCGCTCGGCTACGGCTTTGAGTGGACGGCCACCGCCCTGCAGGAAAGATTGGCCAGCGGCCAGACCGGCATCGTACTCGGCCTGGCGGTCCTGTTCGCCTATCTCTTCCTGGTGGCGCTCTACGAGAGCTGGAACATTCCTCTCCCCGTGTTGCTATCCGTCAGTGTCGGCGTGCTCGGCGCGATCACGGGCGTCGCTCTGGCCGGACTGGCTTTCGACGTCTATGCCCAGATCGGCCTGGTGGTGTTGGTGGCGCTGGCCGCCAAGAACGGCATCCTGATCGTGGAGTTCGCCGTCGATCAGCGACGCGCTGGCAAGGAGATCCTCGAGTCGGGGATCGAGGGAGCGCGATTGCGCTTCCGCCCCGTGATCATGACAAGCTTCGCCTTCATCCTCGGCCTGCTGCCCCTGGTCGTTGCCGCAGGTGCCGGCGCACTCAGTCGTCGCGCGGTGGGCACGCCGGTGTTCGGCGGCATGCTCGCCGCCTCTCTGTTCGGCATTTTCGTGATCCCGATGCTGTACGTAGTGTTCCAGCAGCTGCGCGAGCGTACGGCCAAGCGCGCCCCGGATGTGACGGCCAAGTCCGCCCCGGATGCAAAGGCGCAAGCCGGCGACAACTGACCGCTAGCGGTCGAGCCAGACATCCTCGAAGCGCCAGCCGTTGTAGATGCTGTTGACGTGGATCGTCACGCCCTTGACGTAGGGCTGCCAGCATCCTGCCGCCCGGCCGTTGGCGATGATCGGGCGAGCGATGTCTTCCTGTAGCTTGCGGTCGATGTCCCACACCATCTTCAGGCGCTTCTTCTGATCGAGCTCCTGCGACTGCGCCTCGAACAGTTTGGTCATCTCCGGATTGCAGTAGTTGTTGTAGTTGCGCAACGAGCCGCAGGCATAGCCCTCGAAGAAAGTGACGTCGGGATCGTCGACGGCGGAACCGCTGAGGTTCAGCGCCACCGCATAGTCCTTCTTGAACACGCGGTTGTAGTAGACGGCGGTATCGATCACCTCGAGCTCGCCGTCGACCCAGATGTGCCGCAACTGGTCGAGCAGGATGGTCGCCGGGTCGCGGAACGTGGCGATATTGCGGGTGCTGACTTTGACCTTCAAATGCTTGTCGGGGCTGTAGCCGGCCTGCTTCATGAGGTCCCTCGCCTCTTCGCGGCTCTTGTGGACGTCGCCATAGCCGATGATGCCTTTCAGCATGTCCTGCGGCATGCCCCATACGCCGTCGGGTGGCGGCAGCATGGCGCCGCTCATCTCGCCCTCGCCCTCGTCCAGGATGTCGATGAAGGCGCGCCGGTCGAGGGTGAGCGCGAGCGCGCGGCGGATGCGCGGATCGTCGAACGGCGGCACGTCGCGGTTGACGAGGAGATTGGTGCTGACCCCCGTCGCCCGCATGGTGCATTGCGCCTTGGGCGCGTCGCGTCGGATGTTCTTCAGCAGCGGCACCGAGACGTCGGCCGGGAAGGTCATGTCGAACTTGCCGCTCACGAAGGACAGCATGCGCGTCGAGCGATCGGGGATGATGGTGTATTCGATGCCGTCGAGATACGGCCGCCCCGGCTTCCAGTAGTCGGTGTTCTTCGTGAGCTTGATGCCCTCGTTCATCTTGAACTCGACGAACTTGAAGGGGCCCGTGCCGACCGGCCTGCGACGCATGTCCGCGACCGGCACATGGCAGGGATAGATCGGCGAGTAGCCCGAGGCGAGCAGCGCCAGCAGCGCAGGCTGCCGGTTCTTGAGATGAAACGTGACGTCGAAATCGCCGTCGGCCGTCACCTTCTCGACATTGCTCCACCAGGCCGCGTGCGGATTGCGCCTGAGCTTGTCGGAGCTGAGCAGCAGGTCGAACGTGCAGGCGACGTCCGCCGCCGTGAACGGCTTGCCGTCGTGCCATCGCACGCCCTGCCGAAGCTTGAAAGCGAGTTGCTTGCCGTCGCCATTCCACGACCAGCTCGTGGCGAGATCCGGCACGATCGAATCGAAGCTGTTCCTGGCGACGTTCTGGTCGAACATCACCAGATTGTTGAACAGCCCCATGAACGGCACCACCGTCGAGACCGTCGCCTCCTCATGGATCGACGCGCTGGGCGGCGTATCCATGTGCTGGATCTTGAGAACGCCGCCGGCTTTCTGAGCCCAACCGGCTCCAGCCGTCGCCATCACAAACGCCACTACGCCTGCCAACGCAAAACACCCGTTTTGGATTTTCATGTTGTTTCCTCCCAGCTTCGAGCCGCGCAGGCGCGGCATCGGAGCGACAGCCAGCATCTCCAGTCGATCCCCCCTGCAAGCGTCGTGAACGCGCCCGCGATGCGGACTACGTCGATTGTAGCGGCTTATCGGCCGTGTCGCAGCCCTTGACCGGGACGTTTGCCCTCCGCATCGTCGGCTTCAAAGGCCAAGCTCGGGAAGGCAGCGCACGATGAAGGGTCGGAGTACGGCTAGGCTTGAGTGGACGCCCTCGGCGACCCTACCCAAGGCACCGACGTCGTTCGCCGGCGTCGGCTACAGCGAAATGGTCGAGCGTGCGCGGCGCCTGGTGCCGAAGATCGCGGCACGGGCCGAGCAGTGCGAGCAGCTGCGCCGACTGCCGGACGAGACCGAGCGCGACCTGCACGAAGCCGGCCTGTTCCGCATCGCCCAACCCGCGCGGGTCGGCGGCGCCGACCTTGATGTCGGCATCTTCGTCGATGTCTGCGCCGAGATCGCCCGCGTCTGCCCCTCGACCGCGTGGAACATCGGCAATCTCGCCAGCCATCATTGGATGCTGGGCTACTTCCCGCCCGAGACGCAGGACGAGCTGTGGGACGTCTCGCCCGACGTGCTGATCGCCACGTCGCTGGCCTTTCCCGCCGGCCGCGGCCGCAAGGTCGAGGGCGGCTACGAGGTTTCCGGACGCTGGCCGCTCTCCTCCGGCGTCGACAATTCGGACTGGAACATGCTGGGCTTCATGCTGCGCGAACGTGAGGACGGGCCGCCCGTCGATCAGCGCTTCGCCCTGCTCCATCGCTCCCAGTACGAGATCATCGACAATTGGCATGCCGTGGGGCTGTGCGGCACCGGATCGAAGGACGTCGCCACCAGGGCGATGTTCGTGCCCGAGCGCCGCTCGATCTCGGCCTGGACGTTCAACGGCAAGCCGCATGCCGGCTCTGATGTGAACCCCTCGCCGCTGTTCCGCCTGCCGCTGTTTTCGCTCGGTCCCTATGTGCTGACGGGCGTCATGCTGGGCTGCGCGCAAGGCGCCTACCAGACGGTGGTCGGTGCGGCACGCAAGCGCAATGCCACGACGACCGGCCAGCCGGTCAACGCCAACCCCACCGTGCAGATCAAGGTGGCGGAAGCGAGTGCGCGCATCGACAACGCCGAAGTGATCATGCGGCGGGCCTGCGAGCATGCCATGGAAGTCGCGCGTGCCGGCCGCGAGCCCGAGCACGGAGACAAGGTGCGCTATCGCCGCGATGCCTTCTTCTCCATCCGGCTCTGCCTTGAGGCGGTCGACATCCTGATGGGCATTGCGGGCTCGGGCGGCCTCTATACGACGGGCATCATGCAGCGGCTTTTCCGCGACGCCCATGCCGCCAACGCACACGCGATGTTTTCGCCCGACATCCAGGGCGCCATTTTCGGCCAGCATGCGTTGGGCACAGCCGGTCCACCGCCGCTCATGTGAGGCAGTTTCCGGTAGGCACCGCCGCTCAAGGGGCTGTAGGATCGGCCAAAATCACGGTGTTGGGAGGAACTAAATCATGCTCATCGAGCGTCGTACGTTCAACAAGCTCGCCGCAGCCGGTGCGGCGACCGGCTTCGCAGGTTCTGCACGAGCCCAGGCCAAGCCGCTCACCATTGGCTTCGGCATGGCCCTGACCGGCGGGCTCGCGCCCAACGGCAAGGGGGCGCTGCTTGCCATGCAGATCGCGGAAGAGGACATCAACGCCAGAGGCGGCCTGCTCGGGCGGCCGGTGAAGCTCGTCTACTACGACGACCAGTCCAATCCCTCGAGCGTTCCCGGCCTCTATACGAAGCTGTTGGACGTCGACAAGGTCGACATCGTGGTGAGCGGCTACGCCACCAACATGATCGCGCCGGCGATGCCGATCGTGATGCAGAAGGATCGCACCTTCTTCGCGCTGTTCGGGCTGGCGGTGAACTCGGAGTTCAATTACCCGCGCTATTTCGCCATCCAGCCGGCGGGCGGTCCGAAACCCAAGGAAGCCTTCGCCGAGGGCTTCTTCGAAGTGGCGATGGCGCAGAACCCCAAGCCGCAGACGCTCGCCCTGATCGGCGCCGATGCGGAATTCCCGCGCAACGCCATGGAAGGTGTGCGCAGCATCGCCAAGAAGCACAACCTCAAGATCGTCTACGACAAGAACTATCCGCCGACGACGGCCGACTACACGCCGGTCGTGCGGGCGGTGGCCGCCACCAATCCCGACATCTTCTTCGCCGCGTCCTATCCGCCCGATTCGGTCGGCATCATCCGCGCCTCGAGCGAGATCGGCTTCAAGCCCAAGATCTACGGCGGCGGCATGGTCGGCCTGCAGGCCACCGCCATCAAGACGCAGCTTGGGCCGCTGCTGAACGGCATCGTCGTCTACGACTTCTGGTTGCCGTGGGCGAGCTTCGCCACGGACGCGAGCCGCGAGTTCCTGAAGAAGTACCAGGCCAAGTCGGCCGAGGCCGGCGTCGACCTCCTGGGCTACTACCTGCCGCCGTTCGGCTATGCCCTGATGGAGATCGTCGAACAGGCCGTGAAGGGTGCAGGCAGCACCGACGACGCCAAGCTCGCCGACTTCATGCGCAAGGCAACCTTCAAGACCATTGTCGGCGACATCAAGTTCAACAAGGAAGGCGAGTGGGAGACCGCGCAGGTTCTGGCCGTCCAGTTCCAGGGTGTCCAGGGCAACGGCATCGATCAGTTCAAGGATCCCAAGACGGAAGTGATCCTGTGGCCGGCCAAGTACAGTACCGGCAAGATCATCTATCCGTACGATCCGAAAAAATAACGTCTTGCCGGACCGCGGGCCTCCAGGCCGGCTCGTGATTCTGATGCGGGCCTGGAGGTCCGCGGTCCGGCAAGAGCATCAAGCCCCGAGATAGAATTCGCGGATCAGTTCGTTGTTGTTCAGCGCCTCGGCCGATTCGCCTTCGAAGGCGATCTTGCCGTGCACGATCACGTAGCCGCGGTCGGCGATGCGGATGGCCTGGGTGAAGTTCTGCTCGGCCATCAGTACGATGAGATCGTAACCTTCCTTCAGCTCCTTGATCTTGTCGATGGTGCGGCTGACCAGGAGCGGCGCCAGGCCGACCGAGGGTTCGTCGATCAAGAGGATGCGCGGCGCCGACATCAGCGCGCGCGCCAGCGCCAGCATCTGCTGCTCGCCGCCGCTCATGCTGCCGGCGAGCTGGCGCGAACGCTCCTTCAGGCGCGGGAAGGTCTCGAAGCAGAAGTCGAGGTTGCGGCCGATCACCGAGCGCGCCTTGGGCCGGAAGGCGCCGAGCAGCAGGTTCTCGGTCACGGTGAGCCTGGGGAAGAGCCGCCGCCCTTCCGGCACGAAGCCGATGCCGAGATCGACGATCTCTTCGGTCGACCGCCCGATCAGCTCGTGGCTCGTGCCGTCGATCTCCGCCCGGATGCTGCCGGCCGAGGGGCGCACCATGCCCATGATGGACTTCATCAGGGTCGACTTGCCGTTGCCGTTGGTGCCGAGGAGCGCCACCGTCTCGCCGGCGCCGACCTGCAGCGACACGTCGTGCAGGATGCGCACCGCGCCGTAGCCGGCGTCGATGTTGGCGACGGTGAGGCTACTCGCCAAGGTATGCCCTCACGACTTCCGGATCGCGCACCACGTCCTGGGGCGGACCGTCGGCGATCTTGCGCCCGGCCACCAGCACGGCCAGGCGCTGGGAGAATTCCATCACCGCCCGCATGATGTGCTCGATCATGATCACGGTCACACCCTCGGCGTTCAACCGGATCAGCAACGCGATGATCTCGTCGACCTCGCCATGCGACAGCCCGGCCATCGCCTCGTCGGCGATCAGCAGCTTGGGCTCGGCGGCCATGGCGCGGGCGAGTTCGAGCTTGCGCATCTCGATCTGCGTCAGGTCGCGCGGCAAGCGCTCGGCCTTGCCGGCCAGCCCGACCTCGCCCAGCAACTCCAGGCAGCGCGCGTCGATTGCCGCGCGGCTGAGGTGGCCGGTCGCCCGGGCATTCACGGTGTAGAGGAGGGGAATGCGGATGTTCTCGGCCAGCGACAGGCTGGCGAAGGGCCGCGGCAGCTGGAAGCTGCGCGCCAGCCCGCGGCGCGTGCGCTCGTGAGCCGAGAGCCCGTCCAGCGACTCCTCGGCGAAACGGACCTTGCCGATTTCGTTGCGCAAGGTCCCGCAGATGCAGTTCACCAGGGTCGACTTGCCCGATCCGTTCGGCCCGATCAGGCCGAGCCGCTCGCCCTGGCGCACCTCGAGGTCGATCGACTCCAGGGCGACGAAGCCGCCGAAGCGCTTGCCGAGACCGGCGACTTCCAGCAGCGCCGTCATCGCTTCCTCTGGAACAGGCCGACGATGCCCTGGGGTGCGGCGATCACGAAGGCGACCATCAGCACGCCCGCGACCAGCACGTTGACCGCCGACGAGATCGTCACCCTGAGAAACTCCTGCAAACCGCCCACCAGCACCGCGCCGACGACGGGGCCGAGCCAGCTGCCGGTGCCGCCGATCAACGGCATGGCGATGGCGTTCACCGCGTAGTTCAGGCTGAAGCCCGACGCGGGGTCGAGATAGGTGACGTAGAAGGGCAGCGGCGCGCCAGCCATGCCCATGAAACCGCCGGACAGCGTCGTCGCGATCAGCTTCAGCTTCAGGGTCGGCACGCCCGAGGCCTCCGCTGCGCCTTCATCGTCACGGATGGCGGCAAAGCCGTAACCCAGGGAGGACCGTTCGATGGCGCGCGCCGTCGCCAGCACGATGACACCCATGCCAAGCATGAGAAGGAAGAGGTATTGCACGTACTCGCCGCCGATCAGCGGCGCCACCTTGGGGCGCAGCACATAGGCGCCGCGCGCGCCGCCGACGAAATCCCAGTTGGTGATCAGCGTCTGCACCACCACTGCGAGCGCCAGGGTGGCGATGGAGAAGAACACCCCGCGCAGGCGGAGCGTCAGGTATCCCGTGCCCAGCCCGACCAGGCCGGCCAGTACGCCGCTGACCACGATCATCGCCGGCAAGGGCAAGGTGGGCACGAGCTTGTGCAGCGCCACCGTCGAATAGGCGCCGATGGCAAAAAAAGCCGTGATGCCGAAATTCACGTAGCCGGTGTAGCCACCCAGAATGTTCCAGGCCGTGCCCAGCACGATGTATTGGACGACGACGTAGCCGATGAAGAAGGCGTAGCTGCTGTCGAACCATCGCCCGAAGACGAAGATCACCACGGCGACGGCGATCAGCGCCAGGGTGAACGGCGCCCCGCGCAGGCCGGGGGCTGCCCCGCTAACGGCCAAGGATGCCACTGGGCCGCACCGCCAAGGTCACAAGCAGGATGCCGAACGAGACCGCCGGCGCCCAGGAGGGGCCGAAGAAGGTCGCGGTCAGGCTCTCGGCGATGCCGAGCGTCATTGCCGCGATCACCATGCCGGGAAAACTGCCCAGCCCGCCCAGGACGCAGATGGCGAAGATGCGGCCGATATACTCACGCCCGATCGAAGGCTCGACCGGCTGGATGATGATCAGGCAGGCGCCGGCCAGGGACGCCGTGGCGATCGACAGGCCGAAGGCGATGCGCTTGATCTTGGTCGGGTTGGCGGCCATCAGCCGGAGTGCCTGTTGATCCTGCGCCACCGCCTGGACGGCACGTCCCACGAAAGTCCGCGACAGGAAGATCTGCAGGCCGACCACCATGACCAGGGAGACCAGGAAGGGCACCAGCAGGCGGAACGGCAGCTCGAACAGGCCCAGATTCAGGCTGGGTCCGATGTAGGGCGCCTGCACCGTCCGGTAGTCGACGCCGAAGATCAGCACGAGCGTGACTTCGGTGATGAACAGCACGCCGAAGAAGAACGACAGGCCGCGCAGCGACTGGTCGTCGCGGCGTTCGAACGCCACGTAGTAGACCTGATAGAGCGCCATCCCGAGCAGGTAGAAGGCCGGCAGCAGGATCGCCGCGGCCAGGATCGGGTCGATGCCGAACACCGTATTGCCGATGAAGGCCACGTAGGAGCCGAGCAGGATGAAGGCCGGATGGGCGATGTTGACGACATCCAGCATGCCGAACGAAATCGCCACGCCGACCGACACGGCGGCATAGAACCCACCCAGCAGCAGGCCGGAAATCACCGCATTCATCAGGAGGTCGAGCGAGACCGCCATGGCGCCGGATCAACTCACTCGCATAGCGAACCGGCTGGATGGCCGCTCTGGCATCGACGTTCCTCCCCATGGATGTGGCGATTTTTCGCCTACGACCGCCAGTCTGCGCCGGAGCACCGACGGTTGCCTAGTGTCTTTTTCACGGGCGTCCTTATGATCGAAAAAAATCGAAGGGGCGGAACATGCAGTTTGGACTGTTCGGCGGCGCGCGAACCAGGCGCGGCGCCGGTTTCGAGGACAGCCAGGGCTATGAGAGCTTCATCGAGTATGTGATCGAAGCCGACCGACTGGGTTTCCGGCAGCTCTTCATGGTCGAGCATCACTTCACCGGTCATGGCCAGGTATCGGCCTCGATGACCGTGCTGTCTTATCTCGCGGCCCGGACCCGACATATCCGCCTCGGCACGGCGGTGGTCGTGCTGCCCTGGCACAATCCCGTTCTGGTGGCCGAGCAGGCCGCCACGCTCGACCTGCTGAGCGGCGGTCGATTCGATTTCGGCGTCGGCAAGGGCTACCGCCAGGCCGAGTTCGACGGCTTTTGCATTCCCATCACCGAGGCCACCGAGCGCTTCGACGAGGCAATGGAGATCATCCGCAAGGCGTGGACCAGCGAGGGCCGGTTCAGCCATCACGGCAAGCTGTGGCACTACGACAATATCGTCGTCGAGCCCGAACCCCTGCAGCGCCCGCACCCGCCGATCTGGCTGGCCGCCGGCAGCCACGACAGCGTCCGCCGCGCCGCGCGCGAGGGCTACAATCTCCTGCTCGACCAGCTCGCCCAGGTCGACCAGATCATCCAGCGCATCGCCATCTTCCGCGAGGAATGCAAACGCATCGGCCGCGCTTACGATCCCAACATGGTGGCGACCGCCCGCCCGCTGCAGATGATTCACAACGAGAGCGAACGGGCCGCGGCTTGGGAAACCCGCAAGCGCGTGGTGAGCGTGATCGGCGACCTGGCGCGCGACAGGCTGCCCGAGCGGATCGAGGACGACACCGCACCGCTGCTCGGCACCGCGCAGGAAGTGATCGCCCGGCTGAAAGAGCTCGAAGCAGGCGGCGCCACCAACATCCTGCTGGTCGACCCGAACGCCTCGGTGGGCAACCTGCGCGCCTTCGCCCGCGAGGTCATGCCGAGCTTCCGGCCGGTCAGCGCCGCCGTCGCCGAATGAAGGCTCGTCTGTCGGGCGTCCGCGTCGTCGAGATCGGCGCCTTGCCGGCCGCGGCCTATGCGGCGCGCCTGTTCGCCGACTTCGGCGCCGAGGTCGTCAAGATCGAGCCGACCGGCGGCGATCCCAACCGTTCGTTTCCCCCGCTGATCGACGGCGGCAGCGGCTGGTTCGCCTATCTCAACTACGGCAAGAAAAGCGTTGTGGCGGACAAGGTCGATCTCGACGCGCTGTTGCGCGGCGCCGACGTGCTGATCGATTCGACCGGCACCGACCACGGCGCCTATCCGCATCTCGTCGCCGCCGATCTCTCCTGGTTCGGCAGGTCCGGGCCTTATCGCGACTTCAAGGCCAGCGATGCCGTCTGCCGCGCGCTCGCGGGTTTCGTGCAGCTGATTGGCCCGCAGGAAGGCCCGCCGCTCACCTTGCCCGACTACCAATCGGCGATCATGGGCGGGCTTGCCGCCTTCATTCCTGTGATGGCCTCGCTGCTCGGCCGGCAGAGCCGGCGCTACGAGGTGAGCGTGCACGAGGCCACCATTGCGCTCGCCGAGTACCAGGCCATTGAGGCCTGGGCGACCGGCGTGCCGCAGAAGCGCTGGGGCTTCAACCGCTTCACGCCGACCTATCCAATGGGCGTCTATCGCTGCAAGCAAGGCTGGATCGGCATCACCATCGTGACGCCGGCGCAGTGGAAGTCGTTCTGCGATCTTTTGGGCATGCCCGATCTCGGCCGCCATCCGCAACTCGTCATGGGGTCGGAGCGGCTGGCCCAGGCCGACGCGCTGGAGGCGCGTTTCGTGCCGCGCTTCCTCGACCGCACGGCCGAGGAATGGTTTGCATCAGGGCTCGAGCTCCGCCTGCCCTTCGCCATCGTCCCCGACATGAAGCAGGTCCTGGAATGGCCGGTGTTCCGCGACCGCCAGGCCATCGTGCCTATCAGGCTGGGCGACCGGGCGGTCGAAGCGCCGGGTTCGCCGTTTCATCTCACGCGCACGCCGCCCAACTTTGGCGGAACTGTGCCGGAGCTTGGCGAGCACGACGGTACCATCGCGTCACGCCAGGCCCCCGCTCCCGCGGCGACAAAGGCGCGGCCGCTCGAAGGCCTGCGCATCGTCGACCTGTCGATGGGCTGGGCCGGCCCGATCTGCACGCGCAACCTGGCCGATCTCGGCGCCGACGTGATCAAGATCGAGGCCTGCGGCTATCCCGACTGGTGGCGCGGCGTCGACAATCGCGCCGAGACGGTGACGCAGCGGCTTTACGAAAAATCGTCGCGCTTCAACATCATGAACCGCGGCAAGCGCGCCATCACCCTCGACCTCACGGTGCCGGACGGCGTGGCCCTCGCCAAGGCGCTGGTGAAGGATGCCGATGCGGTGATCGAGAACTACTCGGCCGAGGTGCTGCGCAAGTTCGGCCTCGACTACGCCGAGCTCATCAAGGTGAACCCCTCGCTGGTCATGGTGTCGATGGCGGCGTTCGGCGCGACCGGCCCGTGGCGCGAAACCCGCGCCTACGGCTCGACCCTCGAGCAGGGCTCCGGCTTGCCGAGCGTCGGCGGCCGCGCCCAGGATCCGCCGATGATGAACCATCTCGCTTATGGCGACGCGGTCGGCGGGTTGAATGCATGCTCGGCCATACTGGTTGCCCTTTTGCATCGCCGCGAGACCGGCGAGGGCCAATTCATCGACCTCTCCCAGGTCCAGTGCATGCTGCCCTTCACCGCCGCCTGGGCGATCGAGCAATCGGCAAATGGCGGCGTGGCGCCGCGCGCCGGCAACCGGCATCCGTTGTTCGTGCCGCACGGCGTCTTTCCGTCGGCCGGCATCGACAAATGGATATCGATCGCCGTCACCGACGACGCCATGTGGCGCGCCTTGGCTCGCCCGATCGGCCTCGACGATCCTGCCCTCGCCACGATTGCTGCCCGACGTGCCAGCGAAGACCGCATCGAAGCGGCGATCGCGGCCTGGACGGCCATGCGTTCGCCAGACGAGGCGATGGAGACCTTGCAGAAGGCCGGTGTGGCGGCCGGCGCGGTCCGTCATCCGATGGAGCTGCTCGACGACCCACACCTCAAGGCGCGCGGCTTCTGGCAATGGATCGAGCGCGCCTATGTCGGCCGTCATCCGCAGCCCTCGCCGCCTTATCGCGACGAAGACGCTCCCATCGCAGTGCGGACGCCGGCGGCCACGCTCGGCCAGTATAATGAAGAAGTCCTGGGTGGCCTGCTCGGCCTTTCAAAAGCCGAGCTGGAGCGGCTTGCGCGCGACAGCGTCATCGGCAGCGAAGCGCTGCCGCCCAACCAGCGCAAGGCACGGGCGATGACGGGCTAGCAGCCCCGCCCTCGACCAGACGCTGAAGCTGCGATAGCAAGGGCGTCTCGGGAGCAAGCGTCTGCATGGAAACCTTCGACTATGTCATCGTCGGCGCCGGATCGGCCGGCAGCGTGCTGGCCAGCCGCTTGAGCGAAGACCCGAGCGTCACCGCCTGCGTGCTCGAAGCGGGTCCCTGGGACTGGCATCCGTTCATCCACATCCCCGCCGGCTTCATGTACACGCTGGTCAATCCGCGGGTGAACTGGCTCTACACCTCGGAGGCCAGCGAATGGACCGGCGGCCGGCGCATCGCCGCACCGCGCGGCAAGACGCTGGGCGGCTCGAGCTCGATCAACGGCCACATCTACAATCGCGGCCAGCGCCTGGATTTCGACGGCTGGGCGCAGCGCGGCAACCACGGCTGGGGCTATGCCGACGTGCTGCCCTACTTTCGCCGCACCGAGCGGCGGGTCGGCGAGGCCGACGAGACCTTCCGCGGCCGCGACGGCAACCTGCCGATCACCGACCTCGAATGGCGGGATCCGATCTGCGACGCCTTCATCGAAGGCGCGGTGCAGATGGGCATCCCGCACAACCGCGACTACAACGGCACGATGCAGGCGGGCGTCAGCTACGTGCAGCGCATCATCCAGAACGGCCGGCGCAAAAGCGCGGCGGGCGGCTATCTGCATCCGGCGATGAGCCGCAAGAACCTCACGGTCCGCACGCACGCGCACGCCACCAAGATCGTCCTGGAGGGCAAGCGCGCCGTCGGCATTCGCTACCGCAAGGGTGGCCGCGATGGCACGCCGATGGAAGTGCGCGCCGCCAAGGAAGTGATCCTGAGCGGCGGCACGGTGAACTCGCCGCAACTGCTGCAGATCTCCGGCATCGGCCCGGCACCGCTGCTGCAATCGCTCGGCATCGAGGTCCGTCATGCGCTGCCGGGTGTGGGCGAGAATCTGCGCGACCACTACGCGCCGCGCTTCGTGGCGCGGGTCAAGAACGCCGAAACCATCAACGAGAAATCACACGGGCTCAAGCTGGTGGGCGAGGTGCTGAAATACGCCATCGCGCGCAAGGGCATCCTGTCGCTCAATCCCACCCTGGTCTATGTGTTCTGGAAGTCCGACGAGCGGGTCGACAATTACGACCTGCAGCTCACCTTCACCCCGGCGAGCTACAAGGAAGGCGTCCAGTCGACCCTCGATGATTTTCCCGGCATGACCATCGCCTCCTGGCAGCAGCGGCCCGACAGCATCGGCTACGTCCGCGCGCGCTCGGCCGATCCGTTCGAGCATCCGATCATCCAGCCCAACTACCTGGTGGCCGAGAGCGATCGTCACGTCCTGCTGGCCGGCATGAAGCTCGCCCGCCGCCTGCTCGCCTCGCAACCGCTCGGCAAATTCTACGAGCGCGAGGAGTTCCCCGGCCCGCAGGTGCAGTCGGACGAGGAACTTCTAGGCGCCGCCAAGCAGCGCGGCACCACCACCTTCCATCTCATGGGCACCTGCCGCATGGCCCCGGACAGCGATCCGACCGCGGTGGTCGACGAGCAATTGCGCGTACGCGGGCTTTCAAACCTGCGCGTCGTCGACGCCTCGGTCATGCCGACCATGCCGTCGGCCAATCTCAATGCCTCGGTGCTGATGATCGCCGAGAAGGCCGCCGACATGATTCGCGGCAAGCCGCCCTTGGAGGCTGCGGTGTTGAAGGACTGAATGGCCGACGCAGGCAACGGGCCCGCCATCGATGCCGTCGCGCAACTGGTGCCGGCGACGCTGAAGGCCTTGCACGCCCTCGAATTCGCCGGCCGCCATCTCTCGCCTACATCCCTGCCGCAGCTCATCGACGCTATGACCGGCCGCGACGATGAGGTGAACGCCGCCCTCTCGCTATCGCGCGCCCTCGACTGGCCGGGACGCCTGGCGCCGGTACGCGAGCGCCTGGAGCCGGCCGCCGAAGCGGCGGCCCAGGGCATCACGGGCCTGCGCGCCGCAGCCGATGCGCCGCAGCCGGTCGTCGCCGCCTACCGGGCGCTGCGCAACTACGCCAAGGCGGCCGAAGCGATCTATCCCATGACGGCATTTTTGAAGCCCGTCAGCCAGTTCTTCCTCGAACCGTCGGCCCGCACCGATTCCGCCCTGATCGATCGCCTCGCCGCGGTCGATCCGGCGCGCGGCGACGTCGGCGCGATGCATCTCGGCGGGCCGCCCGGCACGCGCGGCGCCTTCTCGCTGTACGTGCCCGAATACTACGATGCCGCGACCGCCTGTCCGCTGGTCGTGGCGATGCATGGCGGCAGCGGCAATGGCGGTGCCTTCCTGTGGAGCTGGGTGCGCGAGGCGCGCACCCGCGGCTTCATCGTGCTCGCGCCGACGGCCATCGGCGCCACCTGGTCGCTGATGGAGCCCGACGTGGACGGGCCGAGCATCGAGCGCATGGTCGAGCACGTCGCGGCCCAGTGGAACATCGATGCGACGCGCCGACTGCTGACCGGCATGAGCGACGGCGGAACCTTCAGCTATGTGCTGGGCCTGTGCTCAGGCTGCCGCTTCACCCACCTGGCGCCGATCGCTGCGGCCTTTCATCCCATGCTGATGAGCTTCGCTGACGCCGACCGCGTGCGCGGCCTGCCGATCCACATCGTGCACGGCGCCCAGGACTGGATGTTCCCGCCCGAGCTGGCGCGGAGCGCCGAGCGGACGCTGGCCGGGGCGGGCGCCAACGTGGTCTATCGCGAGATCGCCGACCTCTCGCACACCTATCCGCGCGACGAGAATGCCCATATCCTCGACTGGTTCCTGGGGAGAGCTACGAGTTGAGCACCATCGCAAAAGGCGGCAAGGCCCTCTACGGCGCGCCGCTCGGCATCCTGATGCTGGAGGCGCGCTTTCCGCGCATCCCGGGCGACATGGGCAACGCCACGACCTGGCCCTTCCCGGTGCTCTACAAGGTGGTCAAGGGCGCCACGCCCGAGTCGGTCGTGCTCAAAGGCGCTGCGGGTCTGCTGCCCAACTTCATCGACGCGGCGGCCGAGCTGGTGCGTCACGGCGCCGAGGCCATCACCACCAATTGCGGATTCCTGTCGCTGTTCCAGGAGGAGCTGGCGGCACATGTGAAGGTTCCGGTCGCGACCAGCTCTCTCCTGCAGGTGCCCTGGGTGCAGGCCACCCTGCCGCCGGGCAAGCGCGTGGGCGTGGTCACCGTCAGCGCCTCGTCGCTAACGCCAAAGCACCTCGAGGCGGCCGGCGTGCCGCTGGACACGCCCTTCATCGGCACGGAAAAAGGCCGCGAGTTTTTTCGCGTGCTGATCCTGGGCGAAAAGGACGACATGGACGTGTCCAAGGCCCGGCAGGATATCCTCGACGCCGGCCAGTCGCTGGTAGCGGCTCATCCGGACATCGGCGCCATCGTGCTCGAATGCACCAACATGCCGCCCTACGCCGCGGCGCTGCGCGAGGTGCTGGGCATGCCGGTCTACGACATCTATTCGATGATCACTTGGTTCCATACGGGCCTGCGGCCGCGGCGCTTCCCGACGGAATAGCGGCGACCTGCACCCTGGCGCCGTCGACCAGGTTGACCGAAGGATTGAGAATCACCTGATCATCGGGCTTCACCCCCTCTCGCAGTTCGACCTGCGTTCCGAGATCGCGCGCCACGGAGACCTTGTGCAGGTGCACGACGCCGTTGTCGACGACGGCCACCTGCACGCCGCCGGCGTTGAAGATAATGGCCTCGGCGGGCACGGTGAGGCTCGGCACCTTGCGCGGAATGTGCAGCTCGACCGTGCAATAGATGCCGGCCGACAGCGCGCCGTCGGGATTGGGGATGTCGATCTCGGTCAGGAGCGTGCGCGTGCCGGGCTGCAGCGCATCGGCGATGCGCGTGACATTGCCGGGAAAGGGATGGCCCGGCATTTCGGGCACATGCACGATGGCCTCGATGCCGGGCGCCACGCCGAAGGCTGCGTCCTGTGGCACGAAGACCTGGGTGCGGATCACATTGTCCTTGTTGATGGTGAACATGAAGGTGCCGCTGGTCGCGTCGGCCTGCACGAGGCTGCCGACATCGATGTTGCGCTGGGTGATGACGCCATCGAACGGCGCCACGACGCTCTGATAGAGCTTCTGCTGGTGGAGCACCTTCAATTGCGCGTCCTGGGCATCCCTGTTGGAGCGCGCGACCCGGACGGCGGCTTCCTGTTCGCGCAGCGTCTGCTCGTCGATGGTGCCCTGCTGGAGGGGGAGCCAGCCCTTCTGGACCACCGGCTTGTCGCGCTCCCAGGTCACGCGTGCGAGCTCACGGGCGGCCTTGCGTTGTTGCAGCGTCGATACGAGCTGCTTCAACGTGGCTTCAGCCTGGACGATCTGGTGATCGAGTTCGGGCGCCACGATCGTGGCGAGCAGCTGGCCCGACTTCACCCGATCGCCGATATCGACGTTGCGCTCCCCGATATAACCGCTGGCGCGGGCGAAGATGTTGGCGGCGGCGAAAGCGGACGTGGTCGCCGGCAGGTCGACGACGAGATAGGGCGAGCCTGCCTTCACCGTGCCGACGCGGACGATCGGCACGAGGTCGCGCTGTTGTTGGGCGGTCGCCGCCACCTGGCGAGACTGCTTCAGGTGGCTCCAGGCGCCGGTTCCGATGCCTGCGACCAGGACGGCCAGGACAGCGACGCCTAGCACCCGCGCCATCTTGCTGCGGCCATGTCCAGGCGCACCGCCAGGTTCAGTCGACGGATCGGTGGGTTGGGCCTCGGTCATGCGAGCTCCTCTTCGAATACGCCGTGGGCGGCCTTGCCGTCGTTGCCCGACCGCAACTTGGCGAACAGCCAGGGCACGACGAGCAGCGTCGTCGGCGTGGCGAACAGCAGGCCGCCGATGACGGCTCGCGCCAGGGCCGCGTTCTGCTCCTCGCCGGCGCCGCCGATCGCCATCGGAATCATGCCGACGATCATCGCCGCGGCGGTCATCAACACCGGCCGGATGCGTGTCCGCCCGGCATCGATCGCGGCCTGGAAGGCCGTCTTGCCGGTGAGCTGCTGCTCGCGGGCGAAGGTCACGAGCAGGATGGAATTCGCGGAGGCCACGCCCACCGCCATGATGGCGCCCATCAGCGACGGCACGTTCAGCGTCGTTCCAGTCACGAACAACATGGTGACGATGCCGCAGAATGTCGACGGCAAGGCGAGCAGCACGACGAACGGATCGCCGAAATTCTGATAGTTCACGACCATGAGGCAGTAGACGAACACGGCGGCGAACAGGAGACCGATGCCGAGATTGACGAACGAGCTGTTCATGCTGTCGATCTGGCCGGCGATCTGGATCCTGTTGCCGGGCTTCAGTTCCTTACCGAGGTCAGCTACGACCCGATCGATGCGCTTGGCGGCGCTTCCCAGGTCTCGGTCCTGCAGGCTGGCATAGACCTCATAGACCGGCTGGATGTTCGCCTGGTTGGCGTTGGTCGGCACGCTGCTGCGCTTGACGGTCGCCACGTTGCTGAACAGGCCGGGCACGGGGCCTTCGCCCGACGACAGCGAGGTGGAAACCGGCGTGTTGTTGAGAGCGTTCAGCGAGTTCACCTCGCGCTCGGGTGTCTGCACCGCGATGTAGTAGGGAATGCCCGAGGTCGGATCGGTCCAGAAGTTGGGCGTGACTGCCTCCGACGAGCTCAGCGTGACGTTGAGGTTGTTGGCGATGGTGACGGCATTGAGGCCGAGCTGGGCGGCGCGGGCGCGATCGATCGTGGCATAGAAGGCCGGCCCGTCGACCTCCTGCTGCAGATGGGCATCGACCACGCCCGGAATGGCCGCGATCCGCCGGCGCAGTTCCTTGGCCACGCGCAGGTTGGTTGCCCGGTCGTAGCCCACGGTGCGCACGTCGATCTGCGCAGGCAAGCCGAAGTTCAGGATCTGGGTCACCATGTCGGCCGCCTGGAAGTAGAATACGGTCTCGGGAAACTCCGCCGGCAGGATCTCGCGCAGCTTGCGCACGTAGTCCTGCGTCGGCGCGTGGCCTTCCTTCAGGGCCACCAGGATCACGCCGTCATTGACGCCGATCGTCGAGCCGTCGCTGAAGGCGAGATTGTACGACCGCGCCGGCAATCCGATGTTGTCGACGATCAGTTGGCGATCCTTTTCAGGGATCACTTCGCGGATCTTGTCCTCGACGGCCTGGAAGATGCGCTCGGTCGCTTCGATGCGCGAGCCGGCCGGCGCGCGGACGTGGAGCTGGATCTGGCCGCCGTCGATCGGCGGAAAGAAGTCGCGACCGACGAAAAAGTAGAGCGTCGAGCCAAGCGCCAGCACCAGCACGGCGGCGGTCGGAATAACGAAACGCCGGTCCAGCAGGACCATCAGCAGCCGGACGTAGCCTGCGCGCATCCGTTCGAAGCGGTCTTCGAAGGCATGATGGAAGCGGGCGAACCAGCGGGGCCGGCCAGCGGCGGCGGCTCCATGATGTTCACCCTTGGTCAAGAGGCCGATCATGATCGGCGTCAGCGTCCGAGACAGGCCGTAGGAGGCCAGCATGGCGAACACCACGGCCAGACCAAGCGGCGTGAACAGGTATTTGGCCGGACCGTCGAGGAAGATCACCGATGTGAACACGCAGCTGATGGCGAGCGTCGACACCAAGGTGGGCACAGCGATGCCGGCCGCGCCATGCAAGGTGGCCTGAGGCAGCGGTTGGCCTTCCTCGTTCAGCAGACGATGGGTGTTCTCGATGGTAACCGTCGAATCGTCGACCAGGATGCCGACGGCCAGCGCGAGGCCGCCCAGGGTCATGGTGTTGATGGTTTCGCCCAGGAAATACAGCACGACCAGCGAGCTCAGGATCGCCAGCGGAATCGACGTCATGACGACCAGCGTCGATCGCCACGAACCCAGGAACAGCAGGATCATGAGCGCGGTCAGGCCGGCTGCGATCGCGCCTTCGCGCAGCACGCCGACGATGGACTGCTTCACAAACACCGATTGGTCAAACAATTCGTCGATGTGCATGCCGGCCGGCGCGGCGGTGCGAATCGTCTTGAGCGCGTCGCGCACTGCGTTGACGACGCGCAGCGTGGAGGCGTTGCCGTTCTTGATGATGCTCAGCAGGACCGAGCGCTGGCCGTCCTTGCGCACGACGTTCTGCTGCACCAGCCAACCGTCATGGACCTGGCCGACGTCCTTCACGAACACGGTGGCGCCGTTCACGACCTTGATCGGAATATTGTTGAGGTCGACGATGCTGGAGGGCGTGGCGTTGGTGAGGACGGCGTACTGCGTGGTGCCGATCTTGGCCGTACCGGACGGCAGGGTAAGGTTCTGCGCGTTGACGGCGTTGACCACGTCGAGCGGCGTCAGGCCTTTCGCCACGAGCTTGGTAGGGTCGATGTCGACCATGATCTGGCGGTACTTGCCGCCGGCCGGCGTCGGCAGAGTTACGCCGGGGATCGGCGCGAGCTGCTGGCGCATGCGGTAGATGCCGTAGTCGTAGAGCTGCTGCTCGCTGAGACTGTCGGAGCTGAGGCTGATCTGCAGCACCGGTACGCTCGAGGCATTGAACTGGACGATGATCGGCGGCTGGATGCCGGGCGGCATCAAGGCGCGGATGGCGTTGGTCCCGGCAACGATCTGCGCGATCGCAAGGTCGATGTTGACGTCGGGCTGAAAGTAGATCTTCTGGACCGACAGGCCCGCCATCGTCTGCGCCTCGATGTTCTTGATGCCGTTGACGTTGGCGCTGATCGAATACTGGCTGTAGGTGGTGACCCGCTGCTCCATCTCAGGCGTGCTGAGGCCGGTGTAGCTCCAGATCACGGTGACCACCGGAATATTGATCTCCGGAAAGATGTCCGTGCGCATGGAATAGCTGGCCGCACCGCCGAGAAACAGGATCAGGGCGGCAACCACATAGAAGGTGTGGGGGAAGCGCAACGCGAAGCGAACAATACCCATGTGCCACTCGAGTCATCGCCGACGCTGGAGCCTCCGGCGTTGCCGCAATGATCGGCATTCCCATGCGATGATCCATCCTACATAGGTAGGGGCGAGGGCCTTGTTGGTTTGGCAGAGTCATACTTTGGTATAAATCACCAAAACTTTTTGTACCGTGCGACTGCGAAAGCGTAATGCCATCTTGCCGGCGGCGGCCATACGCGGCTGCCTAAGGTCTTTCGATGACAGAGCCACTGCGTCTCTTGGGAATTTGCTTGCGGCGTACGCGCAAGATGCTGGGATCCCCCATCGAGCTGGCGCTCGTCTGGGCGATCGTTGCAACCATCGCCGCGGGTCTCGCCTACGCCGCGGGCTGGATCGCGCCGGGGCCGATCACGCCGGTGACGATCATCGAAGCCCTGCAGGCTCGCGACGGCTTCCGCGCCGGTTTCCCGCGCGCCAAGGCAGGCTGCTTGGGGCAGGTATGCGCGGACGCCGCGTTTCTCGAGGGCAACCGCTAGCCGTCCGCGCGGGCGGGCATCGCCACGGGCTCTACAAGCCGCACGCCGCCCTGTAAGTTTCCGTGTCCGATCAGGCGTCGCTGGTTGAGGAGGCAGGATGATGTCGACGTCCCGTACTTCGTGGTGGCCCTCGCCCGTCGCGGTTCTCGCCTATGCCGTTGCGATCCTGTCGGTGACGATGGCGCTGGTCATCGGACTTCTGCTCGACCAATTTCTGCAGACCACGCCCTACGTTTCGCTCTTCCTTTGCTCGATCATGTTTGCCGCATGGTTCGGCGGCTTCGGCCCAAGTTTGCTGGCGACGGGGCTCGCAATCCTGCTCTTCACGTACTATTTCGTGGATCCCGGCGGATCTTTCGAAGTCGCCGCCAATGACATTCCTCGCGTCGCCCTGTTCACCGTCACCGCGCTGTTCGTCGTTTCGCTCAGCGCGGCGCAACGGCGTAACGCGGATTCGCTCCGCTTCGCGCGCGACGAACTCCAGGCGACGGTCGAGGAGCTGGCGCGGGTCAACAAGGCGCTGGAAGCCGAGAATGCCCAGCGCCGACGCGTCGAAGCCTACCTGGACGAGGCCCAAGGGCTGAGCCGCACCGGCAGTTTCGGCTGGAAAGTTTCGAGCGGCGATGTCTTCTGGTCGAAGGAAGGCTATCGAATGCTGGGACTCGATCAAACGGCAAAACCGTCGATCGACCTGCTGCTGCAGCGGGTGCATCCGGATGACCAGCGCATCGTGCAGCTCGAGATCGACCGCGTGCAGCAGGGCGAGCAGGACTGCGACTACGAGCTGCGTTGGCTGATGCCGAACGGCCCGACGAAGCACCTTCGCGTGCGCGCCCACCGCGTGCGGTTCGAGGTCGGCGAAGACGAGATCGTCGGCGCGCTGGCCGATGTCTCGGAAGCGCGCGAGGCGCAGGAGTCGCTGCATGCGGCGCAAACGGCGCTGGCCCATGCCGCGCGCGTGGCCACGCTCGGGGAGATGAGCGCCTCGATCGCCCACGAGGTGAATCAGCCGCTCGCCGGCATCGTCACCAACGGCGAGGCCGGCCTGCGCTGGCTCGACCGCAAGCAGCCGGAACTCGGCGAGGTCCGCAGCGCGATGGAGCGCATGATCCGAGACGGCAAGCGTGCCAGCCAGGTGGTCGAGCGGTTGCGCGCGCTCGCCCGGAAGGCGCCGGCGCAGACGACGCTTCTCGACCTGAACGAGGTCATCACCGAGGGCATCGCCCTGGTCCAGCGCGAGATTCAGAGCCATCGCGTCGTCCTGGAACTCGACCTTGCCCGCGACCTGCCGCCGGTCCTCGCCGGCCGCGTCGAGTTGCAGCAGGTGGTCATCAACCTGATGATGAACGGCATGCAAGCGATGGACCCCGTTACCGACCGGCCGCGCCGTCTCGTGGTCCGCTCCTTCGCGCAGGCCGAGGAGGTTGTTGTTTCAGTGAGCGATTCGGGCATCGGCGTCGACCCCGAGAACATGGGCCACCTGTTCAACGCTTTCTTCACAACCCGGGCGAATGGCATGGGCATGGGCTTGTCGATCGGCCGATCGATCATCGAATCGTACGGAGGACGCATATGGGCTTCCAGCAACGACGACGCCGGGACGACTTTCCAGTTCGCCCTGCCCGTTCAGGCACACGCTGCGTCGTGAGGGGTGAAGCGTGAGCCGCGGTCCGCAGCCGCAAAAGGCAGGCAAGGCTCCTGCGGTCGTGTTCGTCGTCGACGACGACCCGTCGGTGCGCGAGGCGCTGGGCAGCCTGTTCCGCTCGGTCGACCTGCAGGTCGAGCTGTTCGGCTCGACTGCCGAATTCCTGCGGCGTACACGGCCGGACAGCGCGAGCTGCCTGGTGCTCGACATCCGCCTGCCGGGCGTGAGCGGCCTCGACTTCCAGACCCAGCTCCAGCAGGCGAATATCCACATCCCCATCATCTTCATGACGGGCCACGGCGACATTCCGATGTCGGTGCGCGCCATGAAGGCCGGCGCCGTCGACTTTCTCGCCAAGCCGTTCCGCGACCAGGACATGCTGGACGCAGTAGCTGCCGCCCTGCAGCGCGATCGGCAGGCGCGCGAGGCGGACGATGCCGCGGCGTCGCTGCGCGCCAACTACGATCTGTTGAGCCCGCGCGAGCGCGAAGTCATGGCGCTGGTCACGACCGGGCTGATGAACAAGCAGGTGGCCGGCCAGCTCGGCCTCAGCGAGATCACGGTCAAGATCCATCGCGGCCACGCCATGAGGAAGATGAACGCCCGCTCGCTGGCCGATCTCGTAAGGATGGCCGAGAGCCTGGGCCTTCATAAGCCGAAGGCGCATCCGGACTAAACGTCCGTATGATTTGACGATGGTCATCGATCCGGCATTCTCGCCTCCTGAATGATTGCGACCGACTGCCAGTCAAGGATCGTTTACGTGTCGAGAGTTCCCGTGGTCTCCATCGTCGACGACGATGATTCCGTACGCGCCGCAATGAGCAGCCTCGTTCGTTCGCTCGGTTACGAGGCCTGCCTGTTCGCCTCGGCCGAGGCCTTCCTCGCCTCGCCCCACCTCGACGACACGTCGTGCCTGATCGCCGACATCCAGATGCCGGGCATGAGCGGCCTCGATTTGCAGAGCGAGCTGCGCGCCCGGCAGCGGTACATACCGATCATATTCATCACCGCCTTTGCCGAGGAACGGATCCGCCAGCGCGCGGAAGCGGCGGGCGCCCTTGGATTCTTCAGCAAGCCCGTCGACAGCCGAATGATCATCGGCTGCCTCGATACGGCACTCAAGCATGACCCTCCAACAAGCGGAGCAGGCCCGTGAAGCGCGTCACCTCCATCTTGCTCCTTCGGCTGGCGTTGATTGGCGTCATCCTCCTGATCTTCACGGCCGGATTCGCCTTCGCCGCGGGTTGGCTCTCCCCGCACCGGTTGAGCCCGGCGGATATCGTCGATTCCCTGCAAACCAACAGTGGCGTCCATCCGGGCTTCCGCCGCGCCCACGCCAAGGGGCTGTGCATCGAGGGGACTTTCCAGGCCAATGGCAACGGAGCCGCGCTCTCCAAAGCCCAGGTCTTCATGCCGGGCGAGATTCCGGTGATCGGCCGGTTCTCGACCGGCGGTGGCCAGCCCTATGCGCCCGATGGGCGCCTCGTCTTCCACGCCATCGCGCTCAGTCTGACGCAGGCGAATGGCGAGAAGTGGCGGATGGCGCTGGACGACACGCCGATCTTCGTCGTCGCCACGCCGCTGGCTTTCCGCGATTTCCAGCTCGCCACGGCGCCCGATCCCGCAACCGGCAAGCCCGATCCGGCGCGGACCGCCGATTTCCTCGCCCATCATCCCGAGACGCGGGCCTTCATGGACTGGATACGCGAGGCGCCGCTGCCGTCGAGCTTCGCCAACGGCACCTACCACAGCATCAATTCCTTTCGCTTCACCAATGCCGCCGGCGAGACCCGGCATGTCCGCTGGTCGCTGGTGCCCGAGACGCCGTTCGAGGCGCTCGACAAGAGCAAGCTCGCGGAGCTGCCGCCGGATTTCCTGTTCGTGGATGTCGTCGAGCGCCTGCGTCAGGGTCCATTGCGTTGGCACATGATGCTCACGGTCGCCCAGCCGGGAGACCCGCTCAACGACGCCACCAAGGCATGGCCGGCAGATCGGCCGCACCTCGACGTCGGCACGCTCACGATCAATCGCGCCGAGCCCGAAGAGAACGGTCCCTGTCGCAACATCACGTTCGATCCCTTGATCCTGCCGTCAGGCATATCGCCCTCGGACGACCCTCTGCTGCCGGCGCGTTCGGGCGTCTATGCCGTCTCCCTCACGCGGCGGGACGGCGAGCCGGTGGATCCCAGCGCGGCTTCGAAGAACCCCGCGACTCGCAGGGGCGCGCCATGAAGCCCGTCGTCACGCAGTTCCCGCTCGCCTTGCGCCTCGTGCATTGGTTGATGGCCGCCCTGGTCATCGCCATGCTGTTCATCGGCATCGGCATGGTGTCGACGGTGTCGGAGATGCGGACCTGGCTTATCGACCTGCACAAGCCGCTCGGTATCCTGATCCTCTGCCTGGCCGCTCTTCGGGTGTGCCTGAGGCTCACCGGCCGCACGCCGCCGCTGCCCGACGATTTGCCGATCTGGCAGAAGGCAGCGGCCTACGCCTCGCACCTCGTGCTCTACGCCTTGCTGTTCGCGCTGCCGCTGGTCGGCTGGACGATGCTCTCGGCGGGCGGATATCCGATCACCTTGTTCGGCGCCGTCCATCTGCCGCCGCTCGGCCCGGTCGATCCAATGTTGTTCGCTTTTCTACGCCGGGCGCACACCCTGCTCGCTTTGCTGCTCTTCCTGACGATCCTGGCGCATCTGGCTGCTGCTTTGTTCCACGCCTGGATACGCCACGACGGGGTGTTCCACAGCATGGTGCCCTGGCGGTAGGGCCGCCTATTCGTCCTCGCGATTGGTATATCGCGCGTTGCCCAAACCGGTGCCGATCGTGAGCACGCCCCAATGGCGGACGTCCTTCATGTTGGGGACCTCGCTCAGGCCCTGGATCACCGCGTCGTTGTGCATGATCACGACCGGCTCATGGCCTTCGAGGCGCGGCAGCCGCCGGGCCATCTCGGCCGGGAGATTGAAATCCTCGCCTTCCCAATTGCCCGGCAGGTTCTGACCGCCGTTCACGATGACGCCGCGCTCGTCGATCAGGCCCGGACAGCCGACACCGAAGAACGGCGCGAGCTTGATCTTGTCCTTGGCGGCAAGCTCGATCAGCTCGACCGTCATCGCCGCCATGCGCTCCAACGCCTGCTCGCGCGTCGGCTTGTCGTCGCGATGCCGCCAATGCAGGTGTTTCCACACCGCAGCCCTCGACGGGTCGCCCTTCTTCAGGTTGAGCTCGACGACGCCGACCCGCAGATTGGTGCCGCCAATGTCGGCGGCGAGGATGGCGTCATGGCCGGCCAGCACCCAGCTCGGCGCAAGCTGCACCGCGCCGATCAGGCCGGCCTTGTCGGGATGGTTGGCGATGGTGCGGAGCTCGACCTCGACGTCCTCACCGGCCAGCACCACGGAAGCGCGACCCATCGCCAGCTCGCCGATGTGGCTGGCGCTCAGGCCGCCACCGATCACGATGCGCTCCGTGCCCCGCCAGTCCTTCAGGCGCAGGAAACGGCGCACCACGGTGGCGAGCTCGACGGCGTATTCCTCGACCACGGTATGGACCAGGCCCGCCGCCAGCGGATCGGCGCCGGCCAGCATCTTGTCGAGCTTCGACTTGGAGATCTCCTCGGTCGGCAGGTCGCCGAACGGGTCCTCGCCGTGGGCCGCAAGCTTCTCGCGCCAGTCATCGAGGATGGCGCGGAAGGCGCGCCCGCTCGCGCGGTCGCCGACGAAGCCGTCTTCGTCGCGCAGCTCCTCATTGTAGGTGTCGACCGTCACGGCGGGCAGGACGCGCCCGCCATGCGCCAATACCGACGACGCCGCCGCGTTCGGTGGATTCGAGCTCATGCTGTTGTCGGGAATAACCGCCTCCGCGGCGTCGCCGTGGCGCCGTGGCAAATCAACGGAAAAGGGGCGCTGGGGTTGCCTGCCCCCTACGGCCGGCCGCCCATGACCTTCCGGGCCTGATGGATCAGCCTGCGGTCGAGCGGCGCCGTCGCCAGCTGGGCCTTGCGCGCCGCCATGCGCTCTCCCGTGCCGACGAGATCGAGCCGGGAGTGTCGCAGTCGCGGAAAGATCTCGTCTTCCTCTTTCTTCATGTGGTGAGCTGCCTGCTCGGCCAGCACCATGACCGTCGAGTCGAATGTCGGATGGTCGGAGGGCGTGTTCTCGATCCTCGCAATCAGATGACGCAGGCCGTCATGTTCGACCCGCGCCTTGTCCAGCAGCTCCTTGTCGTCGCCTTCGAGGACCGCTTCGGCCGCGGGATAGAAGACCTCTTTCTTGATCGTGGCATGCACGGCGAGCGCATGGCAGATGCGCAGCGCCAGCTTGCCCTTTTCCACGTGGCCGGCGGTCTTGCGATGGCGCTCGAACTCCCGCACCAGCTTGTCGATTTCGTTGTGATCCGCGGTCAAGAGGACGAGGGCGTCGTGGGGATTGATGTCCGCCTTGCCGGCGTCCCGCTTGGCATGCGCGGCTTTCCTGCGCGCAACAGTCATCGCTCTCTCCACTGGCTGCCCACCGCTCGATATGAACGCCGGGAGCCGGGCAAGGTTGCAAGCCTGTCAGCCCCCCGCAGCGGCGGGCTCGCCCAGCGACAGCATCAGCCGGTTCGCCCAATTGAAGAACGAGGCGGCGTTGATCACGTCGACGATCGACGCATCGTCGAGCCCGACCTTGCGCAGCCCGTCGACATGTTGGGGGCCGAACGCGATCGGCGTCGAGGTGAGCGCCACCGATGCCGCGACGATGGCGTTCCAGCGGGCGTCCAGGTCGGCGCCGACGCCCTTGGCCAGCAGATGGTCGACGTCGTCGACCCGCTTGGAGTAGGTCGCGGCGAACCGGGCATGCACCGACGCGCAGTAGATGCAGCCGTTGTAGCGCGAGGTCGCGGCCGCCGCGAGCTCGCGCTCGGCCCGCGGCAAACCGGCCTCGGGATTATAGAAGATGTCCTTGTCGGTGCGGGTGCGGGCCTCGAGCACTTCGGGATCGCGCGCCAGCAGGCGGAAGTAGGGCGACTTGGCGCGCGCGGCATCGACCAGGCCCGCCATGTGCCGCGCGGTAAGATCCTGCTCCGCCATCGGCTCGAGCCAGGGCAGCCAGTCGAGTTGCTCGCGCGTGAAGACCACGGGCTCGACATGGGCGGGCGGAGAAAGAACCTTGTCGGTCATGCGGGCCTCGCGTTCAGGACGCGCAAGCCGGCGACGACCCTGATCTGATAGGAGAGAAAGGCGACGAGCTGCGAGACGACCACGATGCCCGTGGTCGACCAGCCGGCATCGAGCAGCGCCTGCAGGTAGGGCGGCGCCGAATCGCGCGGATGGAACACCAGCATGTGCGTGTGCTCGAACGCCGCCGCGAGCCGGGGTCCCAGGGCGTCGCGCGTCGGCTGGGCGATGCGATGGACGGGACCGGCCTTGTCTTCGGCGCTGAGCGGGCCCTTGGGATAACGGCCGTAGGGACCTTCGATCCGGGCCGCCGCCACGGCCGCGCCGATCGCGGCCTGTAGCGCCGCCGATGCACCGGCGGCGGCGAGGCCCGATCCGTAAAAGGCCTCCATCTCCGGCCGGCCATGCAGGCCGGCGACGAAGCAGGCGATGGCACGGCGCTCGAGCTTGCTGGCGTCGACGTCGCTCAGCGGCGTGAACAGCGAGTCGTAGCTTGCCTGCGCATGCAGGCGGGCCTGGGGGCGCTGGGCGCGGACCGCATCGAGCGGCGATCCGGGTGCGATTCCCGCCAGCGTATCGATCACGTCGGACATCGTTTCCTTCCTTGGATCAGGCGACACGCCGTTCGCCGGCTTTGTCGGCCGGCACCCAACCCAGCGCCGGGGCTACCTGCTCGGCGACCAACTCGATCGAGCGCAAGGTGTAAGGATGCGGCGGATCGATCGAATGGATCTGGACGGTGAGGTCGGTGGATCGCTCCAGCGTCTTGTCGGCCTGCAGCGAGGCGATCACCTCGTCCGGCGTGCCGATGTGAACGTCGAACGCCTGGATCAGATCGCCCACCAGGTTGCCCGAGCTGAGATTGCCCGTCGCGGCAAGGCGATGGCGCATCCGGGCAAGACCGATTTCGGCCAGCCGCAAGGCCTCCTTGCGGTCGTCGGCGACGAACACCGAGCGCGAAGCCAGGATGCGCGGCTCGCGGCCCTTGGGCAGAGCCTCGAGATAGGCGTCGATCATCGGGTTCTGGATGTCGGCCAGCGACGCCTTGGGCGCATCGGGCGATCGCGGCTGGGTGCGCGACAGCATCAGCCCGTCGCCGGCGGCGCCGGCGCGACGCGAGCCGGCCACCGTGAAGGTGGCCTGCCAGATGCGGTCGACCAGCGAGGGACTCGACGGGTAGAGCTTGTCGCCGCCGGGCAGTTCGCCGCCCGACCACGCCGTCCGCAGCAATTCGAGATTGCGGTCCATCAGCGTATGTCGGTCGTTGCTGTCAAAGCCGAAGGCCGTGAACGCCGTGAGATTGCCGCCCGGCCCGACGCCGACCTCGAGGCGGCCACCGGATATCAAGTCGGTCACCACGGCGTCCTCGGCGACGCGCAGCGGCAATTCCAGCGGCAAGGTGACGATCCCGGTCCCCAGACGGATGCGCGAGGTCCGCGCCGCGGCCTGCGCCAGGAAGACGAAGGGCGACGGCAGGCCGCCCTCGCCTTCGTGGAAATGATGCTGGGCGATCCAGGCCGAATCGAAGCCGCAGCGCTCGGCGTGCGCGATCTGGGCGGTGGCCAGGCGATAGCGCTCGGCGGCGTCGGCCTGATCGAGCAAACGGGTGAAGAATCCGAGCCGCTTCAGCGATAGTCCTGTCGTCATTGGCTCAACCTTGTCTGGAGATGAGGAGCGGTGCAAGAGCGGGCATGCGCGACGCTGCGGCGGCATGCAGGATTTGGGCCCAAATCCGCCATGCGACTTTCTCGCCAACCTACTTTCTCGGATCGATCAGGAACCGTGTGGGGCGGCTCGCAGCAACCAGCCGTCGGGCGTCTTCAGCCGATCGAAGTCGACGGCGAACGCCGCGTCGATTCGGCGGTCCTCGATCAAATTCTTGGCCGGCCCATCGGCAACGATCCTGCCGCGATCGACCACGATGACGCGCTCGAAGAAGGTGAAGGCAAGATCAAGATCGTGCACGACAACGACCGACAAACGATCGCCGCCGCGTCGCGTGAGCGTGCGAATCACGTCGAGGCGATGACGAATGTCGAGGCTGGCCGCCGGCTCGTCGGCCAGCAGCACCGGCGGGTCGATCACCAGCACGGTGGCGAGCAGGACACGCGCCCGCTCGCCGCCCGACAAGGTCGACCAGCGCCGCTGGCCCAACGTCGTGAGCTCGAAGCGTTCTGTCGCCTGCTCGATGGCGCCTGCCGTCACGCGATGGCTGCGCTCGGCTCCGAGACGCACGAGCTCGGCGACGGTGAGATCCCAGTGCGGATCGAAATATTGGGGCAGATAGCCCAGGGTGGCG
>Ga0210402_10000402_pt1 | contig 48603 bp, 40 predicted proteins | sample IncBWC7MmetaG_FD_161055 | JGI IMG/M metagenome (GOLD analysis project Ga0210402, IMG submission 161055) | Forest soil microbial communities from Barre Woods Harvard Forest LTER site, Petersham, Massachusetts, United States - Inc-BW-C-7-M | ecosystem: Environmental > Terrestrial > Soil >... | reverse complement strand
ACAGCCGATCGGCCGGAACCGGCGTTCGTTTGTCGACCCTCCCTACCTTCTCTCCGATCTTGATTACACCCTGACCGCCGGCGATGGTGATTCCGCGACTCTCTCGGTGACAGAGACGATCCAGCCGCGTTCACTCCCTCAATCCGCCTATCGGTTCGATCTGCTTTCGAACGTGTGGGACACGAATGGCCGGTCGCGCGAGTTTCATCTTCTCTCCGTAAAGGACGATGCCGGCCGCGATATGGCCTATCACTTCGCGAAGAACAGCCTGATCGTAGGACTGCCGCAGAAGACCAATGCTCCCTTCAAGCTCCACTTCGAAATTGCCGGCGACTTCCTTTTCCACCCGCACTCGGACAGTTTCTGGGAGTTGGGTACCGAGCCGTGGTTTCCGCAGCCCGGTCTGAACGGCCAGTACTACACCATCCACTCGATCGTGAAGGTCAAGCAGCCGTACACGGCGTTCGCCCCGGGCGACACCATTGCCCGCACACGCGAGGGTGACTACAACGTCGTTGAGAACAGGCTGGACAAGCCGGTGCAGTTCGCGGTCCTCCTGGCCGGGAAATACGGCGTCTACGAAGAAAAACATGAGGACGTCACCATTCGTGTGGCGTCGTACGCCGGCCAGAATGACGCGGCCATGAAGCAATTGAGCAATCTCGCCTACAAGATGATCAAGTTTTACGAGCCGTGGCTCGGCCCCTTCCCGTTCAAGGAATTCAACATCATCGAGATCCACGAGCTGGGCTATGGGCAGGCGCCGCCTGCCACGATGTTCATCACGAAGGAAGCATTCAACCCGATCGGCAGCCAGGAGAATCAGATTTTCTCAAAAGGAATCAATCACCGCTTCGCCCACGAGATCGCCCACCAGTACTGGGGGATCGTGGTGAAGATGGGTAGTTTTGAAGAACAGTGGATCACCGAGGCCTTTGCCGAGTATTCGTCCTCACTGGTCATCAAGAAGCTCAAAGGAGACGGGGCGTACGCTTCGATGATCTCGACGTGGCGGGCCAACGCCAACGATGCCGCCAAGGTGGCCCCCATTCCTCTGGCCAACCGGATCACCATCCCCAACGACTTCCGCTCGTTCCTCGACCGGACGTTCCTCATCTACGACAAGGGCGCATATGTCCTGGCGGTGCTTCACAAAGAGGTGGGCGACGACAAGTTCTTCACCTTCATGCGCTCGGTGCAGGGAATCTTCGCCTGGAAGTTTCTGACGACCACAGACATCGCCAAAGTGATGCAGAAAGTCGACGACGGAAAGGACTACGTTCCCTATTTCGAGCACTACTACTGGGGAACCGAGATGCCGGCGATGCCGAAGGAGTGAGGGAGGCCCGTGCGGGTCAGGTGTTGGGAATGTTGGTTCCTGGTATTGGTCGTTTGATCGACAGACCCCGTCTTCACATTGTCTCTGGCGTCGTCAATCGACTCGTTCCAGGTATCCGCGTCGACTTGTGCAGCGCCATCCTTCTGGAGTTTTGTGGGCGCGAAGTGATGAGTCGTTGGTCGCATGCCGAAACAGTTTCTCGCAGGAGCCACATCGGAAAACGTACAGTGGACGTGAGTCGGACCGCCCTCGGCGGGAGGACGTTCGGGCGATCATCGGGGCCGCGATTCCTCCGATGGAACTGAATTCGACCCGATACTGCGGCGTAAACGGAGTCGTCGTGACGCGGAGACCAGTGATCTCGCGGACACTGAAGGCCTTGATGTGTGGCGAGTCGACCTCCCAGGCATAGAGAAGGAGGTTGCCGTTTGATGCCCGGCGGAGTGAATAGGGAGCCGCGAGACGCGGCTTGCCGTGATAGGTGAACTCCACAAGGAGACGATTGATGCCCGCGAATCGTGCTACCTCGAGCGGAACACCGACGTTCCAGTACGTCACGCCGGAGGGCGCGACGAGCTCCTCTTTGGCGGCAAAAGATGCCATGAGTGGGGTAGCGGCGCGCGGCGCGTCGATCCATCGAAGGACGCTCTCAAGGCGGACGAGATGGTCCTCGAACGGCGGCAATTGAGGCAGTTGGTGTGCGAGCATGTTCTCCCACTCCGACCGGAGCTCACCTGATGAGCGGGCGACATCGAGCAGTTGGTCCGACGACGGCGGTTGAAGATCTTTCGCCTCACACTTTCGTCGAAAGAAGTCGCGGGCTTCGTCGAGATCGACATCACCAACGCGGCTTTCGAGGATGAAGACAACGTCATAGAGGTCACGTGGTCGCGTCCGTTCGAACAGTGCCCGAGTCTTCTCTGCGAATAGCTCTTCGATACTGTACGCCGGGACGGCTGTGCCATCGGGGAGCGAGTCGGGATATGGGTGGAACACCGGGCGCAACTCAGGCTCCGCGAGCACAGGCTCGTTACGTGTGAGGTCGAACAAGAGCCGCGGCAGACTGCGAGTGAACCCAAGAGGCCCGCTGTAGCCGATCTTCCCCTCGAACGTTCCGCGACCGAGCTTGTCAACTCTGGCCTTCACCGAGACCAGCTCGGCCGGAAACGTGATGCCACTCAGCTCATGAGCGATCTCGACGATTTCCCTGAAGGTCTGGGTCAGCGCCTCGGCGTCATACGCAGCGTCTGGGAGGAGCGAGAAGTCGAGATCCTCCGAGAAGCGATACGTCTCGAAATAGCACTTCTTCAGGCAGGTTCCGCCTTTGAATACCCACTGCTCCGAGGTCTCCTGATGCTGAGCAATGGCAGCAAGGACCCACCCAAGTACGTAGTCCTTTTCGACGACGCTCGCTTGGAGCAGCCACTCCTGGGCGCGATCGAGAATGTCCTGCTTCGCAATCATGCGTCGGTTGCACCGCGCTCGCTCGGGGTATTCACAAAAAGCCCCCACCGTGTGTTGATCGGACCGCGCTTCGCGATGGCTGGATCGAGTTTGACGACGCCTGAGGTCCGGCGAGCAAGTGCCTCATCCACAAGGTAAGGATCAGATTCCAGGACCGTCTCCGCAAGGTAGCCGAGGCGTTTGAACGAAGCTCCCGAACCGATCTCCTCAAGGCGCTCGATCAGGCGGTTCGGATTCCACTCCTTCATGTCGCGGTATGTTCGGAGGATCTCGACGAGGTGGCGGATGCCTCCTACCCAGGTTGGGTTGGCGAGAGCGTCGGCGATGGTCCTCTCGCGGTCGGAGACCGCGACCCGCTCCTGCCCGCGCCACACCTGCCCGACCTGCGCCACCCGCTCCTTTGTTCCGCGCGTCAGGTGAAACTCCGCCCCGACGAATGTCTCGCGCGAGTGCCGGATGTTGGCCGACGTAACGACGAAGGTCGCACGGAAGAGCTGCTCGGTGAGGCCCCAATGCTCTGCCGCGGTCCAGCCTCCGATATAGCATGGTGAGTAGAGCTCCCGCGCGAGTACCCACGGATCTTCAATCGCTGTTCCCTCGCGACCAGCCTCGAGCGGAAGGATGAGATAGAGGCCGCGGCGTACCCGTGTCAGCCAGCCTCGCCGTGCGAGACGTCCCAGAATGAATGACGCTGCGTTGGCTCCGACACCTAGTAGTTCGGCTGACCGCTCAGTGGTGACGAGCCCGCCTCGGGAGTTCCGCGCAAGCCGGCGAAGCGTCTCTTTTGGGTCGCGCAGGACAGCGAGCGAGTCTTCGTTCATTGAATATATCAAGAGTGTAGTAACTATCTCTGATAGCTAGTTATTACAGTCGGAGTATATCAAGATGGCAAGCTGATCGGTCTGCGGGCAATCACATCGATTACGCCTGCATCCCGTCTCAGTGAAGTAAGCTCGCCTTGTCACGCGTTGACTGCCGCCATACTCGCACTCGGATACCGCTCACCCGAGGCGACCCCCTTCGGCGCTACTTCGTCGATCCGCGCAAGGTCCTCGGGCGTCAGATCGAGCTCCGCGGCGGCGATGTTTTCCTCCATGTGCCCGATGCTCCTGCTGCCGGGGATCGGCACGATGTCGTTGCCGCGCGAGAGGATCCAGGCGATGGCGAGCTGCGCGGGCGTAATGCCCTTCGCGCGGGCGATCTCTTCGATGCGGCGGACGAGGTCGAGATTACGCGCGAAGTTCTCGCCCTGGAAGCGGGGCGAGAGGCGGCGGTAGTCGGTGGGCTCGAGGTCGTCGATCGTTTTGAAGCGGCCGGAGAGGAAGCCGCGGCCGATGGGGGAGTAGGCGACGAATCCGATTCCCAGCTCGCGCACCGTCGGCAGGATCTCATCCTCGGCGTCGCGGCTCCAGAGCGAGTACTCGGTCTGAAGGGCCGTAATCGGATGCACGGCGTGGGCGCGGCGGATCGTTTCTGGGGCTGCCTCGGACAGGCCGAGGTAACGGACCTTGCCGGCGCGGACCAGCTCGGCCATGGCACCGACCGTGTCTTCGATGGGGGTGGTGCGGTCGACGCGGTGCTGGTAATAGAGATCGATGTGATCGACGCCGAGGCGGCGGAGCGAGGCGTCGCAGGCCTGGCGCAGGTAGTCGGGCTTGCCACTGATGCCGAGGAAGGCGCCGTCGTCGCCGCGCATATTGCCGAACTTCGTGGCCAGGACCACTTCGTCGCGGCGGCCGCGAATGGCGCGGCCGACCAGCTCCTCGTTCCTGAAGGGGCCGTACATGTCGGCCGTGTCGAGGAAGTTGCAGCCGAGGTCGAGAGCGCGGTGGATCGTGGCGATCGACGCCGTGTCGTCGTGCGAGCCGTAAAACTCGGACATCCCCATGCAGCCGAGGCCGATGGAGGAGACAGTGAAAGATTTGCCGAGTGTTCGTGTCTTCAACGGCGATCCTGATTCCGCAGCGCTTCGTCGATCTCCGACTCGTCGCCTTCCGCCTTGGAAGGCTTACGGTCGAGATTGTAGTCCGGCCGGCGGCGGCCTTCCTGCGCTTCGCGTTTCGCGGGACGTTCTTCTTTCTGTTCTACCCGGGACATGCGAGCCTCCTGCCGCAGGTGCAGCAAACGGAGTGCCGGGAGGGTTGCTGGGTTGCTGTGTTCCTGAGTTGCTTGGTTTCCTAGTTGTCCAATTTCCGCATCACTCAGCAACCCAGCAACTCAGCAACCCAGCAACCCAGCAACCCTCACTTGAACCCGATCCAGTCGCTCATCCCGGCCACGTGACTCGATCGTTCGGTCCGTTGCTCCTCGACGTAGACGCGCAGCCGGATGGGGTGCTTGAGGGCGGGATACACCAGGATGTTGCGGAGATCCTGGGTCAGGGTGACGGTGCCGGCAGCGCTGTCGAGGAACTTGGGACTGGCGCTCGGGAGGCTGAATGTCTGGTTCGGCTTCGTCGTCTCGAAGACGATCTGCAGGTAATAGGCCGACGGACGGAAGTTGTGGATCTCGTAATCGACCTCTGCCTTGAACGTCGTCGCGGCCGTCAAGTCGCTGCCCGCTGACGGCGTGATGTCATGGATAGTGACCGTTGCGGTGGGGACTGCCGGCGTGGCGTTGGGATCGGCCGTCATCAACTCCCACGGCCCGACGGCGGTCACCTGCATTTCAGTCGCCTCGGGGAAGAAGAGGTAGTGCATGACCCGCGGTGGATTGATGTAAAAACTGCCGGCCCGATAACGAGTGACGGAGTCTTTGTTCGCAACAGATCCGAAGCCGAGGTCGACCGCACCAGAGAGGACGGTCACGCGCTCCTGACGCGGATGCCAGTGCGGCGGAATCGCCGAGCCCGCCGGAATGCGAACGCGCATGGTGAACATCCCTTCTGCGCGCGGATTGCCCTCGAGGACGGCCATCCTCGATCCGGAGGGAAGGGTGGGCGGGCCGTCGTTCCAGACGATGGCCTCGGGGGTGAAGCCGATCGTGGCCTGCGGCTTCGGCGGCGTCTGTTGCGCGCTGATTGCAGTCGCGAAGGCGAGGAGGGCGGGGAGGAAGATGGTACGCATGCGCGAATCATAGAGCCGGGAGCTCTGGCCCGGCGCCTGCTGCACTGCCTTCGCTCGATGACTGAGTCGCGGTTCAGAACCTCGGCGACGGAAGTACACTGACATCCACCTTCATGAAAGAAGATCGAGCGAAGCCAGTCGCCCCGGAGGCAACGTCATATGACTGCGACGTCTTCATCTCCTACAGCAGTAAAGACAAGGCGTGGGTGCGGGGCGAGCTTCTGAATCGGATTGAAGACGCCGGTCTCCGTGCCTTCATCGACTTCCGCGATTTCACCCGCGGCGCGCTGAGTATTAGCGAGATGGAACGCGGCGTGGCCGAGAGTCGCAAGACGCTGCTGATTCTCACGCCCGATTACATCAAAAGCGGATTTGCCAAGATCGAGAGCATCATGCTCGCCACTCTAGATCCGGCGAATGATGATCTACGCACACTGCCTCTACTCAAGACGCCGTGCGATAAGCCACTCCGGATCGCGGCCATCACCCACATCGATTTCACGGATGGCGCGGACCACGACCTTGCCTGGCGCCAGCTCCTTACCGCCCTCGGTGCGGCGCCAGAGCCGCCCCAGGTCGAGCAGCCAACGCATGAACAATGGTTCCTGGTTCATCCCTACGCCATGCCGCCGAACTTCACCGGACGTGTGGCCGAGCGGGCCATGCTGACCGATTGGCTGGCGCGCGATGCAACGCATCCGCTGCTCGTTCTGCGCGCGCTTGGAGGATTCGGCAAGAGCGCCCTGACCTGGCACTGGCTCCTCCACGACGTCGATCCCGCCCGATGGCCCCGAGTTGTCTGGTGGAGCTTCTACGAAAGCGACGCCAGCTTCGAAAGCTTCGTCGCTACCGCTTTGCACTATCTGAGCAGCCGTCGGATCGACACCGCCTCAATGCCTTCCCGCGCCCAACTCGAGATGCTGCTGCGATTGCTTCGTTCTGCCGGGATACTTCTCATCCTCGACGGCTTCGAGCGCGGCCTCCGCGCCTTTGGTGGCCTTAACGCCGCCTACCAGGGCGATGAAACACTGAACATCGACGCCGGCGAGCGCGACTGCCTCTCGCGGATGGCAGAAGTCTTCCTGCGCAACGTGGCCAGCCTGCCCGGGATGAATGGCAAGATCTTGCTCACAACCCGGCTTCGGCCGGCGCCCGTGGAGACGCGCGGCGCCATCCTGCTGCAAGGTTGTCGCGAGGAGGATCTCGTTCAGCTTCAGCCCGGAGATGCTGTCGCGTTCTTCCACGCTCAGGGCATCCGCGGCGGACGCGCGGAGATCGAGGCAGCCTGCACACCATACGGCTACCACCCGCTTAGCCTGCGGCTGTTGTGCGGCCTGCTCATTGGCGATTTCCAGCAACCCGGTGACATCGCAGCCGCTCAGCGGCTGGACGTGAACGGCGATCTGGTCCAACGCCAGCATCACGTACTCGATCAGGCCTTTAGAAGCCTCGGCTCGGTGCGACAGAAGCTCCTAAGCCGGATCGCCTGCTTCCGGGGCCCTGTGAGCTATGACGCACTCAAGGCGTTGGCGGAAACGGAATTGCCAGATTCCGATGACCTCGGCATCGGAGAGAGTGTTCAGAGAACGGCCAAAGATTCTTTGGACTCCGACCTTCGCGACCTCATTGTCCGCGGGCTGTTGCACCGCGACTTGGAGATGAATCGGTTCGACCTCCATCCCATCGTGCGTCGCTATGCGTATGACTGCCTTGCAGCGCCAGATCGCGTTGGCGCTCATGCCCTGCTCCGCCATTATTTTGATGCAGTGCCTGCGCCGGACAAGGTGCGCACCCTCGACGACTTGGCGCCCGTGATTGAGCTGTATCACCACACTGTTCGTTCGGGACAGTTTGACGAGGCGCGCACACTGTTTCGCGACCGCCTGAGCAATGCTACTTATTACCAGCTAGGCGCATACCAGTTACGAATTGAACTTTTGGAGGCACTCTTCCCCGAAGGTGACAGAACGCCGCGTTTGAAAGAAAAAGGCGCTCAAGCCTGGACACAGAACGCGCTGGCGAACTCCTATAGCCTCTGCGGCCAGCCACGCCAAGCCGTGCTGTTATTGGAGTGCAGCATTGCCATCCGCGAGAAGCTTGGCGACGCAGTCAGCATCGCGATCGGGTTGGTAAACGCTGCTGGCAATCAGGCGAGAATCGGCGCGCTGCGAACTGCGGAGGACGGCCTCCGACGCAGTATCTCATTGTGCCGGGAGATCGAGGACGAGTTCCATCAAGGTATGGGTCACCAAGAATTGGGGTGGCTACTCGCCTACCGCGGCGCGTGGTTCGAATCGATAGCAGAATTCGACGCTGCCTTGAAAAACGTGGCGTGGAAAGAGAGCTTACAGTGCCATGGGATCAATTATGCCTACCGCGCCCTATGTGAACTTCTTCGGCTACGCTACCTTACGTGGAACGTTAGTCTGAAGTCTGACGTCGCAGATCTGAAATCCGCAATCGCTCCCGCTCGCCGTGCCCTGGAATTGGCGGACGAGGATGCCCAGATGACATATCCGGTCGAGCGCGACTACATCCAAGCCCACTGGCTAATGGGCGCGGCTTATCTCGCAGCCGGGGAGTTGGACGGGGCTGAAAATCACCTCGAAGAGGCGTTAGAACGATGCCGGCGCATCAACAACGTAGAAATCGAGGCCGACATCCTCCTTGATCTTGCCCGGCTCCGAATTGACACCGCCGAACCTGCCGAAGCCCAGCGACTAGCCGAGGAGGCACTCGACATCACCGAACGTAGTGGCTACGTCCTCCAAGGCGCCGATGCGCACCTCGTTCTCGCCAAACTGGCGAAGGACCGCGGTGATCTGAAAGAACTCCGCGAGCACGCCACCGAGGCCCTCCGCCTCGCCACCTGCGACGGGCCGCCGGATTACACCTACAAAGCCGCGTACGACGAAGCGACCGCGCTGCTGCGGTAGGAGGAATGACAAACCGAACCTCTGCTGTTGACATCCACGAAGGAATGCATAAAAATTCACGTCGATGAATAAGCATGCACACGGCGACGTACTGCGGAGGCAGGAGGAGATCCTTCGGATCGTCCGCGAGCAGTCGGTCCATTCGCAGGACGAGCTGCTGGCGCTGCTCAGGCGGCGGCGCTTCCGGGTGACGCAGCCGACGCTCTCGCGCGATCTGCGCGAGCTCGGCGTGGCCAAGTCGCCGAACGGCTACATCACCCGCGACGCCTTTGCCGGCGGTGCCGTCGTGGCCTTCGCGCCGCGCGACGTCGTGGAGACTCGGCTGGAGCAGGCCGTGGCTGAATACGTCACCGGCGCCGATACCGCCGGCAACCTGGTCGTGATCCGTACTCCCGCCGCCAGCGCACAGCCGGTGGCCAGCGCTATCGATGGTGCATCCATCGACGGTGTCCTCGGAACCATCGGCGGCGACGACACCATTTTCGTGGCCTTCCGCACCCCGGCCGCGGCCTCGACATTTGCCGAGCGCCTCCGACGAATCATCGGCATCGGCCGCCGCAACGTTCGCTGACCTTTTTCCCGGGACAACTGCCATGAACGAATCAAACGTGAAATCACGGAAGCGCGTCGCCATCGTTGGCGCGACCGGCTACTCCGGCGCGGAGCTGACCGCCATTCTGGCGCGCCACGCCGAGGTCGAGCTGGTGGCGCTGTTTTCGTCGAGCAGCACCGCTCGGGGGCCGGTCACACCGACGCTCCCGCAGTTCATCGCCGAGCCGTTCTCGATCGACGGTCTCATCGCCGCGCAGCCGGAGATCGTCTTTCTGGCCACGCCGAACGAAGTCTCGGCCGGCCTGGCGCCGCAACTCCTCGACCTCGGCATGCGGGTCATCGACCTCTCCGGCGCTTTCCGGCTCGAGGAGCCGTCGATGTATCCGACGTGGTACGGCTTCGATCACGAGCGGCCGAATCTGCTCGGCGAGGCGGTTTACGGGCTGACCGAATACTGCAACGGTGAGCTGAAGAACGCGCGCCTCGTGGCCAACCCCGGCTGCTATCCGACGTCGATCCTTCTGGCGCTGCGGCCGCTGACGTTTGCCATCGACCGCGAACAGCCGGTGATCTGCGACTCCAAGAGCGGCGTCTCGGGCGCCGGCAAGAAAGCCGACGTCAACTTCTCCTTCGCCGAACTTTTCGGCAACTTCAAGGCCTACGGCGTCGGCAATCACCGGCACGAGCCGGAGATCCGCCAGCAGCTTCACCTCGGCGATCGCGCGCCGGTGGTCTTCGTCGCGCATCTGCTGCCGGTGCATCGCGGCATTCTCTCGACGATGCACATCGGCTTCACGCACCCCATGAGCGAGCAGCAGATCACCGACGCTTACACGCGCGCCTACGAGCACGCTCCATTCGTGCGCGTGTTGCCGGCCGGCCAGTTGCCGGAGTTGAAGAACGTCGTCAACACGCCACGGGCGGATATCGGCTTTCAACTGCTGCACGGCGGGCGGCGCGCGGTCATCGTCTCGGTCATCGACAACCTCCTCAAGGGCGCTGCCTCGCAGGCGGTGCAGAACTTCAACCGGATGTGCGGTTTTCCGGAGACGGAGGCGCTGGTCTGATGAACGTCATCAAGTTGGGCGGAAGCCTTCTCGACGATGCGGCGCGGCGCGCCGAGGCTCTCAACGCAATCGCCGCGCAGTGGAAGAGCGGCCGGGAAGTCGTGCTGGTTCACGGCGGCGGCAAGCACGTCGATGCCAATCTCAAGCGCCTTGGGATTCCGAAGCGGACCTACGCCGGACTGCGCATCACCGACGACCGGACGCTCGACGTCGTCGTGGCCACGCTGGCCGGCTCGGTGAACAAGATGCTCGTGGCCGAGCTGTCGGCGATGGGCGTGCTTGTTGCCGGCATCAGCGGATGTGACGCCTCGACGCTCGTCGCGGAGCAGCATCCGCCGATCGATGGCGTCGACCTCGGACATGTCGGTCGCGTCACCGGCGGCGATCCGACGCTTGTCCATGCATTGGTCACGAGCGGCATCCTGCCGGTCATCTCGTCGATCGCCGAGGGACCGGATGGAGCGTTGTTGAACGTGAATGCCGATACGGCCGCGGCGGCGATCGCCATTGCCGTCGGCGCCGAGGAGCTGATTTTCATCACCGACGTCGCCGGCCTGCTCGATGCCACCGGCAACGTTGTGGCCGAGTTGTGCGCCACGGATGCGGAAGCACTCCTCGGCACGGAAGTCGTCACCGGCGGCATGCGCCCGAAACTGCAGGCCGCTCTGCATGCGCTCGGATCAGGCGTGCGGCGCATCACGATTGGAGAAGAGGGAGGAACGCAGTTGATCGCTGCGTGAAACGGGGTCGCGAGGTTCCGAGGTTTCGCGGTCGCGCGGCAAAAACACCGCGAGACCACGCAACCGCGAGACCGCGAGACCAAGGAGAAAAACCATGCTTCTACACGACGAATCCCCAGCCGCTGTCGAAGAGCGCGAGAAGGCGTTCCTGCTCGGCACGTATGCCCGCACGGCGTTTCATCCGCGCAGTGGCCGCGGTGCGCGCATCAGGGACGCCGAGGGCCGCGAGTATTGGGACCTGCTCGGCGGTATCGCCGTCAACGTCCTCGGTCATCGCCATCCGCGCCTCATCAAAACGCTGCGCGAAGAATCGAACGCGCTGCTGCACATCTCAAATCTCTACTACCACCCGACGCAGGGTCTTCTCGCCGAGCGGCTCGTGCGCGCATCGGGACTTTGCCGGGCGTTTTTCTGCAACAGCGGCACCGAGGCGAATGAAGCGGCGCTGAAGTTCGCGCGGCTCGCCAACCCCGGCCGCGCGGGGATCGTGGCGCTTAACGAGAGCTTCCACGGACGGACGATGGGATCGCTGGCCATGACCGGCCACGAAGCCTACCGCGCGCCGTTCGAGCCGCTCGTTCCCGGTGTGACCTTCATCGAACCGAACGACATCCCCGCGCTCGAAGCGGGCGTTAGCGAGACGACCTGCGCGATCGTTCTCGAGCCGGTGATGGGGGAGGGAGGGATCATCCCGCTCTCACACGACTTCCTCGCCGCGGCGCGCCGCCTGTCGGATCGCACCGGTTCGATCCTCATTTTCGACGAGATCCAATGCGGACTCGGGCGCACCGGAACGCTCTTTGCCTTCGAGCAGAGCGGCATCGTGCCGGACATCGTCACGTTGGCCAAACCGCTCGGTGGCGGCCTGCCGCTCGGCGCGGTGCTGACCGGCGCGGCGATCGAAGGGCTCGTGAAGCCCGGCCATCACGGCACGACCTTCGGCGGCAATCCGGTGGCCTGCCGCCTCGGGCTGGCCGTCCTCGACGAGATCGAAGAGTCGAACCTGCTGGATCGTGTCAACGAGATCGGCGGATGGTTCAAGGAGCAGTTGCTTGCGCTGCAGTCGCGCAATCCGGCCATCGTCGACGTGCGCGGACACGGCTTCATGTGGGGCATCGAGCTCGATGGCCCGGCCAAACCTGTCGTCGCCGAGTTGCTGAACAAAGGATTCGTCGCCGGTACCGCACGCGACAACGTCATCCGCCTTCTGCCGCCGTACGTCACGCCGAAGAAGGCATTCGTGGAATTCATCGACGCACTGGAGCAGGTGCTGGCGAACACCGTTAGCCGGTCGAAGGAGAAAGCAGCGTGAAACACACCTACAAGAAAGTCGCCCTCGCCTACAGCGGCGGTCTCGACACCTCGATCATCATTCCGTGGCTGAAGGAAAACTACGGCTGCGAAGTCGTGGCCGTTGCCGTCGACGTCGGCCAGGCCGACGAGACGGCCGGACTGTCGGAGAAGGCCTATCGCACCGGCGCGTGTGACTTCCATCTGATCGATGCGAAAGAAGAGTTCGCGCGCGACTTCCTCTTTCCCGTTCTGAAGGCGGGCGCGATCTACGAGAAGGATTACCTCCTCGGCACGTCGACCGCGCGGCCGATCATCGCCCGCAAGCAGGTCGAGATCGCCCTGGCCACCGGCTGTGATGCGCTGGCGCACGGCTGTACCGGCAAGGGGAACGACCAGGTCCGCTTCGAGCTCGCCTATCAGGCGCTCGCTCCGGAGCTGGCTGTGATCGCTCCATGGCGCGAGTGGGACATCGTCTCGCGCGAAGACGCCATCGACTACGCCTCCTCGCGCGGCATCCCCGTGCCGGTGACGAAGAAGGACCCCTACTCGCGCGACCGCAACCTCTGGCATCTCTCGCACGAAGGGGGACCCCTCGAAGATCCGTCGTTCGAACCGGAAGCGTCGATGTTCAAGTTGACCGTCGATCCGATGTCGGCCCCCGACGCGCCGGAAAAGGTTGCCATCACCTTCGCCACGGGCGTGCCGGTCGCGGTGAACGGCGAGACGATGTCGCCGGCGAAGCTGGTGATGGCGTTGAATGAGATCGGAGGACGCAACGGCGTCGGCCGTGTCGACCTCGTCGAGAATCGCCTCGTCGGCATCAAGTCGCGCGGCGTGTATGAGACGCCCGGAGGGACGCTGCTCGTCACCGCGCTCAAGGCCCTCGAGTCGATCACGCTCGACCGCGACAGCGCCCACGAAAAGGAGCGCATCGCCACGCGCTACGCGGAGCTCGTCTATTTCGGTCAGTGGTTCTCGCCACTCAAAGAAGCGTTCGATGCCTTCGTCGACTCCCTGACCGCCGCCGTCAGCGGCACCGTGACGCTGAAACTCTACAAAGGCAACGCCACGATCATCGGCCGCACGTCGCCGAATTCGCTCTACAGCGAGGAGCTGGCCAGCTTCAACATGACCGGTTACGACGCGCGCGACGCGGCCGGATTCATCCGCGTCTTCGGCCTGCCGACGCGCGGCCGGAACCGGCTGACGGCCGACAAGCATCTCGACGACACGCTCCCCGCCGACGAAGTGACGGCGGCCCGGTTGCGGAAGGCGGCTGGTTGACGCAGAAGCTGTGGGGCGGGCGCTTCGAGGGTGAGCCGTCGCCGTTGCTGCGGCGGCTGAACGACTCGTTCGCGTTCGACCGCGAGCTGTTCGACGATGACGTCGAGGGATCGATCGCGTGGGCACGGGCCCTCGCCGAGTGTGGTGTATTGAATGACGACGAGCTCGATCTGATCCTCGGTGGGCTGATGCGCATCGAGACGCCGTCTGACGGCGATTTCGAAGACGTTCATTCGTATGTCGAGGCCAAGCTGTACGAGACGATCGGTCCGCTCGCGGGCAAGCTGCACACCGGCCGCTCGCGCAACGACCAGGTGGCCACCGATCTGAAGCTGTGGCTGAAACGGGCCTGCGAAGAAGCGGTCAATGCAACGACGGCGCTGGCGGCGGCGTTGGCGCATCGCGCCTCCGAGGATGCCGCGGCGCCGATGCCTGGGTACACGCATTCGAAACAGGCCGAGCCGATCACGTTCGGCCACTGGTGTCTGGCGTACGTCGAGATGCTGCGCCGCGACCTCGACCGTTTCACCAGCGCCGTGGCGCGCGGCGATGAATGCCCTCTCGGCTCCGGCGCGCTGGCGGGGACGCCTCTGGCGATCGACCGCGACGGCCTGGCGCGCTCGCTCGGCTTCGCCCGCGCCACCGCCAACTCGATCGACGGCGTGTCCGACCGCGACTTCGCCGCTGATTATCTTTCCGCAGCAGCGTTGCTCCTCTCACACCTTTCGCGTCTCGCCGAGGATCTGATCTTTTTCACCAGCGACGAGGCCGGGTATGCTGAGCTACCCGACGCCATGGCCACCGGCTCGTCGCGCATGCCGCAGAAGAAGAATCCCGACGTCCTCGAGCTCACTCGGGGATATGCCGCACGCGCGATCGGCGAGCTGACCGGCTTCCTGGCGCTACTCAAGGGCTTGCCGCTAGCGTACGACAAGGATCTTCAACTCGACAAGGAGCCGCTTTTTCGCACGCGCCGCGTCATTGCGACGCTGCTTCCGGCGTTGACGGAATTGATAGGCGGCCTGGCTCTCGATCACGACCGGATGCGCGCCGCCGCCGGCGGCGACGCGCTCATCGCCACGGCTGTTGCCGACGCGCTCGCGGCGGCCGGGATGCCCTTTCGCGAGGCGCACGATCAGGTCAGCCGCAATCTCGCCGAGCTACCCGCGCTTGCGAAGAAGCACGGCGTGACTCTGGAGGGGATACTGGCGAAGAAGAACACGTACGGCGGCACCGCGCCGGAGCGGGTGCGGGCGGCTGCTCTCGTTGCCAGGGAGTCGTTGAAGTCATGAAGGCGAACGGTCACGGCGGCGCGGCACAGACAAGAGTGTCTGTGCCACATTGTCACCGGCTTGCGGCGCATTCACTCTTGTCCGTGCAGTGTGTGGCACAGACACTCTTGTCTGCGCCGCGCGGCGTAGCCGCGCGAGGTGTCTCGCAATGAGACTTCCCAAAGGCTTCCTCGCCTCCGGCATCCGCGCCGGCATCCGCAAGAAGCGGCCGGACCTCGGCCTGATCGTTGCGCCGGATGGTGCCAACGCCGCCGCGGTCTTCACGAAGAACCGCTTTCAGGCCGCGCCGGTGACGTTGTCGAAGAACGCGCTTAAGAAAACCGGCGGCAAGCTCAAGGCCGTCGTCGTCAACGCCGGCTGCGCCAATGCCGTCACTGGCAAAGCGGGACACGACGCCGCCAGACGCGTCCGCGCCCGCGCGGCCGAGTTGCTGCAATGCGGTGATGAGGAGATTTTCGTTGCATCCACCGGCGTCATCGGCGTCGTTCTTCTCGACCAGAAGCTACGCGAGGCGCTTCCTGACGCGATCACCCGCCTCTCCGCCGGTGGGATCGATGCGCTCTCACACGCCATCCTCACAACGGACGTTGGCCCGAAGGTTACACAGGCGACGTTCACGCTCGGCGGCAGGCGTGGCCGCATCGTCGGCGTGGCGAAGGGCGCTGGGATGATCCATCCCAACATGGCCACGATGCTCGGATTCGTGATGACCGACGCCGCGCTCGATCCCGCAATTCTGAAGGACGCCCTGACCGCCGCGGTCGATCAGAGCTTCAACGCCATCTCGGTCGATGGCGATACGTCGACAAACGACACCGTCCTGGTCATGGCGTCGGGAAAACTGGGTAACGCCCCTCGAGCCGACACCGCAGATTTTCAGCGCGCCCTCGATGCCGTCTGCCGCGATCTCGCCTGGATGATCGTCCGCGACGGCGAAGGGGCGACACGGGTGATGGAGCTGACCGTCCGTGGCGCGAGGACGGAGCGCGACGCCAGACTCGCCGCGCACGCAGTGGCCACCTCGCCTCTCGTCAAGACCGCCCTTCACGGCGGAGATCCGAACTGGGGACGCATGCTGGCCGCCCTCGGCCGCAGCGGTGCACGATTCAACGTCCGGCGCGTCTCACTGTTCGCCGGCAAGGTGCAACTCGTGATCAACGGCGAGCCGGCGGTCTATCGCGAAAAAGATGCGGCGAAAGTGTTCTCTCGCGAGCGTGTGCCGATCGTTCTCGACCTCGGCGGCGGCAACGCAAGCACGGTCGTTCTTGCCTCCGACCTCGGCCACGACTACATTTCGATCAACGCCGACTATCGGTCGTAACCTCGGACCGCCGAAGCCCCGCCTGCTGCCGTACACTTCCGCGCCATGCGGAAGCTCATCGCCACCCTTCTCCTCTTTTCCTCCACCACCGCCTTCGCCGCGCTGCGCGATCCTGTCGTCGCCCGTCACGGCATGGTGGCTTCGACGAGCGAGATCGCCTCGCGCGTCGGCGTCGACATCATGAAGAAGGGAGGTAACGCCGTCGATGCCGCGGTGGCCGTGGCGCTGACGATGGCGGTGACCTGGCCCGCCGCGGGGAACCTCGGTGGCGGCGGTTTCATGCTGATCCGCAATGCGGATGGCACGAGTGAGGCCATCGACTATCGCGAACGGGCGCCGCTCGCGGCATCGCGCGACATGTATCTCGACGCCAATGGCAAGGTTATCAAGAATGCATCGACCGACGGATACAAAGCGATCGGCGTTCCCGGCACCGTGGCCGGGCTGATGCTCGTCCACAAACGGCACGGCAGGCTGAAATGGAGCGAGCTCGTCGAACCTGCACGCAAGCTGGCCGCCGAGGGATTCATCGTCACGGCGTTTCTCGACGGTGTCTTTCACGATCACGACACGCTGAAGAAACTCGAGCCATGGCCGGAGAGCCGCCGTATCTTCCTGCGCGACGGCCGCCTCTACACGATGGGTGAGCGCTTCAAACAGCCGGAGCTCGCGGCGACGCTGGCCCGCATTCAGGCCAATCCGCGCGACTTCTACGACGGCGTGACGGCCCGGCGCATCGTCGCGGATATGCGCGCGCACGGCGGCTTGATCACGATGAAGGATCTGCGCGAGTACGAACCGACCGTCCGAAAGCCGCTGCACGGCAGCTATCGCGGACACGAATTTATCGTCATGCCGCCGCCGTCATCGGGCGGCATTGCCTTGATCGAGATGCTTCAGATGCTGGAGAAGTACGACCTGACATCGACCGGTTGGCAGTCGGCGCGCTACCTCCATCTCATCACCGAGGTCATGCGGCGCGCGTTTGCGGACCGTGCGGAGTATCTTGGCGATCCTGATTTCGTCAAACTGCCGGTGAACGCGCTCATCTCGCCAGCATTCGCCGAGGAGCGGCGCAAGACCATCGATCCGGAGCACGCATCGAGATCGACGGAGATTCGGGCAGGCGATCCTGCGCCATTCGAGCAACCGGACACGACCCACTTCGCTGTCGTCGACGGCGAGGGCAATATGGTGAGCAACACCTACACGCTCAACGATTGGTTCGGCGCCGGCGTCACCGCGAAGGGAACAGGCGTCCTGCTCAACGACGAGATGGACGACTTCACGTCGCAGCCCGGCGTGCCGAACGTCTATCAACTCATCCAAAGCGAGAAGAACGCCATCGCCCCCAGGAAGCGGCCACTGTCCTCGATGGTACCGCTGATCATGCTGCAGGACGGCAAGCCGTGGCTCGCCGTCGGCGCCGCCGGCGGCCCGCGCATCATCAGCACCGTGCTCGAGATCGTTCTTGCCGTCGTCGACTCCCACGCCTCGCTTCAGGAGGCGATCGATGCCGGACGCATTCATCATCAATGGATGCCAGACGAGATTTTCTGGGAACCGAACGGCACGAATCCGGACACACGCGCAGCGCTGGAGAAAATGGGGCACAAGTTCCGCGAGAAGCCGCTGGACCACATCTCCGACGCTAACGCCGTGATGATCGATCCGAAAACAGGTCTGCGACAAGGTGCTGGCGATCCGCGCCGTTCCGGTGTGGCGGTCGGTTACTGACATAGAATCCACCCCCATGGATCTAGACAAAAAGTCCCTTTTGGCGTGGGCGCGCGACCATCGCGCCGATTTCGAATCGTCGCTCCAGCAGTTCGTCGAGACGCCAACTGTCTCCGCAGAGCCGGAGCGCATCGGTGACATCCGCCGCTGCGCCGAGCTTGCACAGACGAAAATCCGCGAATTCGGCGGCGAGGCGACCATCCTCGAAACCGACGGCAATCCAATCGTCCACGGCCGCTTCGAGGCCGGGCGCAATCTACCGACGGTCACCGTCTACAACCATCTTGACGTGCAGCCTGCCTCACGCGAAACCGAGCCGTGGAAGACCGATCCATTCGTCTTCTCGAAGGATGGCGACCGTTACCTCGGCCGCGGAACGACCGACGACAAAGGGCCCGCCCTTACCGCGCTGTTCGGCATCCGCGCAGCTCGCGAGGCAGGCGTTCGCGCCAACATGCACCTGATCTGGGAGCTCGAAGAGGAAATCGGCTCACCGAGCTTCGATGGCGCGATGAAAAAGTATGCCAAGCAACTCGCCACAGATTCCGTGCTCGTCTCCGATACGATCTGGGTTTCCCGCGAGCGTCCTGCATGTCCGGCCGGCCTGCGCGGGCTGCAAGGCTTCGAGCTGACGCTGGAGACCGCGGCGACTGATCAGCATTCCGGTGTCACCGGCGGAGGTGCCCGCAATCCCATCGGCGAGTTGATGAAACTCGTCTCCGAAATGTACGACGCAACCACCGGCAGGGTGAAGATCAAGGGCTTCTACGACTATGTCGTGCCGCCGACCAAGCAGGAGCTTGCCGACTTTCGCGACTCCGGTTTCACCGTGAAGAAGTTCAAGAAGGATCACGGCTTCAAATCGATCCGTACCGAAGATCCGATGGATCTGATGAAACGGATCTGGGCCATGCCCACCTTCGAAGTCCACGGCCTCGTCGGCGGTTACACCGGTCCCGGTATCAAGACCGTCATCCCGCCTCGCGCGACCGTAAAGATCTCCTGCCGGATGGTGGCCAACCAGGATCCGAAAAAGATCATGAAGCTCGTCCGCGAGTTCGTGAAGCAGCGCAACCCCGACGTCAAGATCGTCACCGAGGCCTCGATGCTGCCGTACCAGGCCCCGACGACCGGCCCGCTTGCCGACGCCGTACGCAGCGCCATGAAGTTCGCCTTCGGCCGGGAGCCGGTCTTCGTCCGCGAAGGCGGCTCGATCGGCGCCGTTATTTCGATGGAGAAGATCCTCAACGTCCCCGTCCTCTTCCTCGGCCTGTCACTCCCGGAGCACGGCTACCACGCCCCGAACGAGAACTACGACTGGCGGCAGGCCAGCGGGGGGATGGTGGCGTTCGTGAAGTACTTTGATGAGATCGCGAAGATGTAGCCACCCAGTCAACCGGACCTGAATCGACGCCGCCCGGCGCTCCCTGGCGGCGTTTATTTTCTACTCGTCGTGGATTTTTGTGGACAGAAGTGGTCGGTGGTGGTACAAACGGGCCTTCGAACACGAAAGTCGAAGCGGAAATGGTCGAGCCAGTCCTGATGGGGCATTCCCCGGCGAAGGTCGACGAGAAGGGTCGTCTGAAGATCCCATCCAGCTTCCGCAAGATCATTGAAGACAAGTTCGGCTCTGACTGCTTCATCACCTCGATGGACGGGGAACGGGCGCTGATCTACCCGATGCCGGTCTGGTACGAGTTCCAGGGCCGGATCTCGAAAGTTCCCTCGACCTCGACCGCACGGACGAAGCTTCTGGAGAAGGTGAACTACTTCGGACACGTCGGAACGATCGACGCGCAGGGGCGGGTGCTGATCCCCACCATCCTGCGCAACGTGGCCGGCATCGCCGAAGACGTCGTCGTCATAGGAAACACAGACCATCTCATCGTCTGGAACGGCGAAAAGATCCAGCAGCGGATGACGGAAACGCCGCTGACGAACGATGACTGGAAAGAGTTGGAGTTGCACGGTGTGTGACGTGTCATGCACCAGTCGGTTCTTTTAAGCGAAATCGTCGAGTACCTCCGTCCCTCGCGCGAAGACGGGACGCTCGTCGATGCCACGGTCGGACTGGGTGGACACGCGGAAGCGTTGCTGGCCCGCTATCCCTCGGTACGGCTTCTGGGCATCGACCGCGATCCGGCAGCGCTGGATGTATCGAGAGCGAGGCTGGAGAGATTCGGAGATCGGGTGACGCTCGCACAGGGCCGTCACGAGACGCTCATTGACATCCTGAAGAAGCAGAAGATCGAGCCGGTCAGCGGTCTGCTCGCCGACCTCGGCGTCTCGTCCATGCAACTGGATGACGCATCGCGCGGATTCTCGTTCCGCTACGACGCGCCACTCGATATGAGGATGGGGCCGGAGTCGAAGACAGCCGCCGATCTGGTCAATACGCTGGGGGAACAGGAGCTGGCGACGATTCTGCGCGAATACGGCGAGGAGCCGATGGCCCGCCGGATCGCCAGAGCAATCGTCGACGGGCGCGCCGAAGCGCCGATCGAGACGACGGCGCGGCTCGCGGAAATCGTTCGCAGCGTAAAGAAGTCGAAGCCGCATCAGATCGATCCGTCAACGCTCACGTTCCAGGCCATTCGCATCGCCGCAAACGAGGAGTTGATCGGGCTCGACAGATTCATTGACGACGCGGTCAGCGTCCTGGAGCCGGGAGCCCGAATTGCCGTCATCTCGTTCCACTCGCTCGAAGATCGGATCGTCAAGCGAGCCATGCGGCGGTTGGAAGGGGAGTGCACCTGTCCTCCCAACCTGCCGGTTTGCGCGTGCGGCGCCAAGGAAGTCGTCGAGATTCTGACCAGTCGGCCGGTCACTGCTTCGGAGGAAGAGGTTCAGAGAAATCCGCGGTCTCGCAGCGCGAAGTTGCGTGTGGCGGAGAAGCTCTTAGCTGTCAGCTCTTAGCTCTCAGGGGATTGCTGAGAGTTGACAGGTAAGTGCTCGGAAGAGCTTGCAGTAACCGGAGCCCGGAAACAAGGGTGAAGGTTGGGGAAGGGTGGGCGTGTGTGCGCCGCGGGAGCTCGGGAGGGGTGGCTGGGGGAGCGTGGGTGGGTGTGGATGGTTCTCGGGTCGTGCTTGTAGGCAGATCTTCACCCTTGTTCCCAGGCTCCGTTAACGCTCCCGGATCGGTCCCCGAATGTACGCGCAGAAGAAGCCCATCGAAAACACACACATCGTTCGCGAACGCGACCGCCGCCGCTCCCGTGAGCTGTTGGCCGTCCTTGCGCTCGGAGTTCCCATCGGCGCGTTCCTGCTCCTCTTCACGTGGCAGAACCTCGAGGTGATTCGCCTCGGCCACGAGGCGACGCGCTTGCAGAAACAAAAGCAGGAAATCGAGAACGCCAACAAGGCGCTGCAGCTGGAGCGTGACCGCCGCACCTCGCTCGGCGCCGTCGAGCAGCGTGCCATCCAGCTCGGGTTTCAGCACACCGATCCGCGAGCGGTGGTGATGGTGCAGCGGCCGCCAGACGCCGCTCCCACCCCACGTTCTCCACAATCCACTCCCCAAGCCGGAGCCCGCTGATGCCCACATCGCAAAAGCGTCTCCTGCAGCTTTTCGCCGTCCTCGCGGCGTGGGCCGTCATCGTGATTGCGCGGTTGGTGCAGATCCAGCTTGTCCGCCACGGCGAATACGTCATCAAAGCGGCGCGCCAACAGGAGCGGACGCTTGCGTTGCAGCCGGTTCGCGGCTCGATCGTCGACAGGAATGGCCACATTCTCGCCGAGAGCATCGCGGCGGAATCAATTTACGCCGACCCCCAGGCCATCGGCGACCGGGGTCAGACGGCGAGGGCGTTGGCCAGCGTCACCGCTCTGCAGATGGACGCGCGCGAGATCGCAACGAAACTCACCTCCGCCAGCGGCTTCGTCTGGATCGCCCGTCAGTTGCCGCTCGAAACCACCGCCGCGGTCAAGGCGCTCAAGCTCCCCGGCGTTTATTTTCTCGACGAGCACCGCCGTTCGTATCCGCGCGCCATGCTTGCCGCGAACGTCGTCGGCTACACCGGCGTCGACGGCGAAGGACTGGCCGGCATTGAGCATTCGTTCGATGCGCAGGTGCGGGGCCGCGCAGGGCGCGTAACGCTCCTGCGCGATGCGCGCCGCGGTATGTACCTGGTCGGCGGCGAGGGGCCGAACCGGCCCATCGACGGTAACGACGTCGTTCTTACCATCGACTCCGTCGTGCAGTTCATCGCCGAGCGCGCCCTCGGACGCGCGGTGGAGCAGTATCACGCCGCAGGTGGCGTGGCCATTGTCATGGACCCCCGCGACGGCCGAATCCTGGCGATGGCGTCCAATCCGTCGTTTGATCCCAACCGCTATCGCGACTTCTCGCCCGACGAGCGGCGCAACCGCGCCGTTCAGGATCAGTACGAGCCTGGGTCGACATTCAAGGTTGTCACCGCCTCCGCCGGACTCGAAGAAGGAGTAGTCACGCCCTCTCAGGTGCTCGACTGTGGTGACGGTTTCATCCAGATCGGCAACACACAGATCCACGAACACGGCCACAATCGCTACGGCCTCATCACGTTCGAAGACGTGATGGTCCATTCGTCGAACGTCGGTGCCATCCGCGTCGGTCTGGCGTTGGGTCAGGACCGTTTCTACCGCTACATCCGCCGCTTCGGCTTTGGCGAACGGAGCGGTGTGGCGCTACCGGGCGAAGCGCAGGGCCGCGTCCGCCATACCGAGCAGTGGTCTCAACTCTCCAATGCGTCGATGTCGATCGGCCAGGAGATCGGCGCAACGCCGTTGCAGGTCCTGAGCGCCATCGCCGCGGTCGCCAACGGCGGACTCCGCGTCCAGCCGCGCATCGTTGAAAAGGTCGTCGACGCGAAAGGAAACGCAATCTATACACCGCCTCAGGCCGCACCGGTACGCGTCATCTCCGAAAAAACGGCGGCCGTATTGAATGAGATTCTGAAAAACGTCGTCGCGCGCGGTACCGGCGTGCAGGCCGCGCTGGCCGAGCACGTCGTTGCCGGAAAGACGGGAACTGCACAAAAAGCGGGGCGCGGCGGATACACGGACAAAGTAGTGGCCTCCTTCGGAGGCTACGTTCCTGCTGACCGGCCCCAGTTGTCCATTCTCGTCGTCGTCGACGAGCCGAAGGAATCCGAGTACGGTGGCACCGTCGCCGCTCCCGCGTTCAAAGAGATCGCGGAATCGACCTTGCGCTACCTCAATGTTCCGCCATCGGTTCCGGCGCGGACGATCGATGTAGCCGCGCCGATGCTGGCGACGTTTTCGCAGAAGTCTGCCCCGGCAGCGGGATCGGAAGTTCCTGAGCTGCGAGGCCTCGACGCCCGCGCGGCCGTCGCTCTCGCCACTTCGGCCGGCTTCCGCGTTCGTGCCTCGGGGAGTGGCGTGGTCCGAACGCAACAACCGTTACCAGGGGAAGCCCTGCCGCATGATCACCAGGTAGTACTGACTCTCGCCGAGGGGACGCGATGAGACTGCGGGAGGTGCTGAGGGATGTGCCCGTTCGGAGCGGTGACGCCGATGCTGAGATCACCAGCGTCACAGCCGATTCACGCATGGTCGTCACGGGAGCGCTATTCGTCGCGGTTCCCGGCTTCAAAACGGATGGTGCGACGTTCATCGACTCGGCCGTCCGCAAAGGAGCGGCGGCCATCGTCAGTGAGTCGAGTGTGGTCTCTGCGCCGGTCGCTGTTCAGGTCGACGACGCCCGTGCCGCTCTCGCGCTCATCTCCGCCAACTTCTACAACCGTCCGGCGAATAATCTCTCCATCATCGGTGTGACAGGCACCTCGGGGAAGACAACCACGACAAAGATGATCGAGTCGATCCTCGACGCTTCCGGACAGCCGGTTGGTCTCATCGGTACCATCGAATATCGTGCCGGTGACGAGCGCCTGACCGCCGATCGCACGACGCCCGATGCCGTTGTCCTACAGCAATGGTTCGCCAAGATGGTCGACGCCGGCGTCCGCCACGCGGTCATGGAGGTCTCATCCCATGCCCTTGCGCTGAAGCGAACGCATGGAATCCGCTTTGCCGCCGCCGTCTTCACGAATCTCTCGCAGGACCACCTCGACTTTCATAAAGACTTTGAAGACTATTTTGCCGCAAAGCGGATTCTCTTCGATCAGATCGATCGCTCCCGCAAGACTGCCATCGTCAATGTCGACGATGAGTATGGCCGCCGGTTGGCCGGTGAGCTCGACGGCTGCGCCGTGACGTTCGGCCGTCAGTCCAGCGCGGACATTCATCCTCTCGATGGGTTCGAAATCTCGGTGCGCGGTCTTCATGGCCGCATCGCGACGCCCGCGGGCGACGTGCGTGTCGAGTCGAAGCTGCTTGGAGCGCCCAACCTCTACAACTGGCTCGGTGCTGTCGGTGCCGCTCTCTCCGTGGGCATCGACACCGCCACCATCGAGGCTGGTATCCGTACTCTCGCCGCCGTGCGTGGGCGGTTCGAGTACGTCGCGTCGGATGACGGTCCAACGGTGATCGTCGATTATGCCCATAAGCCCGACGCCCTCGAGAAACTGCTGCTCGCCGTCCGCGACCTCGCCTCCGGCAGGCGTGTCATCGTGCTCTTCGGATGCGGCGGAGATCGTGACAGGGATAAGCGTCCGATGATGGGTGCGATCGCCGCGCGCCTCGCCGATCAGACAATCCTGACGAGCGACAACCCGCGCGGCGAAAAACCGGAAGCCATTCTGGACGACATCGAGCGCGGAGTGGCGGGGGCGGCGAACTACGCCCGGATCACCGACCGTCGGGCGGCCATTGCCCGGACGATTGCCGAAGCGATGGACGACGACGTCATCGTCATCGCCGGGAAAGGGCACGAGTCGTATCAGGTCATCGGCGACCAGATCCTTCATTTCGACGACCGCGAAGAAGCGGAGCGGGCGTTGAGAACCAGGCACGAAAACAGAACTTCTAAATCGATATCAAATTAATGTTGAAATCAGTGATCAAATCATCTTATTATTTAGCACCTCTGGACAGGTGTTCTGTTCCGGCTCCGTCGATTGCTTTCCGTGTGGGTGGATGGTTGGCGATCGCCGGGCAGCTTCGGGGGAAGGGCCGCGATCGGGTTGGCGCGGCGGAGCCGGAAGAGAGCACCAGGGTTGCGCGGTCACGCGGTTGCGTGGTCGCGCGGTGGTTGGCAATAAGCGCAGCACCGCGAGACCGCGAGACCACGAAACCCCGCAACCCGGCGGCAGGGAGGGTGCCATGCACCTGACCTTCCGCCAGCTCGCCTTGATGACCGGTGGAGAGCTCGTGCAGGGACCGGACGTCGCCACCGGCTCGGTCGTCATTGACAGCCGCGAAGTCAAGGCGGACTCCGTTTTCTTCGCCATCAAAGGCGATCGCCTCGACGGTCATCAGTTCCTCTCGCAAGCGCTTACAACGGCGAGCGGAGCGGTGGTGTCGCAGGTTCTGGAGAATGTCCCGGCCGGCAAGGGGATCGTCCACGTCAATGACACGACGATCGCTCTTCAGAATCTGGCCCGCTCCATTCGCGAGCATTACCCCTTCACGCTCATCGCCATCACCGGCTCGGCCGGAAAGACGACCACGAAAGAGATGATCGCCACGCTCGCGGGCTCGGAGCGGCGGACGTTCAAGTCGTGGGGCAATTTCAACAACCTCATCGGCTGCCCGCTCTGCATCGACAACACGCCCGACGATGCCGAAGTCGTCGTCAGTGAGATGGGGATGAACCACAAGGGCGAGATCGCCAGACTGGCCGGTCTTACGCATCCTGACATCGGCGTCTACACGAACATCGGCCCGGTACACATCGAGTTTTTCGGTACCATCGAAAAGATCGCCGAGGCCAAGCGCGAGCTCCTTGAGAACGTCAAGCCAGGCGGAACGATCGTCCTCAATGCCGACAACGAATTTGTGATGAACATCAGCGTCGGCTTCGGCGGGCGGAAGGTGACCTACGGCATCGACCACGATGCCGGCTTCCGCGGAGTCAACATCCGCGAGCGCGGCCTTCTCGGTACCACGTTTGAAGTGAGCGGACACGCGTTCGAGCTGTCACTTCCCGGCCGCCACAATCTCGAGAATCTTCTGGCAGCCATTGCCACCGCGCGCACCATCGGCATTTCGTGGGAAGGAATCGAACGAGGCGTGCGTGCGCTGAAGCCTGCCTATCATCGCGGAATCATTCTCGACGCCGGCGGCGCCACGATCTACGACGACACGTATAACTCGAATCCTTATGCGCTTGGCCGTGCCCTGGATCTGATGGACCAGGCCGATGTCGCCGGGCGCCGCATCGCCGTCATCGGCGACATGCTGGAGCTGGGAGACAAGGAGCTCGACTATCACCGCGACGCCGGCAGGGCCATTCCGAAAAGCGTCGACACCATCATTGGCGTTGGCAAGCGTTCGCGAGCGTTGCTCGACGGCGCGCGCGAGACAGGATTTGAAAACGGCAAACTCCACCACTTCGACGACGCACAGAGCGCCGGAGGATTCCTCGAAACATTCATTCGTCCCGGAGACCTCGTACTGATCAAGGGCAGCCGCGGCATCGGCCTCGACCGAATCGTCAACATGCTGGCCAACGTGGAGGGCGCGCACTGATGTTGTACTACCTGTTCACGCTGCGGGACATGTTCTCCGGCTTCAACGTTTTCCGGTACATCACGTTCCGGACGGCATGGGCGGCGCTCACCGCGCTCATCATCTCCTTCATCTTCGGCCCTTGGCTGATTGAGCGGATGCGCCGCATCAAAGCTGGACAGTACATCCGTGAAGAAGGTCCGAAGTCGCATCAGATGAAGGCCGGAACGCCGACGATGGGTGGCATCCTGATCAATATCGCCATCGTGATCCCGACCATCCTCTGGGCCGACATCTTCAACCCCTACATCTGGATCGTGCTCTTTGTGACGTTCGCGTACGGCGCCATCGGCTTCGTCGACGATTACCGCAAGCTGGTCAAGAAACAGAACATGGGGTTGACGGCAAAAGAGAAATTCTCGATGCAGATTGGCGTCGCCCTGGCCGCGGGGCTGGCCATCGCCTACCTGCCGTCGATTCACAACAACTACTCGACCGTCCTGACCTTTCCGTTCTTCAAGGCGCTGCACCTGAACCTCGGTTTTCTCTACATCCCGTTCATCATCGTCGTCCTCGTCGGCGCCTCGAACGGCGTGAACCTAACCGACGGGCTCGATGGGCTGGCCATCGGATCGACGCTCATCGTCGCCGTCACCTACACGATCCTCACCTACGCCGCCGGTAACTTCCGCGTGGCGGACTACCTCCGTATCGCCTGGGTGCCGCAAGCCGGTGAGCTGGCGGTCTTTTGCGGGGCGATGGTGGGCGCATCGCTCGGCTTCTTGTGGTTCAACGCCCATCCCGCCGAGATCTTCATGGGAGACGTCGGCTCGCTGGCACTCGGTGGCGCCATCGGCTGTCTTGCCGTGATGATCAAGCAGGAGATCCTGCTCGGCCTGGTCGGCGGTCTCTTCGTACTCGAAGGGATGTCGGTCGTGCTGCAGGTGGCGTCGTTCAAGTTGACTGGCCGGCGAATCTTCAAGATGTCGCCTCTTCACCACCACTTCGAGTTGTCCGGCTGGCGTGAGACGAAGGTCGTGGTCCGGTTCTGGATCATCGCCATCATCTTCGCCATGCTGGCGCTTTCGACGCTCAAATTGCGATGAAGACTCTTGTCATCGGAGCGGGCAAGTCCGGCGTGGCCGCGGCGAATTTTCTCGCCGCCCGCGGCGAAGCGGTGCTTCTTACCGACTCAAACGCCGCTCCTGACCTGCCGTATCCGCTTCACGATGCGGTGGCCCGTGCATTCGGTCATCAGGACGCGGCATTGCTGGACGGCGTCGGAATGATCGTCCTCAGTCCCGGCGTACCGCGCACGATTCCTCTGCTGCAATCGATCGATGGAACGCCGATTCCGCTGATCGGTGAGATCGAGCTCGCGTATCGCCACATGCCGCAGGGAAGCACGATCGTTGCCGTAACCGGTTCGAACGGCAAATCGACGACCACGGCGCTGATCGGCGAGATCCTGAAGATCGACGGCCGGCAGCCGATCGTCGCCGGCAACATCGGCGAGCCGTTCATCGCCGCTCTCGATACCGAACGGCCGCGCACTTACGTTCTCGAGTTGTCGTCGTTCCAGCTCGAATCGGTCGATACCTTTCGGGCCGATGTCGCGCTGCTTCTGAACGTGACTCCCGACCACATGGATCGCTATCCGACCTTTGACGCCTACGCGGCGGCAAAGTACCGCATCTTTCGCAATCAGGAGCCGCACGACGTGGCCATCGTCAATGCCTCGGATCGCCGCGGCGCGCCGCGCGAATCGAAAGCGAAACTCCGGCGCTTTTCCGCATCGAAACCTGTCGATGACGGGGCATTTGCTGATGGCGCTGATCTCGTTCTGCGCCACGATGGAAACGAGCGCCGGATCCCCCGCACCTCACTCAAACTCGATGGGACCGCCAACGTCGAGAATGCGCTGGCGGCTTGGCTGGCTGCGCGTGCCATCGGGGTCGACGATGTGAGCGTTCAGATTGCCTTCGGCTCGTTTTCCGGACTGCCGCATCGCATGGTGCTCGTGCGCGAGCTTCGTGGCGTCCGCTGGATCAACGATTCCAAAGGAACCAACGTCGATGCCACCCTCAAGTCGCTGGAGTCGTTCCCGCCGGCCAGCGTCTGGTTGATTCTCGGCGGAAAGGACAAGGCCGGAGAGTTCGAACGGATGCGCAAGCTCGTCTCCGAAAAAACACGCGCGGTCCTGACCATCGGTACCGCCGCCGGCCGCATCGCCTCGGCGCTTGACGGCGCGGCCACCATCGTTGCCGCAGGCGATATGCAAGGCGCGGTCTCTCACGCATGTGAGCACGCGAAGACCGGCGACACCGTTCTCCTCTCTCCAGCCTGCGCAAGTTTCGACCAGTACCGCAACTTCGAACATCGCGGCGAGCACTTCGAGGAATTGGTAAGGAGTCTTCGATGAGCCGCAAACTCACGTACGACACCTATCTCTTCGGCGCCGCGGTGCTGATCGTCCTCATCGGGATGGTGATGATCTATTCGGCCTCGGCGATCATCACGATGCAGAAGGTCGGGTCGGACAATCCCTACTACTTCTTCCTCCGCCAGTTCGTCTGGCTGATCGCCGGCGGCACGTTCGCTGTGATGCTGATGCACGTCGATTCGGCGCGGCTGCGCGACCGGCGGATCATTTACACGATCGGCGCCGCCGTCCTTCTGGCGCTGGTCATCGCTCTCTTTCAGACGCCGATCAACGGTACCCATCGCTGGATCGTCCTGCAGCACTTCCAACTGCAGCCGAGCGAGTTCGCGAAGCCGGCATTGATTCTCTTTCTGGCCTCCTATCTCGCGCGGAAAGAGGAGCGGATCAACGAGCTGACGTCGACGCTGCTGCCGCTCGCCTGCGTCGTCGCGCTCGTCGCGGGGCTCGTCCTGCTCGAGCCCGACTTCGGCACTGCCACCACGCTCGTCCTCGTAGCTGCCGGAATGATTTTCGCCGCCGGAATCTCGTGGACGCGCGTAGTTGCCTTTGCGATGATGATCATCCCCGCCGGCGTGCTGCTCATATTCAGCGCCGCGTACCGGCGCGACCGTCTCTTTACGTTCTTGAACCCCGAGGCCGATCCGCTGGGGAAGGGATTCCAGGCCATGCAGTCGCTGATCGCGCTCGGGACCGGCGGTCTGCGCGGCCTCGGTATCGGCAACGGCAGGCAGAAGCTCTTCTTCCTGCCGGAGCCGCACACCGACTTCATCTTCTCGATCATTGGCGAAGAGCTCGGGTTCATCGGCGCGGCGGCGCTCATCGCCCTTTTCGCGTTTCTGGTATGGCGCGGCTTCCGTGTAACGAGACTCAGCCAGAATCGCTTCGACTTCTACGCGGCGCTTGGCTTCACGCTGTTGATCGGCATCCAGGCGCTGATCAACGTCAGCGTCGCGCTTTGCCTTCTGCCGACCAAGGGGCTGCCGCTGCCGCTCGTCAGCTACGGCGGCTCCTCGTTGATCACCAGTCTCATCGCGGTCGGCGTTTTGTTGAACTTATCGCAACAGTCAGGTTGAGGAATCAGATCGATGGGCGTGCAGGGTGTGCGGGAGACGCTGATGATCGCCGGGGGTGGGACGGGGGGGCATATCTACCCCGCCATCGCCGTGGCCCAGGAGTGGATCGCGCGTAATTCCATGCGGCGCGTCATCTTCGTCGGGACCGAGCGCGGACTGGAGACGACCATCGTCCCGAAGGCCGGCTTCCCGCTCGAGCTGATCTCTGTCGGTGGGCTGAAGGGAAAAGGGATCGGTGACACGATCAAGAGCCTCTGCCGCCTTCCGGTGGGATTCGTACAGGCCTTCACGCTCGTCGGCCGCCACCGGCCGAATGTCGTTTTCGGCGTCGGCGGCTACTCCTCGGGGCCGGTGCTGGTGGCCGCCAAATTGCGCGGTGTGCCGACGGCGATTCATGAGTCAAACGCGTTTCCAGGCCTGACGAACCGTGTTCTCGCGCGTTTTGTGACCGCCGCGGCGGTCGCTTTCGAAACCGCAGCGCAGCGGATGAAACGCGCGGACGCCGTCCTCACCGGGAATCCGATCCGAAGCGAGTTCTTCTCCGATAGCCGCCAGCCGGCGGCGGGCACCCGCGCACGAAAGCGCGTGCTGATCTTCGGCGGCTCACAAGGCTCGCGCACGATCAACGACGCCATGATCGGCGCCCTGCTATTCATGGCGCCGCTACGAGACCGGATAGAAATCGTCCATCAGACCGGTCCAAACGAACTGCAGAAGGTGCAGCAGGCGTATCACGCCTCGGCATTCACTGGCGCGCGCGTAGTGCCGTACCTCGATCCGATCGCGGCCGAAATCGGCGCGGCGGATCTGATCGTCTCGCGCTCCGGCGCGATGACGGTTGGCGAACTGGCCGCGGTTGGCCGCGCCGCCATTCTCATTCCGTTTGCGGCGGCAACGGACAACCATCAGGAGCTGAACGCCCGCGCCGTCGAGCAGGCCGGCGGCGCCATGGTCATCACCGAACGGGAGCTTTCACCCGAGAGATTGGGGTTCGCCATCACCGAAATCGTGTCCGATCCCGATCGAACGGAGCGGATGGGAATGGCCGCCCGGACCCTGGCGGCGCCCGATGCCACGAAAAAGATCGTCGATTTACTCGAAAAAATAGAGCGAAGCGAATAAAATTGTTTATTAGCAATCCACTAACTGAGATGAATTTAGACAAGATTAAGAACATTCATTTCGTCGGCATCGGCGGAATCGGAATGAGTGGCATTGCAGAGATCCTGACCGGTCGAGGCATGGCCGTCTCCGGCTGCGACCTCAAACGCTCCTCGGCCACCACCCTTCTGGGCGGGCGGGGAGTGGATATCCGCATCGGGCATGACCCCGCTCATCTGGCGGGCGTCGACACGGTTGTCGTTACCGCGGCAGTAAAGGGGGCCAACGCCGAGGTCGATGCCGCACGCGAGCGTGGCATCGAGATCGTCCGGCGCAAGGATCTTCTCGCGGCGATCGTCGATGAAAAGCGCGCGGTCGGTGTTTCCGGAACGCACGGCAAGACCACCACGTCAGCGATGATCGCCACGGTCCTCGAGGAAGCGGGGCTCGATCCGACGGTCATCGTAGGCGGCATGCTCGCCAACTTCGCCTCGAACGCGAAAGAGGGGAAGGGCGACGTGATCGTCGTCGAGGCCGACGAGTACGACCGGACCTTTCATGAGCTTCATCCCGAGATCGCCGTCATCACGAATATCGAGGCGGATCATCTCGAGTACTACGGCAGCTTCGAGAACATCGTCGAGGCCTTCCGCATCTTCACGGAGAACGTAAAGCCCGGCGGCGCGATCATCGGCTGCGTTGATGATCCGGCGGTCGCTGCGCTATTGGATCGCCGCGGCCGCGATGCCGGTCCCCGAATCATTCGCTACGGCCTGGGAGAAGGTGCCGATCTGACCGCGCGCAACCTCGAGTTTCATGAGCGAGGTGCGTCTTTCGACGTCGACGACATCGGCTTCTTCAAACTCTTCGTTCCGGGTCAGCACAATGTGCGCAATGCGCTGGCGGCCATTGCCGTGGCGCGGGAACTTGGCGTGAGTACCGAAGCGACTGCTGCCGGCGTGGCGAAGTTCCTCGGCGTCGATCGCCGGTTCCAGATCCTCGGCGATTACAACGGTGCCCTGGTCGTCGACGATTACGCGCATCACCCCACCGAGATCCGTGCCACGCTCGACGCCGCGCGCAGCGGCTATCCGAGCCGCCGTGTCGTGGCGCTATTTCAGCCGCATCTGTACTCGCGCACGCGCGACTTCGCGCGCGAGTTCGGCCAGTCGTTGCGCGGCGCGGACGTTGCCCTCGTCGCCCCGATCTATGCCGCGCGGGAAACGCCGATCGATGGGATCTCGTCGCGGATGATTACCGATTCCGCGGCTGGAATCGAATTCATCGATCGCAGTCATATCGAGATCGTCAATGAGCTGCGGCGCCGGCTGCAGCCGAACGATGTCTTCATCGCCATGGGCGCCGGCGACGTCCACGAGATCGCCGAGGAGCTCGTGCGTGGTGCTCGTGAGGGGAGACGCTGATGTCGGCCGGTTACGATAGCACCTCGCCGCGTTTCTTCCGCCCGGCGGATGTCGCGCGGATTCGCCGCAACCAGCGCCGTATCCAGTTTCAGCGCATGGCCTCGATCGGTGGCAAGGCTGCCATCGTCATCGGCATCGTCGTTGCCTCGTTCCTGATCTATCGCCAGACGCAGGGCGACGCACGCTTCGCGGTGAAGACGATCGAGATCGACGGCTCAACGCATACGTCGCGGGCGGCCATCGATGCCATCACGCGCCAATATATCGGCGCCAACCTCTTCCGCATCGACATCGCACGGCTTCAGGCGGATCTTCGCCGCCTGGGATGGGTGAAGCGGATCGAGGCGGAGAAAAAACTGCCGGACACGCTGCGCATCCGTATCGTCGAGCGTACGCCCGTGGCACTGGCCGCCGTCGATGGACGGATCTCCTATGTCGACGAAAGCGGAGTGCCGTTTGCGGAGCTTTCTCCGGCCGTTGGCGATGTTGACCTGCCATTGATCACCAACGCCGCCGGCGCCGAGCTGGCGCGCAGCGTCGTCCTTCTGAGCGATCTGCGCATGCGCGACCCGCAGATCTATTCGCGCATCTCTGAAGTGAAGCCGGTCGCGCCTAGCGGCTTCGCGCTTTTCGACCGGGAGCTCGGCGCATTCGTCTACACGGAAGAAGGCGATCTCTCCGCGAAGTGGCGGGATCTCTACGCCGTCGCGCGCGCGGAGCATCTCGGCATCCACGATATCGAATATGTCGATCTCCGGTTTGCCGGGCGCATCGTCGTCAAACCGATTCACGCGGCGGTCCTCCCGCCGTTGACACAGCCGCAAGTGATTCCAACGCAGATTACGAATTAGCCAGTCAGGAGACAGCGAATGCCGAAGACCGAGGAAAAATACATCGTCGCGCTCGACATCGGGACTTCCAAAGTGTGCGTGCTGGTAGGGGAAGTGACCGACCGCGGCCAGATTGAGATCATCGGCAAAGGCACGTCACCGATGAAGGGCACGCGGCGCGGCAACATCATCAACCTCGATCAGGCCATCGAGGCGGTGAAGAAAGCCGTTGACGAAGCCGAGGTCATGGCGGGATTGCAGATCGAATCGGTGTACGTCGGCGTGGCCGGCGATCACATTCGCTCCGTCAACTCGCGCGGTGTCGTCTCCGTCACCGGCAAACATCGCGAGATTTCGCGCGAAGACATCGACCGCGTCATCGAGGCGTCGAAGTCGATCAACGTGCCGGCGGAGCTGGAGTTGCTGCACGTCATCCCGCGCGAGTTCGTCGTCGATGGCCAGGACGGTATCCACGATCCGCTTGGAATGACGGCCGGGAGGCTGGAGGCGAACGTTCACATCGTCACCGGCGCCCGAACGCACAATCAGAACGTGTTGACCGCCGTGAACAAAGCCGGGATCGCCGTGCAGGAGCTTGTGCTCGAGCAGTTGGCCGCGGCCGAGGCCGTGCTGACGCAGGACGAGCGCGAGATGGGAGTCCTGCTGATGGACCTCGGCGCGGGCACGACCGACTACGCGGTCTTCCTCGAAGGCAACGTCGTTCACACGAATGTGCTGCCCGTCGGTGCCGGACATTTCACCAGTGACATCTCGGTGGTGCTGCGGACGCCGATGGAAGACGCGGAGCGGATCAAGAAGCGCTACGGCTGCGCGCTCGGCTCGCTGGTGACGGAAGACGACCCGATCGAAGTGCCGACCGTCGGCGGCCGCGCTCCCAAGATCCTTTCCAAGCATGAGCTTACGAACATTCTCGAGCCGCGCGCGGCGGAGATTGCCAAACTGGTCTACCGCGATATCGAGAAGGTCGGCCTCGACAAGGAGATCCGAAGCGGCGTGGTCGTGGTCGGAGGCGGCGCCGAGATGGATGGAATGGTGGAAATGGTCGAGCAGGTCTTCGATCAGCAGGCCCGGAAGGGGATGCCGCGCGGCCTCAGTGGTCTCTCCGACACCGTGGCCGGACCGGAGTGGGCGGCGGCGGCGGGCCTGCTGCTCTGGGGATTCAGGGATCGGGCCCGGGTGCGGAAACGCCCCCGGCGCGGGTTCGCCCGGATCGCCGAAGGATTCAAGTCTCTCTTCACGCAGACCTAGCACTTCGAAATATTGTTTGAATGCGTCATAAAAAATGATTACTCTTCCTGGAGACGGTAAATGATCACATTCGACGAAAAACCTGGTGGCGGGTTGGCGGTGATGCTCGATGAGGAGCAACTCGGGGCCAGAATCAAAGTCATCGGCGTGGGCGGTGGTGGCGGCAATGCGGTCAACCGGATGATTCAGGCCGGCATCAAGGGCATCGAGTTCATGGTTGCGAACACCGATGTCCAGGCGATGCGAAACTCGCTGGCGCCTGTGAGGTTGCAGATCGGCGGCAAGCTCACCAAGGGCCTCGGCGCCGGTGCAAACCCCGAGATCGGCAAACAGGCCGCGCTCGAGGACACCGATCGGATTCTGGAGGCGCTCTCGGGCGCGGACATGATCTTCATCACCACCGGCATGGGAGGCGGCACCGGCACCGGCGCGGCGCCGATCATCGCCTCGCTGGCCGCCGAACTGGGCGCGCTGACGGTGGCTGTGGTCACAAAGCCGTTCGGCTTTGAAGGAAAGCGCCGCCGCATTCAGGCGGAGCAGGGTATCCGTTCGCTACGGGAGACGGTCGATACACTCATCACCATCCCCAACGAGCGCCTGCTCAACTTCGTCGAGCGGGCGACGTCGCTCAACGAGGCCTTTACGATCGCGGACGACATCCTTCGTCAGGCGGTGCAGGGCATCTCGGATCTCATCACGGTTCCGGGCGAGATCAACCTCGACTTCGCTGACGTGAAGACGATCATGCACGGGATGGGGATGGCGCTCATGGGCACGGGCGTCAGCTCGGGTGAGCATCGCGCCGTCGAGGCAGCGCAGCGGGCCATCTCGTCGCCGCTGCTGGAAGAAGCATCAATCGAAGGGGCGAAGGGCGTCCTGATCAACATCACAGGCGGCCCCGACATGACGCTTTTCGAAGTCCACGAGGCGGCGTCGATCATCCAGGAGGCAGCCGACGAGGAGGCGAACATTATCTTCGGTGCGGTCATCGACCCAAGGATGAAGGACGAAGTCAAAGTGACGGTCATCGCTACCGGCTTCGACTCCGCCACGAAGGGATTTCTGAATACGCGGGGCGAGCAACTTTCATCGGGTAACGCGCGTGCGGCGTCGAGCTCGACGGCTGCGCCGTTCCGGCCCTTCGCGCCGAAGGAGATCGCCGCGCAGCACGAGGTGGCTCCCGAGGTAGTGGCTCAGCCGCAGGTGGGCGCGGAAGGAGAGATCTACGATCCGCCCTTTTTTCGCAAGGGATTCAGCCGCTCCGACGGTTCCGGAGGTTTCGGGCCGATGGCGTCGAGCGATTTCGGCAATGACCTCGATATTCCGACGGTGATTCGCAACTTGAGCGACTAGCACTAGCGTTTCCAACGCGGCGCGCCCCTCCTGCGCGCCGCACGCGATCCAGGGGAGAGGGACCCGGGATCACTGCTCCGTGACGGGGCGCGGTTCTTCCACCGCGCCCCGTTCTTTTTTCGCGCAAAACAAAACGGCCGCCGTGTCCCGGCGGCCGTATCGTTGCTTCCCACGATTGTTTCAGGGTTGTGGCTTCTGCTGCGCGATCGTTCCCTCGAGCTTCGCGAGGCGCTCGGTGAGCGCCTTGTTCTCCGCCGTCAGCTTCTGTACGGCCATCCAGAGCGCCATCTGCACTTCCTGGCCGTCGATGTGCTTGTCGTCGCCGCGCGCGAAGATCTGGTGGAAGTCTTCGGCGATGAGTCCGAGCCGGTCTTTCGGCCCGTTGTTCCTGAAGTCATACGTCACGACCGGGACGGATTCGATCTTGGCAAGGATGTCCGGGACGTCGATCGGCTCGATGTTCTCCTTGAACGTGCGGGAGGAGGCGACGGTGAACTGCGTGGCGCCGGCGTTGACGCTCGACGTGGTGCCGCCGTTGGCGATGACGAGTTGTGATCCGGGGCTTCCCGTGCCGATTCCAACGTTTCCGCTGGCGTCGATGGTGACGCGGTCAGTCGTGCCCCCCGTCTTGAGACGCAGGGTTCCTGCACTCTGCAGTGCCAGACCCGCTCCGGACTCGTTCGTGATCCATGCGCCGTTATCGGTTGTCGGATAGATGACGCCCGGCAAACGAATGGCGCCGTTGATGTCGAGTTTCGCGTTGGAGTTAGGACTGGCGTTGTTGATGCCGACCGAACCGCTGGCGCTGATGTCGATGGAGCTTGTCGAAGCCCCCGGACGGATGCGGAAGGGAAGCCGCGAGCCGCTGGTCACGTCGCGGACGAAGAAGTTCGCTTCGTTGCCGCCAACGTCCCAGGTTTGCGCGGTGAAGCCGCCACTGGAATTCTGTTCGAGGCGCATGGCCGGCGTGTTGCCGGTGGCGACGTGAATGTCCAGGACTGGTGTGGCGGTGCGCAGGCCCATGCGGCCGGTGCTGTCGACGAAAATCGAGTTCGACGGCGCCGAGCCGGTGATTGTGACCGGAACCGTTGCCGCTGTGATGTCTTCGATGGAGAACTTGTTCGCGCCGCCGCTGGCGGAGTCGTTCGCCGTCAACTGCCAGTTGTGGTTGGCGAAACCACTCGCCGTGCTGGTGTCGTCGAATTTGATGCGCGTGTTGTTCTCCTTCAGGCGGATCGTGTCAAAACCGAAGGATTCGTTGTTCACGCAATCGAGGCCGACGCACAGGCTGCCCTGAATGATCACATCATCGGCCTGGACGATGTCGAGAGGCTTGATGACCTTCGGACCGGAGAGCGATGACGTCGTGCTGTTAGCCGCCGGCTGCGAAGCCACGGCCGGTTCTTCCGCATCCGGCGAGACCAACGCGCCGTTGATCACGCGCAGGCTGCCCGACTGCACCAGAGCCTCCGGATTGATGCCGGCGGCGCTTTGAATACGGCCGACCGCGTCGTCATCGCCCGCGGCGCGCGCGGCGGCCAGCTGCTTCTTCGCTTCGGCGGAGATGCGCGGAACCATGCGCAGCTCATACGTGTACGAGCCGTCCGTCAGCCTTCCGCCGAGGTCCTGCAGGCGGAACGAGGGCATCGTGCCGAGAGCGAACTCTTTCTGGAAGACGGCCCCATTTGGCCCGACCACCGTTAGGACGACCTTCTCGTGGTCGGCCGACGTCATCCATTGGACGCTTGACGCCGAGGCCGTCATGTGACCGACGGGCTCGGGACCGCTCGGTTTTGCCAAAGAAATGGTGGGAAGTAGCAGCAGACAAGTGAGAGAGAGCAGAACATACCGAGAGATTGACCGGGCTTGCAACATGTCGATTTCTCCTCCTAACCCACGCACGTTCGGTGCGTGGGGCCGATGATGGTGGACGCGTAAGAGTAACTTACGCCCTCAGAGATGATTCGACTACACAAAAATGGAAAGTGGCTGGACGGCGGTTAAGGAAAACGCCTCTTTTCCTACTCCCACTCGATCGTGCTCGGAGGCTTCGACGAGATGTCGTAGACGACGCGATTGATCCCGCGGACCTCGTTCACGATCCGGCGGCTGATCCGGTCGAGAAGATCGTGCGGCATTCGGTACCAGTCGGCGGTCATGAAATCGGTCGTCGACACGGCCCGGACAGCGACGACGTTCTCGTACGTCCGCTCGTCTCCCATCACACCAACGCTCCGCACCGGCAGCAGGACGGCGAACGCTTGCGCGATCTGGCGATAGAGGCCGGCGCGCCGGATCTCGTCGATCACGATCTCGTCGGCATTCTGCAGGATCTCGACGCGCGCGGCGTTGACCTCGCCGAGGATGCGAACCGCCAGGCCCGGACCGGGGAAGGGATGCCGCCAGACGAACTCCTCCTCGAGACCGAGCTCGATCCCCAGTTGGCGGACTTCGTCTTTGAACAATTCGCGCACCGGCTCGATGAGCTTGAGCCCCATCTTTTCGGGCAGCCCGCCGACGTTGTGGTGCGTCTTGATCACCGCCGACGGACCCTTGATGGAGACCGATTCGATCACGTCGGGGTAGAGCGTGCCCTGCACCAGGAATTCGGCGCCGGAGATCCGTCGCGCTTCCTCTTCGAAGATAGCCACGAATTCGTTTCCGATCCTCTTCCTCTTGGCCTCGGGGTCTTCGATGCCCGCCAGTTTGTCGTAGAAACGCTGGCGTCCGTCGACCGCGACGACGTGCATGCCGAGACCTTCGGAGAGCCGTGACATCACCTGTACCGCTTCGTTCTTCCGCAGAACGCCGTTGTCGACGAAGATGGCGGTGAGCTGATCGCCGATGGCTTCCGCGACCAGTACCGCGGCGACTGACGAATCGACGCCGCCGCTGACGGCCGCGATCACGTTGCGATCCCCGACGGTGGCGCGAATCTCTTCGACTTTTCGCTTGCGGTAGTCGCCGAGATCCCATGACGGCGTGCAGTGGGCGATGTCGAAGAGGAAGTTGCGGATGATGGCTGTTCCGGCCTCGCTGTGGGTTACTTCCGGGTGGAACTGGATTCCGAAGCATTGCCGTGCGGCGCTTTCAAACGCGGCGATCGGCGCGTTGATGGACGATGCCGTCGTGCGGAAGCCCGCCGGCTGCCGCAGGATGTTGTCGCCGTGACTTGCCCAGACTCGCTGGTGTGCGGGCGTGTCCGCGAAAAGTGGCGAGTCTTTGGCGCTGATATCGATCTCAGCGCGGCCGTACTCACGCTCTGATGACGCCTCAACCTTGCCGTCGAGAAGATAGGCCGTGAGCTGCATTCCGTAGCAGATTCCGAGGATTGGTACGCCGAGCTCGAAGACTTCCCTGGAGCAGATCGGCGCGGCCTCGGCGTAGACGGACTGCGGCCCTCCGGAGAGGACGATGGCCCTCGGCGCGAGCTCCCGGATCTTGTCGACGCTGGTATCGAACGGATAGACGACCGAGTAAACCCGCTGTTCCCGGATCCGGCGGGCGATGAGCTGCGTGTACTGCGATCCGAAATCGAGAACGAGGACGGTTTCAGACACTACTGAAGGTTCCGCAGTTCTTTGCCTGGCTTGAAGCGGATCGTGTTCCCTGGCGGGATCTTCACCTCGACGCCGGTCTTGGGGTTCCGGCCGATCCCTTTCTTCCGCTGTTTGACCTGAAAAACACCGAATCCGCGCAGCTCGATGCGTTGTCCGCGCGCGAGCGCGTTGCGAAGTCCTTCAATCACCGTGTCGACCGCCTGGGCCGCCTTCACGCGCGAAATATCGGACACTTCCGCGACCTTGTTGACGATGTCGGCTTTGATCATGCGCGGATTATAACCTCTTCTGAATGAGCGACTCGCAGCGACATCGGATCGATACCTGGCTGAAACACGTCTGCCTGTTCAAACACCGCGTCGACGCCACCGAGGCCTGCCGTGGCGGACATGTCAAAGTCAACGGACAGAGCGTCAAACCGGCCTCTCCCGTGCGCGAGAACGATACGATCGAGTTCTACGCCGGCGAGACCTTTCGCCGCGTCCTGGTCAAGTCAGTCCCGGCCACGCAACAGTCGAAGGAGCTGGCGCGAACGATGTACGTGGACGAGACCCCGGTGGTCGAGAAGCCCGACTTTCCCATGTTCCGCGAGCGCGGCAGCGGACGGCCGACGAAGCGGGAGCGGCGGGAAATGGAAGAGTTCATCCCGAAGATCCGCAGATGACGCAGACGTCCCTGGGCGCGCGGGCGTCTCGCCGCCGGGCTACCGCGAATGTCACGCCATTGCCGGGAAGGCTTATCCGCAGATGACGCAGATGTACGCAGATAAAACCGTCTTCCCATCTGCGTTCATCTGCGTCATCTGCGGATAAAGGTTTTCGTCAATCCCCCGGCCAAGCCATCGCCTCGGCGAACCCCGGCAGCGCCGCCGACAGCTCCTCGATATGCTCGCTGGCGATGCCGTCCAGCTCCCGCGCCAGCACGCCGCTGACGGTGGTCTCCTGCTGGTCCGCCCGATACTCAAGCATATCGATGTGATGCCGCGGCAGCCGGACGCGCAGCTCCGCGCTCCGGATCGCCCGCGGCAGGATGCCGTCCGCATCGTCCCCGAGCGCCTCTTCGATGACATGCATCGGCCAGATCTCCAGCGCCTTGGCCATCATCTCCGCCCGCGGAAACCACTTCCCGAGCGGCGTCGTCCACAACTCGACCTCCCCATTCGCAATGGCCTCGGACATCTGCCTCCGCGTCCACCCGAGGAGCCCCTCCGCCTGCATAATGCTGACATGCGGCCGCGGCTGTAGGAAGATGTGACGGATGCGGGAGATGACGTCGGGTTCGAGCATGGTTGGGTGCCTCGCTGTTAGATACAACAATATGTGATTGCGCGGCCGGTTGTCAAGAGGCGATGAGACATTCAAAAGACAAATCTGCAGCCGGCGAATTGTTCGGAGCGCACCTTCGGGAAGTGCGATTGAAGCGCGGGTTGAGTCAGCAAGGGCTCGCCGAGCGCGTAGGCATCCCCCAGACACACGTGAGTGCGATGGAGGTGGGGATCAAGTTTCCTAACCTTCTGACGGTGCTTCGGCTGGCAGTTGCGCTTGAGTGCAAGGTGACTGACTTGGTTCGCGTCTTCGACAAGACCGACTTGCCGTCGATCCTGCAGAAGTGAGTTGCCCCGCTATCTCATTGGGCTTCCGAAGTCGTTCATGTAGAACATTCCAACATTCACGCGGAAACTGTGACTGGACGAACTCGCTGAACTCATATTCGACCGTCCGTGGGGACAGGCGTAAGATACGGCGATTCATGAACCTGATCATGCTTCGCTTGGTAGTCTCGCTCGTTACGGGCCTTCCCGGCGTGTTACTGCTCTACCTCGCGTACCTACTCGATGAGGCTGAAGAGCGAACGATCCAGTCGCGTCTCGAGGAGTGGTGGGTCACCGTTGATGACGCGTCCAAATCCGCTCTCGCTCGCCACGTGCGCCTATTTGCAGCTGCGGGTCAAATGGTTGACCGGTCACTCACTTGGGCCTTCGGTTCTCGCCTTCGAACGTTGAGAGCATTTTGGTCTGCGGCCTGTCTCACCTATGGAGGTGTGTGGCTTGTCATATTTCTTGGACGTATGATAGGTTCGCCTTCACATCGCGGAACGCCACAACAGTCTGCTCTCCGGATCGTGATGGCGATATCTATGTTCGGTCTTGGTGTCATCCCGGCATTCTGGCCTTCGCGGGGTTTTCTTAGGATCGGCTGCGCGGTAGGACTGGCGATACTGGCACTGAGCGGGGGACTAAAGGTCGTAAGCGACGTGTCAGGCGGAATGGCAATCCTTGCCTCCATCGCGTCATACGCGGCGTTGATCATCGGCTTCACCGCCGGCGTGTTTTTTACGTTAGTGCTCACTGTTTTCTTCCGCTGGGGCGCGCGAGCGATCTCTTTAACCACGACTAGCCGTCGCCTATTATTGATACTGTTTGCCCAAGCGATGACCGTAGCCTCTCTCGTAGTTATACAGACTATAGTCATCACTAGCAACTTGGTGCCATATTCACTCGAAACCCTCCCCACATACAAGGTACTTCTTGCTACTACAATGCTCAGCTTCTCCATGATTTCTATAGTCGGCAGTTGGCCCGTGATCGTCTATATGCTATCATTGTCACTCCTGATTATCCATCGTATCTTATGGCCCATCCTGTCAAGACCACTGTATGCGATTCAGCGACATCGCATATTCGAAAATCGCAGAATACTGGCCGTTATTGGTGTCATTTTGCTGATAACGTCCGGTCTGCCGCCACTCGTCTTCATTGGAAGAGATGTGCTCCAAGCAGTTGGCCTTAAGTGATAATCGTCCACGGCGGTCTACCGCGGAGAGCAAGGTTGGAGTTAGGAGACAGCTTTGGGGTCAGGTCTGAAGTCTAAAGTGTCCAAAAACTGCGACACTTTAGACTTTAGACCTGACCCCAATCAAACAACACTATGGGCGGCCGGCCATCCCTTCGAGCGCCTTTCTGAAATCGCGCACGGCCTGCGTGAGCGTCTCGCGATCAAGCACGGAAGCGAGCAGTGCCACGTCGAGGTCTGGGAGGAGCTGACTCCGCTCCGTTCGGGTAAACGTCCCCTCCGTGAGAACGTAGATCTCGATGGCCCCTTTGCGCCAGTACCAGACTTCGTCGACGCCGAGCCTCCGGTAGATTTCCAGTTTGTCGATGCCGCCTCGTGTCCACTCGACTTCGATTGCGAGTTGTGGGCTTTCCCGCGGCTCCGTCCCAAACGCATAGCACTCGTCGGCTTCGGCAGCACGTTCGTTGTCTTCTCTCGTCAGCGTCCAACTGCCGAAAGGCCTCACTTCGATGCCACGATCGATGCACCACGTTTCGAGGAGGTGGCCAATGTACGACTTGATCTGCTCATGATCCTTCGACGGGCTCATGATCTCCACTTCCCCCTCTAGATAGCTGATGCGCGGAGCGGAACGATCGCCACGAATCTCGAGCAAGCGCTCGTAGTCTTTCCACGTGAGATCGTGAAGGACGATGATGTGATCGGCGCTCGACGTGTCGTCGTGTTCGCGAAGCGCGGCGTACCTAGACATGATCAAAGTATATCCCTCGGCACCACCACGGCCGCACCCTGGCCCATTTGTCATCCAGAGCCTGAGCGCAGCCGAAGGGGCAGCCTCAGGATGACAAATGACCCCAATCAAACGCCAATCAAACGACCCTGCGTCAACTGTGGATACGAACCTAACGCCTCTTCCCCCTCCCGATCGCACGATCCATGCACCTTACGAACTCCTTGAGCGCCTCGTTGTCTGACGTGCGGGCGGCCTTGCGCGCTTCAAAGTAAAGCGCCATGACCTCGTCGAGTGTTTTGCCCACCTTGACCTCGATCATCGACCAGAGGGAGTTTGTCACCAGGTCGAGCAACTGCATGGCCTGCTCCAGCTCGGCCATTCGCGCCAGATTCGCCTCGAGCTTGTCCGCGAAGGCGTTCGGGTCGATGGCCGGATCGATCGGCCGCATCTCTCCGGACCGCAGGCCGGCGATGTGGCGCCGGATGACCGCTGGAGTCACTTTGCGCATGCGGCGGGTCATCGGGGTCCGTCGCGGCTGCATCGTTGCGTTGAGTTGATCGAGCCAGGCCCCGAGGGGTTGAAGCGCCTCCATGAACAGGGCCGCTTCTTCTTCATACGGATTCTTCATGACGTCCTCCATCTTCGCAGGGGAAAGCACCGGGCGCGCGTACTGCGCGCCCGGTGCACCCTCCCAAGACTACGTTTCGAGATGCTGCGGCGGTGCGGGAGCCGGCAGCGGCTCCGGAGTCTGCGGCGCCGGTTTCTTCTTCCGGCGGGCAAGACCCCGTACCCGCTTGATCTCCTGCACGTGCGGCAGCAGGATGGCATTGTCCGGATCGCGCGCCAACTGCTGGCTGATGACATACGCCTGCACCGAGAGAAGACCGACGCGCTGGCGGCGGATGAGGTTCGCTCCGGCGATGCCTTTCAGCATCGCGCGCAGCTCATCCTCGACCGCGGTCCAACGGTTCGCCTCCTCGGCCATTTGACGCACGTCGTCAGCGGGCTGTCCCAGGGCCTGTTGTACGTTGTCGGAAGCGCCGATGGCATTGATCGACGCCTGCACAACGCTGTTTGGAGTGGCGGCGTGCGCACGCAGCGCGTTCCGCTGCTGCTTCGTCAGCGGCGTCACTTCGACGATCTGCTGCCGCAGGCCGCGCAACTGTGTAACCACATCTTCCGGCGACAGCGCCGGGGTTGTTGCCGCTTCCACGGCGGCGTTCTTCGGGGTTTGAGTATTCGGTAACATGATGATGGATTCCTTCTGCCTCGTAGGGCGGTCTGGCTGGAAGGTCGTGCACTACGGCATGCGGTCTCCCGGCTGGCAGCGACGGCCACGCGCCGGCGCTTCCCGGTTTTCTTTTCCCGAGTCCGGCCGGACCTCGGGCGCCTACGGCAGGAGGAGCGCTGCTCGACTCCCGCAGGGACGCGATGGCCGGCACTCAAGCACTCTCGCATCCATTGGCCGCCGGGGCTGGTTCTCGACCAACAAGCCCCTCATTCGAAGCGACGGCTGAAAACACCGATCTTCGAACTATGCGCAATATAGTGCCTGAGCTCGTTGATGTCAATAGTGCCTAATGTCACGAACTTGTTAACATCAGGAATCTCATCCGGGCGGCCTGGACTGACAGAAGGCGTTTTGTCGCGGCCAACCAGTGGATAACCGCGACAACACGGCGTGCAATCGCGACAACACCGCGTGTAACCACGACAACACGGCGCGCGATCACGACAACACGGCGTGTAACCACGACAACACGGCGCGCGATCGCGACAATACGGCCTGCAATCGCGACAACATAGCGTGCAGTCGCGACAACACGACGTGTAATCGCGACAACACGACCTGCAGTCGCGGCAACTCGGCGTGTAACCGCGACAACTCGGCGTGTCATCGTGACAGCACCGCGTGTGATCTTGACAGCCGGCTCAGTGGCCCAGGTTCGGATTCGATCCAACCGGCGCCGCCGGTGCTTTCTTCACCTGACCGGGAATCGGGGCCTGGCCTTCCTTGATGGCCTGGAGCGTGTCAGGGTTGGAGAGGTCGAGACGGGAGGTCATCACCTGTTCCCGGAAACGCGATTCGTACAGCAGCTTGGCCAGCGGCGCGGCATCGACGCCGCCGTGGCCTCCGTGCTCGACGAAGACGACCACGACCATCTGCGGATTGTCTTTCGGCGCATACGATGCGAACCACGCGTGGTCTTTGTACTTGTACGGCAGCCCCTCGGTCTTGACCCAGCCGTGCTGGGCGATGACCTGCACGGTCCCGGTCTTGCCGGAGATGTCCAGGCCGGCGATGCGGGCGTTGCCGCCCGTGCCGCCCTCCTCGTTGACGACTTTCCAGAGGCCGAGCTTCACCGTTTCGAGTGCTTTCGGCGCCAGAGTTACCTGGTGCAAGACCTCGCTGGCCACCTTCAACCGCTCGACGCCTCCGTCGGGATTGACCTTCTCGATCATCTTGACGACGTGCGGGCGGTACACCGTTCCGCCGTTGGAGATGGCGGCCATCATGTTCGCCACCTGCAGCGGCGTCACGATGAGCGGGCCCTGTCCGATGGCGACCGAGATCGTCTCGGACGGGTACCACTTGCGATGCTGTTTGACGTTCGCCCATTGCGTCGACGGAACCAGACCCGGCTTCTCCCCGTCGAGATCGATCTTGGAGACCTCGCCGAAGGTCAGCTTGTGTGCGTACTCGGCGATGCGGTCGACCCCCAGCCGAGCTCCAACATTGAAAAAGAAGATGTCGCACGACACTTTGAGGGCGTTGGCGACGCTGACGTCGCCATGCCCGTTCTTGTTGTAACAGCGGAAGCGGCGGCCGAAGAAGACGCCGCTGCCGCTGCAAAAAAAGGACGTCGATGTGTCGATCGCCCCTTCCGACAACCCGGCCATGGCCATCACCGCTTTGAAGACCGATCCCGGCGAATAGAGCCCCTGGATGGCGCGATTCAACTCGACCTTGAACGGGTTTGAAGCGATGGTCCGCCAGACGTCCGGCGTGAAACGGCGCGAGTAGACATTCGGGTTAAACGCTGGGGACGAGACCATCGCCAGAACTTCCCCGTTCCGCGGGTCGAGGGCGACGGCGGAGCCGACGAATTCATTCTCGATGAAGTACTGCTCGGCACGGCGCTGCAGGTCGAAGTCGATGGTGAGGTAGACGTTGTCGCCGGCCACCGGTTCCTTACGCGCGGGACGATACTCGGCGAGCCGGCGGCCATGGCTGTCGTACTCCCAGTATTGCGCGCCATCGTGGCCGCGGAGGTACTCGTCGTACATCATCTCCACGCCGCGCTTGCCGAGTAGGTCGCCGGACTTGAGGTCTTTATGCGCGGTCAGGTCCTTCTCGCTGGCCTCCCCGATGAACCCCATGATGTGGGCCGCCATCGTCGCGTACGGGTAGTTGCGGCGCTGGACCGGCTCGACGTCCAGCTCGGGAAAGGCCACCGCCTGCGCCTGGATCGAGGCCACCTGAGGCATCGACAGATCTTCGGCGATGGGAATGGGACGGGCGGCGGGGATTGCCTTGCCTTTCTCGAAACGCGCTTCGATCTCCTGCGGCTGCACGGCGAGGACCTGGGCCAGAAACGCGATCACCTTCTGACGATGCGCCGGGTCGAGCTTGACGATCGGACGCATGAGCACGCGGTCGAGGCTCAGCGTGTAGGCGGGCTGGTTGTCGGCCAGGATCTTCTGTCCGCTCCGGTCGAGGATCAGGCCGCGCTTGGCCGGCAGGACGATCTCCCGGAGCGCGTTCGCTTCGGAGAGGTTCCGATACTTCTCCGCCTGTACTCCCTGGACGAACCAGAACGCGCCCGCCAGGAAAACGAAGACGATGACGATCGCCCACAGAAGAGCGTTGATGCGGAAGGTCAGGAACTTCTGGTCATCTCGGTAGACGCGCATGTTTGGTGGATCCTGGGTTGTCGGTTGTCAGTTGTCGGTTGTCGGGTCTCGCGGTCTCGGGGTCTCGGGGTCTCGGGGTGTTTGGCTCGAAAGGAGCGCCGAATCGCCGAAACAGCCGCGAGACCGCGAAACCCCGAGACCGCGCAACCCCGACAACCGATAACCGATAACGGGTTCGCGCACGTATTTGGCTCGAAGGGAGCGCCGAATCGCCGAACAGCCGCGAGAGCAACCCCCGAGACCGCGCAACCCCGACAACCGATAACCGACAACCGCTAACGGTTTCACTCACATCACCACCCCGCCGGCCGGCGCGTCGCTTCGATCGGCTCTTCGCGCAGGAACAGCGTCAGGAGGAGATAAACGATCATTCCGAATAGGCAGGTGAAGATCGTCTTTACGATCATCCCCTGTTCGAACATCTCCACCTTCTGCTTCAACAGGATGTTCACCAGGATGTAGATCACCAGCTCGTTCACGATCACCGCGCCGATCAGGCAGGCGCCGAACGCCAGCGTACCGCGCAGCACCAGCCGGGCGTTGATGTAGGCGACCGCGTACGCGCAGACGGTGAGGGCGAAGGCATGGAGGCCGAACATCGCGCCGGAGTACGCATCCTGCACGAGGCCTGCGATCACGCCGGCGATGATGGCGCCCAGGACGTTCCCGCCCATCGAGTAGTAGACGACGAGGATGACGTACGGATTGAAGAACGCCAGCGCGTTCGGAAAGAAGCTGTCCAGCAGCGAGTGAAGGGTCAGGGCGATCAACAGCCCAATGGCGAATCGAAGCCACCTCAAGGCGCGTACCTCGCGACGTCATTGGGAACTTTGCGCGTGTGCAGGATGATCACTTCCTCGAGCGAGCCGAAGTCGACCGACGGCCGCACGGCGATGGTTTTGAACAGATCCTGCCCCTTCTCGGCCTTCGTCACCACGCCGACCGGAATGCCTTTCGGATAGATGCCGTCGATCCCGGCGGTCATGACCACGTCGCCCTCCCGTACATCGGCGAGGGAGGGGATGTCGTACAACTGGGCGCCGATGCCGCCGTCGCCACGGAGCACGCCCTGGCGGCGCGTCCGGTCGACCAGAACGCCGGCCGACGAGTTGCCGTCGGTGACGAGCTGCACCTTGGCCATGTCCTTCGTCGTCAGCACGACGCGGCCAATGAGTCCGTTGGCGTTGACCACGGCGTCGTTGACCTCGATGCCGCTGTTCGAGCCGCGGTCGAGGATCATCGACTTGAAGCGGCTCGACGTGTCGAGCATGACCGGCTCGGCCATCGTGGTCGGCATGGTGAATTCCTCGGAGTACCCCATGAGGCTGCGCAGCCGGCGCAGATCGCCTTCCGACTGGCGGAGCCGGAGGTTCTCGGTCGTGAGCTGGTCGAGCTGCCGGTGGAGTTGCAGGTTCTCGCCCACCGAGCGCCGCATGTCCAGATAGCCGTGAT
>Ga0210402_10000401_pt1 | contig 48644 bp, 54 predicted proteins | sample IncBWC7MmetaG_FD_161055 | JGI IMG/M metagenome (GOLD analysis project Ga0210402, IMG submission 161055) | Forest soil microbial communities from Barre Woods Harvard Forest LTER site, Petersham, Massachusetts, United States - Inc-BW-C-7-M | ecosystem: Environmental > Terrestrial > Soil >... | reverse complement strand
TCGACCAGCCTGCCGGTGGCTCCCTTCTTGCTCAGCCGGTTTGGCTGATTTCTCAGGACGAGGCCGAAATGGAAACGTCGAACAAGACCGCCCGCGAACTCTATGAGGCCGTAAAGGCCAATCCCGACCGCCAGCGTTTCGGCTTTGGCCGCAAGCCTGCTTTGGTCAATGTCGACCTTCAATGTGCCTATACCCGCCCGGGCGAATTCGTGACGGCCTATGAGACCGACCCGCGGCAGATCGAATACGTGAACAAGCTGGCGCGGCTGTTCCGCCTCAGCCGCTGCCCGGTGGTCTGGACCTATGTGGCCTATCTCGACTCGGGCGAGGATTGCGGCGTCTGGGGCACGCGCAGCGACACGCCCGACTCGCTGCAGAACATCAAGGCGGACTCGCGCCGCGCCCAGTTCGACGACCGCTGCGAGATCGACCGCGCCCACGACATCGTCATCAACAAGCGCATGGCCTCGGCGTTCTTCGAGACCAACCTCGGCTCGCTGTTCACCTTCCACAAGGTCGACACGGTGATCGTCACCGGCGGATCGACCTCGGGCTGCGTGCGCGCCACCGTGGTCGACAGCCTGTCCAGGAGCTTCCGCACCATCGTCCCGGAGGAATGCGTTTCCGACAAGCACGAGAGCCCGCACTACGCCAATCTCTACGACATGGCCCTGAAATACGCCGACGTCCTGCCGGTCGCCGAGGTCGTGTCGTTCATGGAACAGTACAAGCCGGCGAATTGATGCTGGGGGCGCGCCACTCCAGTGGCGCGATCTTTAGGCTGAACCAAAGACGCGCGACTGGAGTCGCGCGCCCCCAGCTAATTGAAGATCGACGGGTCGATCAGCGGCTTGCCCCGCGGCCGCGCCGCCTCCGGCCGGTCGCACTTCTGGAACAGGCCGCGGCCGGCCGAGCCGCTCATCTTCGCCTCCTCCATCACGACCTCGCCGCGCGACAGGGTCATCACCGGATAGCCGGTGAGCTCGCGGCCCTCGTAGGGCGTGTAGTCGCAATTGTGATGCAGGATCGAATTGGTGAGGCTGACCTTGCGCGCGGGATCCCACAGCACGATGTCGGCGTCGGCGCCGACGGCGATCGTGCCCTTGCGCGGATGCAATCCGTAGATCTTGGCGGCATTGGTCGAGGAGATCGCCACGAACTGCTGCAGCGTGATGCGGCCCTTGCCGACGCCCTCGGAGAAGAGCAGCGGCAGGCGGGTCTCCACGCCCGGCACGCCGTTGGGGATCTTGCGGAAGCTCTTGTCCGCGCCCGGCAGCTTCTTGCCGCGCACGTCGTCGTACTTGAACGCGGCGTGATCCGACGACAGCACGTGGAAAGTGTTGGCCGACAGCCCGGTCCAGATGTGCTCCTGGTTCTCGGTGCCGCGCGGCGGCGGTGAGCACACGCATTTGCTGCCTTCGTCGCCCGGCTTCTCGAAATCCTCCTCACTCAGGAACAGGTACTGCGGGCAGGTCTCGCCGAAGACACGCAGGCCGCGCGCCTGGGCGCGCTGGATCTCGTGCATCGCCTCCTTGGCCGAGACGTGCACCAGCAGCATCGGCACGTCCAGAAGCTCGGCGAGCGAGATGGCGCGATGCGTGGCCTCGCGCTCGACCACGAAGGGCCGCGACGTGGCGTGGAACTTGGCGGCCGTCATGCCCTTGAGCTCGAGCCGTTCGGTCAGCCAAACGATGCAGTCGGAATTCTCGGCATGGATCATCAGCATCGCCTGCTCGCGCCGCGCCGCCGCCAGCGCATCGAGCATCTCGCGGTCGGTGAGCTTCACGTCGTCATAGGTCATGTAGACCTTGAACGAGGTGTAGCCGTCGGCCACCAGCGCCGGAAAGTCCTGGCCCATGATCTTCTCGCTGGGATCGGACAGGATCACGTGGAAGGCATAGTCGATCAGCGACTTGCCCTCGGCACGCTTGTGATAACGGTTGACCGCGTCGCGCAGCGACTGGCCGCGGCTCTGGTAGGCGAAGGGGATGATGGTGGTCGTGCCGCCGGCCGCCGCGGCCCGGCTGCCGCTCTCGAAATCGTCGCAGAACACCGAGCCGTCGGCGGTGTCCTGGTCGAAATGGACATGGGCGTCGATGCCGCCCGGCACGGCGATCAGGCCGGTGGCGTCGATCTCCTTGCGGCCCTTGTCCAGCCGCTCGCCCAGCGCCACGACGCGGCCACCCACGATGCCGATATCGCCTTTAACGACGTCCGACGCCGTGGCGATGGTGGTGTTGCGGATGACGAGATCGTACTCGGCCATGGATCTTCCCCTGCGTCGGTCGGACGACGCCAAAGTAGCAGGTCCCGTGCCACGCGTGGAGACGCCTAGACCCGGCTTGCGGGCCGGTCCACACTCGTGCCAACGAAAAGGGGAACCGACATGAATCGCTGGATTGGACCGCTGGTCGCCTTGTTCGCCGCCTGTGCGCTGGCCGCACCTGCCGTGGCGCAGACCGCCATCAAGCCTGCCATCGTCTACAGCACCGGCGGGAAATTCGACAAATCCTTCAACGAAGGCGTGAGCCAGGGCTCCGAGAAGTTCAAGAAGGAGACAGGGACCGCGGTCGCCGAGTTCGAGCCCACCAACGAGACACAGTTCGAGCAGGCGCATCGGCGCTTTGCCCAGCGCGGCCAGGATCCCATTGTCGCCGTCGGCTTCTCGCAGGGCGTGGCGCTCGAGAAGGTGGCCAAGGAATTCCCCAACATCCACTTCACCATCATCGACAGCGTCGTCGACCTGCCCAACGTACAATCCGTGGTGTTCAAGGAGCATGAGGGCTCGTTCCTGGTCGGCGTGCTGGCGGCACTGGCATCCAAGAGCGGCAAGATCGGTTTCGTGGGCGGTATGGACATTCCGCTGATCCGCCGCTTCCAGTGCGGCTTCGAGCAGGGCATCAAGTACGCCAACCCCAGCGCCGAGCTTATAAGCAACATGACCGGCACCACGCCCGCCGCCTGGAACGATCCGGGCCGCGGCGCCGAGCTCGCCAAGGGCCAGTTCGACCGCGGCGTCGATATCGTCTATGCCGCCGCCGGCTCGACCGGCATCGGCGTGCTGCAGGCCGCCAAGGATCGCGGCAAGCTCGGCATCGGCGTCGATTCCAACCAGAACTACCTGCACCCCGGCACCATGCTGACCTCGATGCTGAAACGGGTCGACCTCGCGGCCTACAACAGCTTCAAGGCGGCGCAGGCCGGCACCTGGAAGGGCGGCACGCAGGTGCTCGGCCTCAAGGAAGGCGGCGTCGACTGGGCGCTCGACAAGGACAACGAGAAGCTGATCACGCCTGAGATGAAGGCCAAGGTCGAGGCCGCCAAGGCCGACATCGTGTCGGGCAAGATCGTCGTCCACGACTACATGAGCAACAATTCCTGCAAGTGATGCAGCGGCGCGAACGACCTCACCCTGAGGAGGCCGCGAAGCGGTCGTCTCGAAGGGTGGGCTCGGGACGTGCCGGTTGCTCATGCTTCGAGACGCTCGCTGCGCTCGCTCCTCAGCATGAGGCTTATTGTTGATGACAGCCATCCCGGCGATCGAGCTTCAGGGCATCCAGAAATCGTTCGGCAACGTGCATGCCGTGCGCGGCGTGTCGCTGCGCATCGAGAAAGGTGCGATCACCGGCATCGTCGGTGAGAACGGCGCCGGCAAGTCGACGCTGATGAGCATCCTCTACGGCCTCTACCACGCCGACGCGGGCGAGATCCGCGTCGAGGGCCGCGCCGTCCGCATGGAAAACCCGCGCGACGCCATCGCGCAGGGCATCGGCATGGTCCACCAGCACTTCATGCTGGTCGGCACCTTCACCGTGCTGGAGAACCTGGTGCTGGGCGCCGAGGGCGGAGCGTTGCTGGCGGGCGGCCTGGCGGCGGCGCGCGCCGAGCTGGCGCGGCTGGCGCGCGAGTATGGTCTCGCGGTCGATCCCGACGCGCTCGTGGCCGATCTCTCGGTGGGTGAGCAGCAGCGGGTCGAGATCCTGAAGGTGCTGTTCCGCGGCGCGCGGATCCTGATCCTCGACGAACCCAGTGCCGTGCTGACGCCGCAGGAGACCGACCAGCTGTTCCGCATCCTGGCGACGCTCAGGGAACGCGGCGTCACGGTCGTGCTGATCACCCACAAACTGCGCGAGATCATGGCCGCCACCGACCATGTCTATGTCATGCGCCAGGGGCAGATCGTGGCCGACCGCCGCACGGCGGACACCAGTCCCGAAGAGCTGGCTGAGCTGATGGTGGGCCGCAAGGTGCTGATGCAGCTCGACAAGGCGCCCAAGCGGCCGGGCGATGTTCTGCTGCAAGCCGATCATCTGACGCTGGTCGACGAGCGCGGCGTGCGGCTGCTCGACGATGTCGGCCTCGAACTGCGGGCCGGCGAGATCGTGGGCATTGCCGGCGTCTCGGGCAACGGCCAGACCGAGCTGCTGCAGGTCCTGTCTGGCATCCGGGCGCCGACCGGCGGGCGGCTCGTGGTACGCGGCCGCACGATCGACCCGCACCATCCTACCGACCCCGCCGAGATGCGCGATCTTGGCGTGGCGCACGTTCCCGAGGATCGCCTGCGCCAGGGCATGGTGGCGGCGTTCCAGGCAGCAGAGACGTCGATCCTGGGCTACCAGGAGGAGCCGCCTTTCTGCCGCCACTACCTGATGGACGGCCCGGCGGTCGGCGCGCACTGTGCGGTGCTCATGGAACGCTTCGACGTGCGGCCGCGCGCGCCTGGCCTGCGCTCGTCGAGCTTCTCCGGCGGCAACCAGCAGAAGCTGGTGCTGGCGCGCGAGATGGCGCGCGAGCCCAAGGTCCTGCTGGTCGGCCAGCCGACGCGCGGCGTCGACATCGGCGCCATCGAATTCATCCATCGCGAGCTGCTGAAGAGCCGCGACCAGGGCTGCGCCGTCCTCGTGATCTCGGTCGAGCTCGACGAGATCCTGGCACTGGCCGACCGCATCCTGGTGATGTTCGCCGGCCGGATCGTGGGCGAGGTGCCTGCCGGTCGCGCCGACGAGCGCACGCTTGGGCTGATGATGGCGGGCGCCGCGCCTGCCCTGAGCGAAGTCGAAGGGCCATGAGCGCACCGCGCCGGCCGCTGCCCGCCTGGGCGGAGATCGCGGCCCTGCCGCTGATCAACATCGCGCTCGCCTTCGTCACGGTCGGCATCATCGTGCGCATCATCGGAGTCGATCCGTTCCACGCGCTGCGATTCCTGGTCCTGGGTGCCATCGGCTCGTCCGAGGCGATCGGCTACACGCTCTACTACACGACCAATTTCATCTTCACCGGCCTCGCCGTCGCCGTCGCCTTCCATGCCGGCCTGTTCAACATCGGCGGCGAGGGTCAGGCCTATATCGGCGGCCTGGGCTGTGGTCTCGCCATCCTCGCGTTCGATCATTTCCTGCCGGCGTGGGCAATGATCCCGCTCGCCATCGCCGCGGCGACGCTGTTCGGCGCGGCGTGGGCCGCCGTGCCGGCCTGGCTGCAGGCGTGGCGCGGCAGCCACATCGTCATCACCACCATCATGTTCAACTTCGTCGCCTCGGCGCTGATGGTCTACCTGATGGTGAACGTGCTGATCGCGCCCGGCTCGATGACGCCGCAGAGCCGCAACTTCACCGCGTCCGGCAAGCTGCCCTCGATGCAGGAAGTGCTGGCCGCGGTCGGCATCCAGGTGGCGCCCTCGGCGCTCAATCTCTCGATCGTGCTGGCGGTGTTCTGCTGTGTGGGCGTCTGGGTGTTCCTCTGGCACACGCCGTGGGGCTATGAGCTCCGCACCATGGGGCACAACCCCGAGGCTGCGGTCTATGCCGGCACGAGTATCAAGCGCACGACCATGCTCGCCATGTGCCTCAGCGGGGCGCTGGCGGGCTTCGTCGGCGTCAACGAGCTGATGGGCGTACACCAGCGCATCGTGCTCGACTTTCCGGCGGGCTACGGCTTCGCCGGCATCGCCGTCGCTCTGATGGGCCGCAGCCACCCGCTGGGCATCGTGCTGGCGGCCCTGCTGTTCGGCGCGCTGCAGCAGGGCGGCGCCGAGCTCGCCTTCGAGATCCCGGCCATCACCCGCGAGATGGTGGTGGTGATCCAGGGCCTGATCATCCTGTTCTCCGGCGCGCTGGCGCATCTGCCGCGGCCGTGGCTGCAATGGATGTTGGCCCTCTTTGCCTCCCCACGCAGTGGGGAGGTGCCCGCGAAGCGGGCGGAGGGGTCATGAGCAGCCGCACTGTTGCCCATGACCCCTCCGGCCTTCGGCCACCTCCCCACTGCGTGGGGAGGAAGTAACCATGGACGACGTCCTCTCCTTCGTCTTCCTGATGTTCGCCGCCACCCTGCGCGTGGCGACGCCGTTGGTGCTGTGCGCCATGGGCGGGCTGTTCTCCGAGAAAAGCGGCATCGTCGATGTCGGCCTCGAAGGCAAGATGCTGATGGCGGCGTTCTTCGCCGCCGCGACCGCCGCGGTCACCGGCTCGGCCTGGCTGGGCGTCGCCGCCGCCATCGTCGCCGCCGAAGCGATGGCGCTGCTGCACGGTTTTGCCTGCATCACCTGGCGCGGCAACCAGGTGGTGAGCGGCGTCGCCATCAACATCCTGGCGGCGGGCCTCACGGTCGTGCTGGGCGCGGCATGGTTCGCGCGCGGCGGCCAGACTCCGGCGCTCGAGAGCGAGCAGCGCCTGATGCCGCTCTTCTTCCCGCGCGCGGGCGACAGCATCCTGGTCTACGTGGCGCTCGCCTCGGTGCCGCTCACCTGGTGGATCATCGAGCGCACGCGCTTTGGCCTCAGGCTGCGCGCCGTGGGCGAGATGCCGCTTGCCGTCGATGCCGCCGGCATCTCGGTGGCCTGGCTGCGCTATCGCGCGGTGCTGCTGTGCGGCCTGTTCGCGGGCCTCGCCGGCGCCTATCTGTCGATCGCCCAGAATGCCGGTTTCAGCCGGGATATGACCGCCGGGCAGGGTTTCATCGCGCTGGCGGCCATCATCTTCGGCAAGTGGCGGCCGTTTCCGGCTTTCGGCGCCTGCCTGATCTTCGGCCTGCTCGATGCCGTGGCCATCCGCCTGCAGGGTGTCGAGATGCCGGGCATGGGTGAAGTGCCGGTGCAACTGATCCAGGCTTTGCCCTATCTTCTCACCATGTTTCTGTTGGCCGGCTTCATCGGCCGCGCCGTGGCGCCCAAGGCGGCCGGCGTGCCATACGAAAAGGAGCACTGATGGACGACCTGCTGCATCTCGCGCGCCGGATGATGCTGCACGCCCACGCGCCCTACTCGAAGTTCCATGTCGGCGCGGCGCTGCGCGGCGAGGACGGCTCGATCCATGGCGGCTGCAACGTCGAGAACTCGGCCTACCCGCAGGGCCTATGTGCCGAGGCGGGGGCCATCGCCGCCCTGGTGGCGGCAGGGCACAAGCGCGTCCTCGAATGTCTCGTGATCGGCCCCGGCCCCGAGGTCATCACGCCGTGCGGCGGTTGTCGCCAGAAGCTGCGCGAGTTCGCGTCGGACGATCTGCCGATTCATCTCTGCGGCCCCGACGGCCTGCATCGCACCGTGACCCTGGGCCAGCTCCTGCCGATGTCGTTCGGCCCGCATCATCTCGCCAAGCCATGAACGAGGTGATCGCCAGCCGCGCTCCAGGCTTCCGGCCGAAGGTGGCCGTGGTGCTGGGCTCGGGCCTGGGCGGTTTCGCCGACGACGTGAAAGCCATCGCCACCATTCCCTACGGCGAGCTGGCGGATTTTCCCGTGACCGGCGTGAGCAGCCACGCCGGCCAATTGGTGCTGGGCCATGTCGGGCCGACGCCGGTCGCCGTGCTGCAGGGCCGCGCGCACTACTACGAGCGCGGCCGGGCCGACGAGATGAAGGGCGCCATTCGCGCCATGGCAGGGCTGGGCTGCGAGACGCTGTTGCAGACCAACGCGGCGGGCAGCCTGCGGCTCGACATGCCGCCCGGCTCGCCGATGGTGATCTCCGATCACATCAACTTCACCGGCGTCAATCCCCTGTTCGGCGAGGCGGCGGGCAGCGAGCGCTTCGTCGACATGGTCGATGCCTACGATCCCAAGCTGGTCGAGCAGATGCTGTCGGTGGCGCGCGCCAACAACATCATCTGCCATGACGGCGTCTACATCTGGTTCTGCGGCCCGAGCTTCGAGACGCCGGCCGAGATCCGCGCCGCCCGCACCCTGGGCGCCGACGCGGTCGGCATGTCGACCGTGCCGGAGACGATCCTGGCGCGCCAGGCCGGCCTGAAGGTGGTCGCGGTCTCGCTGATGACCAACTTCGCGGCAGGCCTGACGCACGACAAGCTCGGCCACGAACAGACCCTGGCCGTGGCGCGCGAGGCGTCGGGCAAGGTGCGACATCTGTTGCGCGCCTTTCTGGAGGGCTACGGGTAAAGGATTATCTCACTACGGCGTAGCCTGCCTAGGTTGATGCGCACCATTCGTGCGCATACATAGTGCCATAGGATGCGCGGTGACGAAGGAGTACCAAATGCGCCGCCAAGGCTCAGCAGCAATTCGAAAACGCGCCACGAATGTCAGCGTGAGCAGTGACCTTATTGCTGCCGCGCGGGAGGCCGGGCTCAATCTTTCCGCTACGCTCGAACGAGCCTTGATGGAAGAGCTTGCCGAAGCGAAGCGTAAGAAGTGGCGCCAGGAGACTCGCGACGCGATCGCCGCCTACAACGAGCACGTAGAGAAGTACGGCGTGTTTTCTGACGGTGTCCGGAGCTTCGGAAGTTCGAAGGCGAGGCCTGCGTCTTGATGATTCCACAGCTCGCCGGAGTTGCGCGAAGCGAGCTGGGCCCTCCCGCTGGAAACCTCGCGGGGCGGCGGGACACGATCGTCGCGGCAATGGACTTTCTGCTGTCGGGATTCTGAAGTTGAAGATGACCGGTCTTGGGCGTCCAGACGCGAACGTACAAGCCGACGCCGGATAGATCCATGCTGCCGCAGGAGATCATCCGCAAGAAACGCGACGGCGGCGAGCTTTCCGCCGACGAGATCGCCTTCGTCGGCCGCGGCATCCATGACGGCAGCCTGAGCGAAGGCCAGGTCGCGGCGTTCGCCATGGCGGTGTTCTTTCGCGGCATGACGACGGCCGAGCGGGTGGCGCTCACGCTCGCCCTGATGCGGTCCGGTGCACAGCTCGAGTGGAAGAGCCTGGCGCTGCCGGGGCCGGTGGTCGACAAGCATTCGAGCGGCGGCGTCGGCGACAAGGTGAGCCTGATGCTGGCGCCGATCGTGGCGGCCTGCGGCCTCTTCGTGCCGATGATTTCAGGCCGCGGCCTCGGCCACACCGGCGGCACGCTCGACAAGCTCTCCGCCATCTCGGGCTACGAGACCCAGCCCGACATCGCCACCTTCCGCAAGGTCGTGCGCGCGGTCGGTTGCGCCATCATCGGCCAGACCGACGACCTGGCGCCGGCCGATCGGCGGCTCTACGCCACGCGCGATGTCACGGCCACCGTCGAATCCATCCCGCTGATCACGAGCTCGATCCTGTCGAAGAAGGTCGCCGAGGGCCTCGACGGGCTGGTGATGGACGTGAAATGCGGCTCGGGCGCGTTCTGCGACACCGAGGAGATGGCGCGCGACCTGGCCAACAGCCTGGTGGCCGTGGCCAACCAGGCCGGCCTGCCCACGATCGCGCTGATCACCGACATGGACCGTGTGCTGGGCCGCAATGTCGGCAATGCGCTCGAAGTCGTCGAGACCGTGGAATACCTGAAAGGCGAGGGTACGCGCGACCCGCGTCTGCACGAGGTAACCATGGCGCTGGCCGGCGAGATGATCGCGCTCGGCGGCCTGGCGCCCAGCGCCGCCGCCGGCCGGGCGCGCGCCGAGGCGGCGCTGGAAGACGGGCGCGCGGCCCAGGTCTTTGCCCGCATGGTGGCGGCGCTCGGCGGGCCGGACGACTTCCTCGAGCACAGCGCGCGCTATCTCCCGCAGGCGCCGGTCAGAAGACCCTGCACGGCCAAACGGTCGGGCCATGTTGTCGGCATGAACACCCGCGACGTCGGCATCGCCGTAGTGGCGCTGGGCGGCGGGCGCAGCCATGCCGACGACGCAATCGATGCGTCGGTCGGCCTGAGCGACGTCATCGATGTCGGCGCCCCCGTGCGTGCCGGCAGCCCGTTGTGCATCGTCCATGCCGCCAGCGACAGCGATGCCGACACCGCGATCGACATGGTGCGCCGCGCGATCCGGATCGGCGATGCCGCGCCCGGCGACCGGCCGGTCGTCCTGGAAAGGATCGCCCCGTGAGCGCGCTCGACCTCGAGGCATTCGCGCGCGACGGCTTCCTGGTGCTGCAAGGCTTCCTGCCATCGGCCGATTGCGATGCGCTGCAGGCGCGCGCGGCCGAGCTTGTGGCAGGCTTCGATCCTGGGCCGGTACGCTCGATCTTTTCGACGCGCGACCAGGGCCATGCCGGCGACCGCTATTTCCGGGAGTCGGGCGGCGCCATCCGCTTCTTCTTCGAGGAGAGCGCGACCGACCAGCCGGTGCCGCTGGCGCTGAACAAGATCGGCCATGCGCTGCACGATCTCGATCCCGTCTTCGACCGCATCTCGCGCCAGCCACGGATCGCGGCGCTGGCGCGGGCGCTGGGCCTGGTGCAGCCGCTGCTGCTGCAGTCGATGTACCTCTTCAAGCAGCCGCGGATCGGCGCCGAAGTCGGCTGGCACCAGGACGCGACCTATCTCAGCACCCGGCCCGTCACGGTCACCGGCCTGTGGATCGCCCTCGACGATGCCGATCGCGACAATGGCTGCCTGATGGCGCTGCCGGGCGGCCATCGCGGCCCGCTGCGCCAACGCTTTCATCGCGTCGGCGACCGCCTGGTCACCACCACGCTGGACGACACGCCGTGGCCGGACACCGCGCCGGCGGCACTCGAGGCGCGGCGCGGCAGCCTGGTCGTGCTGCACGGGCTGCTGCCCCATGCCAGCGCCCCCAACCGGTCGGCGCGGCCACGCCACGCCTATGCCTTGCACCTGATCGACGGGCGTGCGGAGTATCTGGCCGACAACTGGCTGCAAAGGCCGGACCTGCCGCTGCGAGGATTTACGTGATTCCCAAGGCTGAATTGCACTGCCATCTCGAAGGCTCGATCCCGCCGGCGTTGGCCCGCGAGCTGGCGGCCCGCAATGGCCTGGGCGTTCCACCCGGCCTGATCGGCGAGCACGGCCACTATGTATGGAAGGATTTTCTGAGCTTCCTCGCCACCTACGACCTCGTCTGCACGACCGTGCGCCGGGCGCAGGATTTCGGCGACGTTATCTATTCCTATCTCGCGAGCGTCGCGCGCCAGGGCGCGGTCTATGTCGAGATGTTCTGCTCGCCCGAGCGTCCGGCGGCGCTGGGCATCACCTACAATGCCTGGCTCGAGGCGCTCGAGGGCGGCATCGACCGCGCCCGGCGCGACTTCGGCATCGAAGGCCGCATCATCATCATCTGCATCCGCCATCTCGGGCCCGAGCGGGCGCTCGCCATGGCGCGGGCCATGGTGGCCGAACCACATCACTATGTTGTGGGCTTCGGCATGGGCGGCGACGAGGCCCAGTTCACGCCCGCCGATTTCGCGCCGGCCTACCGGCTGGCCCACGACCGAGGCTTCGGCTGCACCGTCCATGCCGGCGAGGTTTTAGGGCCGGAAAGCGTGTGGGCCGCGATCAACGATCTGCCCGTGACCCGCATCGGCCATGGCGTGCGCTCGGCCGACGATCCCGCCTTGATGGCCGAGCTGGCGCGTCGCGGCATCGTGCTGGAGGTCTGTCCCGGCAGCAACATTGCCTTGGGTCTCTATCCCGATCGCAAGTCCCATCCGTTGCATCGGTTGATCGAGGCGGGCGTTCGCGTCACGCTCAATTCCGACGACCCGCCGTTCTTCCACACCACACTGGGCGCGGAGTACGACGAAGCGGGTCTTGGAGAAGCCGCCCTGAGAGGCATCACGCGGACGGCAATCGAGGCGTCGTTCGCCGACCAGGCGACCAAGCAGAGGCTGTTGAGGGAGATCGGGCCATGATCGCAAGGAAGCTTCTGGTGCTCGGCACCGTGCTTGCCGCACTTTACACGAGCATCGTCACGGCGGGCATCGCCCGGGCGCAGGAGGTGGCGCCCAACGACATGCTGCTGGCGACGCTGTGGACGCAACGCTCGGTCGAGTACAGGGGCAACGCGCTCACCGTGTTCGCGCTGGCGAAGATCCGGCTCGACCAGGCGCTGGCCGACAAGAACTGGACGGCGGCTCCGGGCGAGCAGAAGGGCGATTACCAGAACCTGCCGCCGGCCGTCGTTCTCGACGTCGACGAGACGCTGATCGACAACTCGCTCTACCAGGTGTGGATGCTGAAGAACAACCAGACCTTCAGCACCAAGACGTGGAACCAGTTCTGCGCCGCGCAGGTCTCGCTGGCGATCCCGGGCGCCGTCGAGTTCACCAAGTACGCCGATTCCAAGGGCGTGAAGGTCTTCTACATCTCCAACCGCGACGTCTCGACCGAGAAGGACACGCGCGAGAACATGACGAAGCTCGGCTTCCCGATGGGCGGCAATGTCGACACCTTCCTGATGCAGAACGAGAAGCCGGACTGGGGCAGCGCCAAGAGCACGCGCCGCGCCGTGGTGACCAAGGACTACCGCGTGCTGCTGAACATCGGCGACAATTTCGGCGACTTCGACGATCGCTACCGCTCGAGCGAGGCCGACCGCGCGAAGGCCTTCGACCAGGACATGGCCTACTGGGGCAAGCAGTGGTTGGTGATCGCCAATCCGACCTATGGCTCGTTCGACACCGCGACCTACGGCCACGACTTCAAGAAGCCGCTCGCCGAGCAGCGCAAGGCCAAGTGGGACGTGCTCGAAGGTTGGGTCGGGCCCAAGCAGTAGCCCGCTGGCCTAGATCGCCGCCTCGGTCTGGGCGTCGAACAGGTGGAGGCGGGCCGGGTTCATCGCCAGCTTCAGGTGATCGTGAACCCGCATGCGCAGCGTCGGCTCGACTGACGCCACGAAAGTCGTGTCGCCGGCCCGCGTGTCGAGCAGGATCTCGGAACCGAGCTGCTCGACCACTTCGACTTCGACATCGAAGCACAATTCGGCCGGGTCGGCCGGCCCCGCAATATGGATGTCCTCGGGCCGGATGCCGACCGTGGCCTTGCCGCCGTTGCGGCCGTTGACGCGGTGGGCGACCTGCTCCGGCAGGCCGATCCGCAGTCCCGGCGCCTCGGCCCACACCTTGCCGTTGCTGGCGGCGAGCGTGACATCGGCGAAGTTCATCGCCGGCGAGCCGATGAAGCCCGCCACGAAACGGTTGGCCGGGGTGTTGTAGAGCTCGAGCGGCTCGCCGACCTGCTGGACCACGCCGTCCTTCATCACGACGACCCGGTCGCCCAGGGTCATCGCCTCGACCTGGTCGTGGGTCACGTAGATCGCCGTGGTGCCCAGCCGCTCATGCAGCTTCTTGAGCTCGACCCGCATCTGCACCCGGAGCTTGGCATCGAGGTTGCTGAGCGGCTCGTCGAACAGGAACACCTTGGGATCGCGCACGATGGCGCGGCCCAGGGCGACCCTCTGGCGTTGCCCGCCGGAGAGCTGGCGCGGCTTGCGGTGCAAGAGGTCGCCGATGCCCAGGATGTCGGCGGCGCGCTTGATGCGGGCCTCGATCTCGCTTTTCTCGAACTTCCGCATCTTGAGTCCGAACGCCATGTTGCCGGCGACGCTCATGTGCGGATAGAGCGCGTAGTTCTGGAACACCATGGCGATATCGCGGTCCATCGGCGGCACGTCGTTGACCACCGTGTTGTCGATCAGGATGTCGCCGGAGGTTATGGCCTCGAGGCCGGCGATCATGCGCAAAGTCGTGGTCTTGCCGCAGCCCGAGGGTCCGACGAAGACCACGAACTCCTTGTCGTGGATCTGCAGATCGACGTCCTTCACCACGTGGGTGAGGTCGAACTTCTTGTTGAGCTTGTGGACGATGACCTCGGCCATGACGCTATCCTTTGACCGAGCCGGTAAGGCCCGAAACATAGTGTTCGACGAAGAACGAATAGACGATTGCCACCGGAATCGAGCCCAGCAAGGCGCCCGCCATCAGCGGCCCCCAGAAGAAGACGTCGCCGCGGATCAGCTCGGAGGTGACGCCGACCGGGACGGTCTTCTGGTCGGGCGACGACAGGAACACCAGGGCGTAGATGAACTCGTTCCACGACAGCGTGAAGGCGATGATACCGGCTGACAGGATGCCGGGCACCGCACAGGGAATGATGATGTAGACCATCGCCTTCCAGCGCGAGGCGCCGTCGATGCGGGCGCATTCCTCGAGCTCCTTGGGGATGGCCTTGAAGTAGCCCATCATCAGCCAGGTACAGAACGGGATCAGGAACGTCGGATAGGTCAGGATCAGCGACCACGGCGTGTCGCCGAGCTCGAAATTGCGGATGATCTGCGCCAGCGGAATGAACAGCAGCGTCTGCGGCACCAGGTAGGTGATGAAGATCATCGTGCCGAGGCTGCCGGCCCACGGGAAGTTGAGCCGGGCGAGCGCGTAGCCCGCCAGCACGCCGCAGAACAGCGAGATCAGCGTCGAGACCACGGCGATGAACATGGTGTTCAACATCCAGCGCGCGAAGTTCGTCTCCTCGAACAGGTATTCGATGTGCTCGAGCGTCGGATGGTTGGTCCAGAACGGCATGTAGTTGGGCGCGTTCCACGGCCGGTAGAGCTCGCCGTCCGGCCGGAAGGTCGTGATGATCATCCAGTAGAACGGGAACAGCAGGACAAAGACGAACAGGATCAACGGGATGTTGTAGAACACCCACCGTCGCCAGGCTGCGCCCTCGATCATGTCAGGGTGTCTCCCAGCTCATCGGGTTTCGACTCGGCGGATGTAGAGGAGCTGTACCACCACGATGATGAACAGGAACGGGAACATGGCGAGCGAGATCGCGGCGCCCTCCGACAACAGGCCGGTGCCGATGCCGATCTGGTAGGCGTAGGTCGCGAAGAGCTGCGTGGCGTTGGCCGGCCCGCCGCCGGTCATGACATAGACGAGCTGGAAGTCGGCGAAGGTCTGGATCACCGAGAACAGCATCACCACCATGGTGACCGGCAGCAGCAGCGGCCAGGTGACGTACCAGAACCGGTTCCACGGCCGGGCGCCGTCGATGGCGGCCGCCTCGTTGAGCTCGGGACTGATGGTCTGCAGGCCGGCCAGCAGGCTGATGGCGAAGAACGGCACGCCGCGCCAGATGTTGACGATGATGATCGAGGTCATGGCGAGGTCGGGATCGCCCAGCCAGTTGATGCGGGTGGTGATGATGCCGAGATGGAACAGCGTCCAGTTGATGACGCTGAAGGTGGGGTCGAACATCCATTTCCAGGCGAAGGTCGACAGCACCGTGGGAATGATGAAGGGCAGCAGGATGAAGGCGCGCACCAGCGCCTTGCCCTTGAAATGCCGGTTGAGCAGCATGGCCAGCCACAGGCCGAGCGCCAGCTTGAACACCGTCGTGACGCCGGTGTACCAGAAGGTGTTCCAGACCGCCGTGCGGAAAATGCTGTCGTCCCAGATCTTGCTGAAGTTCTTGAGGCCGACGAACTCGCCCGGGATGCCGACGCGCGAGCTGCTGAGCGCCAGCATCACGCCCTCGAAGAAGGGATAGGCGATGAACAGGCCGAGCAGCACCGCCGTGGGCACGAGCAGGGCGAGCGCCAGCCAGCGCTCGTCCTCCAGGCGCCGCAGTCGCGGGACGGGGCGACGAACTTCGACACCCGAGACTGCGGTCACTGCCATGGTGCACTCACCTGTTGTGCTACGCGATTAGAGGGAACCTTACACTTCGTAGACCTTCTTGAGCTCGCTCTCGGCCCATTTCACCGATTCCTCGGCCGGCATGCCCTGCACGGCCTTGGCGTACATGTCGGTGACGATGTACTTCGAGAGCACCTCCTGGGCCTTGGCGTTGGGCGGCCCGGCGTTGCCGATGGCCTGGCCGAGCCTGGCCGCGACCTTGTAGGGCGTCATGACCGGATCGACGTTCCATAGCGGGTCGCTCTCCCACTTGGCGGTGCACGGCGTGGCGAAGCCCTTCTGCGATTCGAAGAACTTCCGGTAGTTGGCCTCGGTGTGGAGCCACTTCAGGAACTCCTTCGCCGCGTCCTGGTTCTTGGAATACTTCATCAGCATGTTGGACTGCAGCAGATGGAAGCCGAACTGGCCGGCCGGGCCCTTAGGCAGCGGCGCGTGCAGGATGTCCTTGTTCAGCGGCTGGCCCTTCTCGGTCTGGTACTGCTCGGGCTTGCGCAGCGCTTCGATGTAGATCGAAGCGCCGTTCAGCGTGGCCGCGATGGTCTGCGACAGGAACGCACGGTTGTTGTTGGTGTCGTCCCAGGCAAGGCCGCCCTCGTCGTGGGCGTCCTTCCAGAAGCCGGTCATGAACTTGACCGATTCGAGCGTCTCCTTGGAGTTGATGACCACGGTCTTGCCGTCCGCCTCGACCTCCTTGCCGCCCCACGACCACAGGTAGGGGTAGGTGAAGCCCGGCGCGTCGCCGAAGGTGTGGCCGAGCGTCTGGCCGAGCGGATGGCCCTTGGCCTTCAGCTTCTTGCCGGCCTCGCGGTAGGTCTCCCAGGTGTCGGGGAACTTGTCGACGCCGATCTCGTCGAACCACGACTTGCGGTAGGCGACCATGCCGCCGATCACCGCCCACGGCATGCCCATGAACATCTTGCCGTCGCTGCAGATGGCTTTGGCATACGGGAAGAGCCCGCCCTCGCGCGTGCCGACTTCCTCGGCCAGCGCGCTCATGTCGACGACGCTGTTGGCGTAAAGATGGGTGTAGCTGTTGAACGACATGATCAGGTCGGGACCGGCGCCGGACTGGATGGCGGCCGTGATGCGCGGCTGCAGATCGTTGCCGTTCACCGTCTCGAGATTCATCTTGACGCCCAGCGCCTTCTCGGCCTCCGGCATCATTTCCTTGCGGAACAGCGTGTCCGTCGCCGGCACGAAGTCGACCCACTTCAACCAATGCACGGTCTTCTGCTGGGCATAGGCCGGCGTGCGGCCGGTCGCCAGGATGCCCGCCATCCCACCCAAAGAAACGGCGGCAGTGCCGCCGGCAAGCTTAAGCACGCTACGACGCTTGGTCTTGACCATAAAATGTCCTCCCAGGACTGCCGCCTCGTTGGACGGCTTCGACTATTGCCGTCATCGTAGGCATCAGGGAGCAACCGGCGCAAGTCGGTCCACCGACTTTTTCCGAGCGAATACTGGTCAAATCTTCGCCAGTCGGGAGTCAGAGCGTCTCGGGATCGAGCGTGAAGAGTTCCTTGGCCTGGCCGACGCCGCGCAGGGCGAAGCGGCCGACCGACACCAGGCGCGCCCGCTCGGCGGCGGGCAAGCAGTCGGCGAAGGTCGAGGAGACCAGCACCGAGCGATCGACCGATCGGCACATCGAGGCGATGCGACTGGTCTCGTTGACCGCCGGTCCCACGACCGTGAAGTCGAGCCGCTCGACGCTGCCGATATTGCCGTAGAACACCTCGCCGATATGCAGCCCGACATAGACCGACGTGACGGGCCGTTCCGCGGCGCGACGCTTCTCGTTCAGCTCCTTCACGCGCTCCCGCACGAGCTCTTCGGCCGTAAGCGCGCGGCGGCAGGCCTCGGAGGGGTCGTCGGCCCGGAACAGCGCCAGCGTGCCGTCGCCGATCAGCTTCAGCACGTCGCCGCCGGCTTCGTAGATCGCCGTGATCACGACCTCGGCATAGTCGTTCAGCAGCGGGATGATCTCGCCCGGCAAGGCGGTGTCGGTGATGGTGGTGAAGCTGCGCAGGTCGGAGAACCACAGTGCTGCCTCGATGCGGTCGGCGACGCCGCGCTGGATGCGGCCCTCGAGCACGCGCCGGCCGGCGTCGCGGCCGAGATAGACCTCGACCAGCGTGTCGGCGACCTTGGCCAGTGCGGCGCTCTTGATGGCGAGATGCAGCGCCGGCATGAGATGGCGAAGAGCCACGATGTTGGCGTCGCTGAAGCCCTGAGGGCTGCGCGTCGACCAACCCGAATAGACGCAGTCCATCTCGCCGATGGCGGCCCCGCTTGCGAAGCGATGGACGAACACGATGTAGTCGGTGTGGCCCGCATCCTTCATTTCCTGGATGATGGGAAAATCGGCTGCCTCGCCGAACACGAGGCGCCGGCGCAACTCCTCGCCGCCGGTCTGCAGCACGTGGTAGAACGGGCTGCGTTGCCAGGATTCGGCCGCGGCGCCCTCGGTGGTGCGACCATACTGGATGGTCGCCTCCTCCTCGACATTGTCGTTGCGCCAGCGGAAGACCGTGCCTTCATGTACGGGATGCAACGTGTCGATGACGACGAGCGCCCGGCCGACCGGCAAGCCGGCCGCATTGCATTTCTCGCAGAATTCGCGCAGCAGATCGGTTTCCTGCGCGCCTGCCAGGCCGCTGCGGACGATCCAGTCGGTGATGCGGTCGACGTCGGTGGTCTGCATGGGACTTACAGCCCCATCAACCCACGCGATCCCGGAAATGACAAGCGGCGCGATGTCCCGCGGCGACCGCCTCGAGCGCCGGCACTTCGCTCACGCAGCGTTCGGCCTTCATCGGGCAGCGCGGATTGAAATGGCAGCCCGGCGGCGGGTTGAGCGCGCTTGCGATCTCGCCCCGGGCTTTGGCCGTGGCCGAGGCGGCAACGAGGTGGAACGGGTCGGGGATCGCGGCGATCAGGGCGCGCGTGTAGGGATGGCGCGGGTCCTCGAAGATCTCCTGCCAGCCGCCCTGCTCGACGATGCGGCCGAGATACATCACGGCGACGCGGTCGCTCACATGCTCGACCACGCCGAGATCGTGGCTGATCATAATGTAGCTGAGGCCCATTTCGTCCTTGAGGTCAAGCAGCAGGTTGATGATCTGGGCGCGGATCGAAACGTCGAGCGCCGACACCGGCTCGTCGCAGATCACCAGCTTGGGCTGCAGGATCAGGGCGCGGGCGATGCCGATGCGCTGGCGCTGGCCGCCGGAGAATTCGTGCGGATAGCGGTCGGCATGGTCGGGGCGCAAGCCGACCTTGGCCATCATGTCCATGACCCGCTGGTCGACCTCGCTCCGGTCGGTGACGCCGTGCAGGCGCAAAGGATCGGCGAGCGTGCGCCGCACGGTCTGGCGCGGGTTGAGCGAGGCGTAGGGGTCCTGGAAGACCATCTGAACCGTGCGCGCCGTGGCCATGCGGTCGCGCCCGGAAATCGCCCGGCCGTTCAGGGCGATCCCGCCATGGGTCGGTGGGATCAGGCCCATGATGGCGAGCGCCAGGGTGGACTTGCCGCAGCCCGATTCGCCCACCAGCCCCAGGCACTCGCCGGGATTCACGTCGAGGCTGACGCCGTCGACCGCCTTCAGAATCTTGGTGCCGCCACGCAGCGCACCGCCGACGGTGAAATGGACCGCGAGGTCGTCGAGCTTCAGCAGCGGCTCAGCCATGATGGTGGCACCGCACCAGGCCGTCGGCCGGCAAGGCCGTGATCTCGGGCGCGGTCGAGCGGCAGATGTCGGTCACCGCCGGGCAGCGCGGATTGAAGCGGCAACCCGAAGGGTAGGCCGCGATCGATGGCACGACGCCCGAGATCTCGCGCAGCCGCTGCTGGCCGCGCCGGGAACGCTCGCCCAGGCGGGGCAACGAATCGACCAGGCCCCGCGTATAGGGATGGCGCGGCGTGGCGAAGATCGCCCCGGCCACCTGGCTTTCGACGATGCGCCCGGCATACATCACGGCGACCCGCCGGCACATGTTGGCGACCAGCCCGAGATCGTGGCTGATCATCAGGATGGCCGTGCCCTTGGCGGCGCAGAGCTCGGCCATCAGGTCGATGATCTCGGCCTGCACCGTGACGTCGAGCGCGGTGGTCGGCTCGTCGGCGATCAAGAGCTCCGGCCCGCAGGCGAGCGCGATGGCGATCATGACGCGCTGGCGCATGCCGCCCGAGAGCTGGTGCGGGTAGTCCCGGATACGCCGCTCGGGCGAGGGCACGCGGACCTGGCGCAGCGCCTCCTCGGCGCGGTCCATCGCCTCGTTCCATGACGTGCCTTCGTGCAGCACGAACATCTCGGCGATCTGGCGGCCGACCGGCGACAGCGGATTGAGCGCCGTCATCGGTTCCTGGAAGATCATGGCGATGCGCTTGCCGCGCAGGCGGCGCATCTCGGCGGCCGGGGAGTCCTGGATCTCCTGCCCGTCGAGCACGATCCTGCCGCCGCCGAGCGACAGCGGCCGGCGCAGCAGGCCCATGATGGCAAGCGCCGTGATGCTCTTGCCGCAGCCCGATTCGCCCACCAGCCCGAACGCCTCGCCGCGGCCGATCTCGAACGACACGTGCTCGACGGCGCCGTAGGTTGTCTTGTCGCCGGCAAGGGCGATGTGCAGGTCGTCGACCGCGAGGAGGGGCGTGCTCATGCGCGGCGCGTGGTCGACTGCGGATCGAGGATGTCGCGCAGCCCGTCGCCCAAAAGGTTGAGGCCGAGCACGGTGAAGAAGATGGCGAGGCCGGGGAAAACCGAAAGCCACGGCGCCGCGCGGATCTGGTCGCGCGCCTCCGACAGCATGCTGCCCCAGCTCGGGAAGGGCGGACGGATGCCGAGACCCAGGAACGACAGCGCCGCCTCGGCCAGGATCGCCCCGCCCATGCCCAGCGTGGCGATCACGATCAGCGGCCCCAGGATGTTGGGCAGGACCTGCGTGAACATGATGCGCAGGTCGCCGTAGCCCAGGATGCGCGCCGCCTGGATGTAGCCCTGGCTCTTGAGCGACAGCACCTGGGCGCGCGCGATGCGGCAGGAATAGGACCAGCTGGTAATGCCGAGCGCGATCACGAGGCTCACCAGGCCGGGCCCAAGGATCGCCATGATGGCGAGCGCGAAGACCAGCGAGGGGATCGCCAGCATCAGGTTGGTGGTGCCGCTCACCAGATCGTCCCACCAACCGCCCCAGTAGCCGGCGGTGAGGCCGAGCGTGACGCCGATCAGGCTGTTGCAGATCTGGCTCACGATGCCGACCGTGAGCGAGATGCGCGCGCCGTAGACGATGCGGGAATAGATGTCGCGGCCCTGCGCATCGGTGCCGAACGGGAACTGCCAGCTCGGCGGCAGCTCGGCGTTCATCAGGTTGGCGTCCATCACCGGATCGGTGAGCGCGATCCAGGGTGCCAGGATCGCCGCGCTGATTGCCACGGCAACCAGGGCGCCGCCCACCCATGTATTGGAGCCCCACTTCATCGGCGGGCCTCAGCCATAGCGGATGCGCGGATCGATCACGACATAGGCGATGTCGACCAGCGTGTTGATGAAGAGGAAGAACAGCACGATCATCAGGATGCAGCCCTGGACCGCCGGCATGTCGCGCTGGAACACCGAATCGACCATCAGCGATCCGACGCCGGGCCAGGCGAACAGCTTCTCGACCACCACCGCCTGGCCCATCAGCGAGCCGAACTGCAGGCCGACGATGGTGATGACCAGCACCAGCGCGTTGCGCAGCACGTGCCATTCGACGACGCGGCGCTCGCTCATGCCCTTGCTGCGCGCGGTGCGGACGAAGTCGGCATTGAGCACGTCGAGGACGGCGGCGCGCGTGGTGCGCGCCAAGAGCGCCATCGGGCCGACGCCGAGCGCCACGGCGGGCAGGATGAGGTTGCGCAGGCCGCCGTCGCCATAGCCGAAGCTCGGCAGCCAGTTCAGCTGCAACGCGAACAGGTACATCAGCATCAGGCCGAACCAGAACTGCGAGAGGCTGAGGCCCGAGATCGCCGTGACCATCGATACCGTGTCGAGCAGGCTGCCGGGCCGCAGGGCCGCCAGGAACCCCAGGGTCACGCCGACCGAGATGGCGAAGGTCATGGCGGCGAACACCAGCTTCAGCGACGGCCAGACGCGGACGCCGATCAGCTTGGTCACCGGCTCGCGCGTGCGAAACGAGATGCCGAGGTCGCCGGTGGCGATGTTGGCAACGTACTTGGCGAAGCGCAGGGGCAGCGGGTCGTCGAGGCCCATTTCCTTGCGCATGCGCTCCATGACGGCGGGGTCGATGGGCGAGCGGCCGTCCTCGTTCATGCCCGAGATGAAGCTGCCCGGCAGGACGCTGAACAGCAGGAAGACCAGCGCGATGACGGCCAGCAGGGTCGGGACGAAGTTGCCGAGGCGACGAGCGAGAACGAGAAGCATCGATTACCGGACGCGCTTCAGGCGTCATGCTCCTCTCCCCCTTGGGGGAGAGGCTGGGTGAGGGGGTGACGCAGGCGACAGCCTTCGATTACCCCCTCACCTTGCCTCTCCCCCAAGGGGGAGAGGAACATGAGGGGTGCCAGTCCTGTCACTTCGCAGGCGACTTGGCGTCGACCCAGATGTCCTCGGGATACTGGTGCGTGATCTCGGTCGGGTTGGCCTGCAGGCCGTGGATCCACGGCTGATAGGCCAGCACCGCCTTGTTGTAGTTGAAGAACCACACCGGCGCTTCGTCGTAGATCAGGTTGTTGGCCTGGCGCAGCAGGTCGTTGCGCTTGGCCGGATCGAGGCTGGCTGCGGCGTCGTCCAGAAGCTTGTCGAACGCCGGATTGCTGTAGCCCGTGTAGTTGCAGGCCGTGCGCGGCGTCTTGGAGTAGTAGCATTGCAAGGTGGCGAGCGAATCCGGGCCGGTCAGGTTGGAGCCGATATAGGCTTGGTGCTCGCCTTTCATGGCGATGTCGGTCAGCACCGTCACCTCGACGAGCTTGGGCTTCAGCTTGATGCCGGCCTTGGCGAGCATGGGGATGATCGCCTCGACGATCGGCAGGCCCCAGCTCTCGTTCTGGCTGGTCGTCAGCTCGAACTCGAAGCCGTCGGGATAGCCCGCCTCGGCCAGGAGCTTCTTGGCCTTGTCGGGATCGAAGGCATAGGGCTTCACGCTCTTGTCGAAGGCCGGCGAACTCAGCGGCAGCCAGCTCACGGCGCGATAGGCCTTGTCCTTGACCAGGCGCTTGATGATCAGGTCGGTGTCGATGGCATAGTTGAACGCCTGGCGCACCCGCTTGTCCTGGAACGGCTTGTGGCTGTGGTTGAAGGTGATGGCGCGGGTGAACATCTCGGCCACTTCGAGGATGCCCTTGGAGAGGTCGGGATCGGCGCGATAGGCGACGTACTGGGCGGGGCCCAGGATCGAGGTGTCGATCTCCTTGTTGCGGAAGGCCACGTCCCGGGCGGCCGCCTCGGCCATGATCAGCACTTCGAGCCGGTCGGCATAGGGCTTGCCGGGCTTGTAGAACTTGTCGAAGCGCTCGAGCACGACGCGCGAGCCGGGAACGTGCTCCTTGAACTTGAAGGGGCCCAGGCCCACCGGATGGGAGGCGAAGTCGGGCTTCTCGGCTTCCTCCTTGGGCAGGATGGCGGTCGTACCGGCGAAGAAGTAGTAGCCCGGGTCGACCTTGTCGGCGAGCGTCATCTCGAGCGTGAAGTCGTCGATCTTCTTCAGGCCCGAGATCTCCTTGGCCTGGTTCTTTTCGACGTCGACGGCGCCCTTGATGATGCGCACGTAGCGCGCGCCGGGATAGCCCTTGCTGCCGTCCATGATGCGCGTGAACGACCAGATGATGTCGTCGGCGGTCATCTTGCGGCCGTTGTGGAAATAGGCGTCGTCGCGCAGCTTGTAGGTATAGGTGAGCCCGTCCTCGGCCGGCGTCACCGACTTGGCGAGCTCGAGCACCAGCTTGCCGTTGGCCGAGTCCCAGTTGTAGAGGGTGCGGTTCAGCGCCTTGCCCACGATCTCGTCCTGGGCGCGCGGCGTGGTGTGCATGTCGAGGCTGCCGAAGCTCGCGGCATAAGGCGCCGTCATGCGGATCGTGCCGCCCTTGCGCGGTGTCTCCTGTGCCTCCGCAAGCCCCGCGCCGGCGATCGCGGCCACGGCGGCCGCCAGCCAAATCAGTTTGCGCATGAACCATCCCCTCTTGAATATTCTCGTTGGCGGGCATTCCATCGTGCCGGACGCCTCCGTGCAAGAGGAATGCCGAATGACCGTACTGCCCGATTGTCTTCTCATCGTGACTGCCGAAGTCGATGCCTCTGTCGAGGCCGACTGGAACCGCTGGTACGACGACGTGCACCTGCCCGATGCGCTGGCCTGTCCCGGGGTGCGGGCCGGCCGCCGTTATGTCTCTTCCGGAGAGATCTCTGAAAGCGACCACGGCCAGGGGAAACGTACCCGGACTAAGCTTTACACCACGGTCTACGAGCTCGAGTCGCCGGCCGCCGTGGAAACCGGGGAATTCAAAGCCATGCGCGGCTGGAGTCGCTTTGCGCCCCATGTCCGCTCCCAGACACGAGTCGTGGTGCCGGTTCGCTAGACGTCAGTAAACGCTGTCATCCCGAGCGAAGCGAGGGACCTTTAAAGTAAGGCCGCAGTAAAGGTCCCTCGCTTCGCTCGGGATGACAGTTTTCTGATCGTGCGCCGGCTCTACGCCGGCACCACGTAGCCGTCGCGCCGGGGATCGCAGCCGCCGGTGAAGGTGCCGGCGTCGTCGCGGGCCACGCCCTGCATGCCGCCCACCCTCATGGTCCAGTCCGGCCCGCTGCTGAGCGCATGGCCGCGCGCGCGCAGTTCTTCGTGCACCTTCGTCTCGACCCGAGATTCAAGCAGCACGGCGCGGCCGTCGCTCAGCCGTGCGCGCGGCGCTTCGATCGCCTGCTGCAGCGGCAGGCCGAAATCGACGTACTGCACGATGGCCTGCGCCTGGGTCTGCAGGATGCCGTAGCTGCCGGGCGTGCCCAGCGCCAGCACCGGCCTGTCGTCCTGGGTGACGATCGAGGGCGCCACGCAGATCGGCATGGCGTCGCCCTGCTTCACACGGTTGGGACTCTTGGGGTTCACGTCGGCCCAATAGAGGAAGTTGTTGAGGCACACCCCGGTGCCCGGCACGACCACGCCCGAACCGAACATGCTGCCCAGGCTCTGCGTCACGCACACCATGTTGCCCGCCTTGTCGGCGATCGAGAACGAGGTGGTGTGGCCCTCGGCAGCGGGCGCCGTCCATTGCTCGGTCGGGCCGTCGACCGGCTTGCCGTCGCGCACCCGCGCCCGCAGGCCCTCGACATGGCCGTCCGACAGGAGCTCGGCGAGCTTCTGCTGCGACGGCACGCCATTGGCGATGCGCACGCCCGCCGCCACGCGGATGGCGCGCAGCACGGTGTCGATATGTTCGGTGCCGTTGCGCGCCATCTTGCCGAGCTCGAAGCCTTCGAGGATGCGCAAGGTCAGCAGATACTGGAAGGCCTCGCAGGGCGGCGGCGGCACATGGATGGTGCGGCCGCGATAGGCCGCCGCCAGCGGGTCGATCCACACCGCCTTGGTGTCCAGCAGGTCTTCCATGGTTAGGCAGCCGCCCAGCTCGACCAGCCGCTCGATCACCTTCTCGCCGAGCGCCCCGCCATACAGCAGGCCGGGTCCTTCGGCGGCCAGCGCTTCCAGCGTCCGGGCGAGGTCGGGCTGCTTCAGCACGGCGCCCAGCGCCGGCCGCCCGCCGCTCAGGCCCTCGAGATAAGTGCGCGACCATTCGGGATAGAGCGCGACGTGGCCGCGCAGCTCCGAAGTGGCGCCGCCCATCTCCTCGACGTTGAATTCGATCAGGCCGAAACCGTCGCGGGCGATGGCGATCGCGGGCGCAAACAGTTCGGGCAGCTTTCGCGTGCCGTAGCTGTCGACCATCTCGCACCAGCCGGCGAGATTGCCCGGCGCGCCGACGGCCACCGGCCCGCGCACGATCTGCTCGCGGTGGTTCAACTTGTCGAGCGGGAACTTGCGCGGAATGCGGCTCATGAAGTTGAGCGAACGCACGCGCTTCTCGGCGGCAATGTAACAGGTCGCCATGCCCTGGCCGGCGAGGCCCGACATGTAGGGTTCGACGACGTTCAGCGCGGCCGCGGTCGCTGCCGCCGCGTCGAAGGCGTTGCCGCCATTGCCGAGCACGCGGGCGCCGGCCGCCGCGGCCAGCGGATGGGCGGCGGCCACCATGCCGTGCCGCGATGCGATTGTCGGACGCTTGCCGTGCTGCAACATAGGATCTCCCCGAAAAATCGGGCGGATCGTGCCGCGTCGCGGGCGGCGCGGCCAGCGCCAATTGCGCTGAAGCAGCTCCCGGGAGACAATCGAGGCATGCAGCGAGACGGGCGCAGATTGGAGTTCGGGTGGTTCCTGCCGACCGCGGGCGACACCACGGCCTATGGGCTGGCGAGCGCGCAGGTGGCGCCGTCGCTGCCGCTGTTCGACCGCGTCGTCGAGGCGGCCGAGGCGGCAGGCTTCGAATACATGCTGGTGCCGGTGCAGACCGCCTGCTGGGAGGCGTGGATCTCGAGCGCCATGATGGTGGCGCGCTCCAAGTCGATCCGCATGCTGGTGGCGGCGCGGCCGAGCTACATCAACCCGGTGCTGCTGGCGAAAATGATCGCGGCCTTCGACCAGCTCTCGGGCGGGCGCATCTGCATCAACCTGATCGCCGGCCAGAGCGAGGCCGAGAACGCCTCGGAAGGCATCAAGTGGGGCAAGGAAGAGCGCTACGAGATCATGGACGAGGAGGTCTCGATCCTGAAGGCGCTGTGGACGGCGCGCGGTCCGGTGACCTTCGACGGCAAGTTCTACCAGTTGAAGGACGCGCAGATCCGGCCCCATCCGCTGCAGAAGCCCTATCCCAAATTCTATCTTGGCGGCGGCTCGAAGCAGGCGTGGGAGATCTCGGCCAAGCACTCCGACGTGCATCTCTTCTGGGGCGACACCTACGAGCGCATCCGCGCCAACATGGTCGAGATCCGCGGCATGGCCGCCCGTCACGGGCGTGCCGACGACATCGGCTTCGGCATGCGCCTGCAGGTCGTCTGCCGGCCGACCGCAAAGGAGGCGTGGGAGTTCGCCCATGAGCTTGTGGCGCATGCCAGCGAGGCGCAGAAGGCTTTTGTGAAAAAACACTTCGCCACTTCGGAGGCCAACCGCCGCGTGCGCGAGTTGGCGGCGATCGGCGAGACCATCGAGCCGCATCTATGGACCGGCATCACCCAGGTGCGGCCAGGCGCCGGCATCGCCGTGGTCGGCGATCCCGAGCAATGCGCCAACACGTTGCAGAACTTCATCGATCTCGGCTGCCACTCCTTCTGCCTGTCGGGCTACCTGCACGACGAGGAAGCCCGCCGCTTCGGCAAGTGGGTGATGCCGATCCTGCGCGAACGCAACCGCGAGCGTATGCTGGCGGCCTGAGGACCATCAAATGCAGCTCTCTTCCCGCAGCTACGACGCCACCGACATCTCGGCTGTCCAGGAGCTCTATCACAGCAACGGCTGGACCGATGGCCTGCCCATCGTGCCGCCGACGGCGGAGGCCGTGCAGGCCTGCCTCGACTGGGTGATGATGCCGCCCGACCAGCTGATCGGCATCGAGCCGGTGCGCGGGCTCGCCATCACCGCCGAGAAGCTCGCGGTCAATGCCGTGATGGCGGGCTGCCTGCCCATGCACTTTCCCGTCGTCGTCACCGCCTGGATGGCGATGATGCAGGAGGAATTCCTGATGCACGGCGCCACCGCCAGCACCGGCGGCTGCGCGATTCTGGTGGTGCTGAACGGCCCGATCCGGCTCGAGCTCGGCGCGAGCGGCGGCTTCAATGCGCTGGGCAACAGCGATCGCGCCACCGCCGTGATCGGTCGCGCCATCCGGCTCGGCCTGATCAACCTGATGGACGCGCGGCCGGGCGCCATCGACCGCTCCACGCTCGGCCATCCCGGCAAGTTCAGCTACTGCGTGGCCGAGGACGAGGAGGACACGACGTGGCTGTCGCTCGCCGAGCAGCGCGGCCTGCCGAAGGAGGCGTCGGCGGTGACGGTGATGGCGGCGGGCGCGCCGCGCCAGATCATGAACGAATGGACGACCAAGCCCGAGGAGATCCTGGAAACCTTCGCCGCCGACATGCGCGCCAACCTGCGCCACTATTCGATCCATCCCGGCAACTACGCGCTGATCTTTCCCAAGCAGCTGCGCGAGCATCTGCAGGCGGCGAAGTGGAGCAAGACCGACATCGCCAACTTCATCCACGAGCGCGCGCGCATCCATCGCCGCGAATGGGCCGACGTCGGCAAGGGAGCCGTCGTGCGCGACCGCGGCGACAGGGTCTATCCGGCGCTGCCATCGGCCGATCAGCTCCTGGTCGTCGCCGCCGGCGGGCCGGCCGGCGGCTTCGGTGCGGTGATTCCGCCCTGGCTCGGCAACAAGAGCCATGCCGTGACCTTGCCGATCGGCGCCTGCGTCGATTGCGAACCGCCAAAGAAGTCGTAGAAGCAATAGCAGCAGTAGAGGTACGCCATGACTTTCCGTGTTCTCGATCCGACGCCCGAAAAGGCCCCGCCGGTCGGCCAGCTCGCGCCGCGCCTTGCCACCCTGGAAGGCAAGACCATCGGCTTCATTTCCAACGGCAAGGTGGGGACCAAGGGCTTCTTCGCCCATCTCGACCGGATGCTGCGCGAGGACTATGGCGTGGCCAGGGTCGTGAGCCGCACCAAGTCCAACTACAGCGCGCCGGCCGACGCCCATATCGCCGCCGAGATCAAGAACTGGGACGCGGTGATCTCCGGCATCGGCGATTGAGGAAGCTGTTCATCGTGCAGTCTGCACGACTCCGTAACGGCTGAACGCCTCCTGGTTCCTGCCTTCAGCGTCATGACCGAGCGCTTCGTGAGCGGCGCCGAGATGATGTGCCGCGTGCTGGGCATGCCCGACTACCGCTTCGCGACCATCGGCCATCCGGTCAGCAGCGCCACCAATGACGACCTCAAGGCGATGGCCAGGCGGGCGATCGAGCAGGGCCTGTCGATGATCGTGAAACGCTGAGACAGGCTACCGGCCGGGCGGCCATGCGGGCGGCTCGATCTTGATGCCCTTCTCGCCGGCCAGCTTGTCGATGAGCTGCCAGAGGCTGCGCAGGCAATCCTGCACCCTGTCGAAAAAGAAGCCGAGAGGGTCCTTGTCCGGCGTGTAGCCCCGGAGCCTGGAGAGGATCGAACGCACCGCCGGGTCATTGAGGTCGGCGCGCGATGGCGAATGGGCCATCACGTTGCGCAGGTCCTTGATGTGCATCATGTCCTCGCGGAGTTTCTCGCCGATGATTCCCATCGCGAAGGCCATATCCAGGCGGGGGGCGAAGTTGCCCAGCGGGCCGTATCCTTCGAAGAGCCTTTCGTGCAGCCGCCGCGAAAGGTTGGGCAGGCTGTGGGTCAGGAGAGTGACCAGCAGATTGTCCAGCACCGCCGCGCCCCACATGACCTGGGCGACATGGGCGTTTCGCACGATCTCGGCGGGCGGGGCTGCCCCATCGACACCCGGCAACTCGGGCGCAGCCGGGGCTGATTCCGAATCCTCAGGCATGGCATCCTCCCCGACGGCTCACGCCCAACATATAACACCCTTGCCGATGTGGAACCTCTCGTGGCGCCACGCGTTCTGCTTGCTGGGAAATCTGCAAGAGAACAGGGAGTTGCAACAATGCGGCCGCTCGTCATCTTCGGCATTCTGCTGATTGCCATCGGCATCGCCGGCCTGGTGATCGACAACATCTCTTTCACCGACCAGAAGGTCGTGATCGACGCCGGGCCGATCAAGGTGACAGAGGCTCGTCAGCACACCATTCCCATCCCCAGCATCGCCGGTGTCATCGCCGTGGTCGCGGGGATCGGCATGGTTTTCTTCGGTCGCCAGGTCCGCAGCTGAGGCTTCGTGCCCACAGGCTGCGATGCCTGGTTTGCCTCGCTAGCCCAGCGGCCAGGTGAACCGGATGTTATTCCTGGCCAGCCCGTCGAGCACGATCTGGATCCCGCCCGACTTCATCATCCATTCCAGACGGTGATCGCGATATTCGCGGCGGATGGCGCCCGAGGCGAGGCGCGCCGCGGCATCGCCCATGCGTTCGGAGGCCGCCTCGAACTCGCGGAAGGTCTTGGCGACCGACGGCCGCTCGCGGATGCGGTCGCGCCACTTGTCGAGCGGCGATCCCGATGGCGTGCCGAAGCCATAGTGGAACGAGCGGTTGACGTAGGGCGCCACGCTGAGGTCGGCCCAGCCGAAGCCGGCGCCGTTGAACCATTGGGCATCGCCCAGCCGGTCGGTGAGCCAGTCCTGCAGCTCGGCCGTCTGGCGCGCCGCGGTGGCCTTCATCTTCTCGGCCAGCTCGCCCTCGGCCCGCTTGAACCAGCGGATCTCGCTCAGGCCCCAGTTGACCGCCTCGTAGAGCGTATCGCAGAGCTCTTCGATCATGCGCGCGTTGGCGCGCGCCGCCGGATCGCGCGGCAGCAGCGGCGGGGCGGGGAATTTGTCCTCGAGATATTCGAGGATGATGGTCGAGTCGAAGATGCGCACGTCGCCGTCGACCAGCGCCGGCACCTCGTTGCGCGGGCTGGCTGCCGCGAACGCACCCTCGGCCTTGCCCGAGCCCAGCGCCTGAGGCGTCTCGACCTTGAAGTCGAGTCCCTTCTCGCGCAGCGCGATCTTGACCTTCTGGGCGTAGGATGAGAGCGGGTGTTCGTAGAGAAGCATCACGGAAGCTCCAGCCGGACGGCGACCGCGGCGCTGGCGATCACCGCGATATCATTGCCCTCGGGATCGGGCACGTCGAGGCCGCCCTTGACCGCTTTCACCGTGACGATGCCGTGCGGCAGGGAGGTGCGAACCTTGTCGAGGTCGACCTTGCCGGGCTGCTGCACGCCGATCGTGACATCGACGAACATGCCGGTCCTGGGATTGACCCCGAGCGTGCGCAGCATGGTGAGCGAGCTGTGATGCAGGGCATCCTGCACGGCGCGCAGGGCGGCCTTGGTGTAGTCGCCGCCATGCAGGTCGTTGCCGGTGCCGAGCTCGAGGATGACGCGTTTGGCGGGCATTATTGGGTCTCCCTCAGAGATCAAGCCGGACGATGGCGGCCGCCTGGGCGATCACCGTCTTGTCCGTGCCGGCTTCGTTGGCTATTTCCAGCCCGCCCTCGACCACGTTCACCGTGCCGGTGCCGTGCGGCAGCACCGCCAGCACCTGCTGCTTGTCGACCTGGTCGGGCTGGGGCACGCCGATCAGCACCTCGACCTTCATGTCGTCGCTCGACTTGCCGACCGCGCCGGCGACGGTGAGCGAATTGTGCCACAGCGCGTCGCGCAGCGCCCGCACGGCGGCCTTGGTGTAGTCGCCGCCGCGGATGTCGGTGCCCATGCCGATTTCGAGGGCCACTCTCTTCAGCGCCATGCAACCTCCTGTCGTCCCAGCAGCAAGACGGCCGCACAAGGCGGCCGTCTTTCTCCTTACAGTCCAAACAAGCGGGCGTTAAGCGCTACTTCCCGCGTTGCGCGTCGAGGCTCCACGGGCCGGGCCCTGCCGCCGCCAGGTAGAGGAAGGCGAAGCAATAGAGGGCGGCCAGCTCGCCGCCGTTCAGGATCGGAAAGAAGCCGCGCGGCGCATGGGCGTAGAAATAGGCGACCGCCGTCATGCCGGCGAGGATGAAGGCCACCGGTCGCGTGAAGAGGCCGAGCACCAGCAGCGCGCCGCCGATCAGCTCGAAGAAGCCGGCAACGCCGGGCATCGACGAAAGGTCCAGATTCGTCATGGTCTGTACGGTTGGAAACTTCAGGAGTTTTGCCGTTCCGTGCTCGAACAACATCAGGCCGGCCATGATGCGCAGTATGCTGAGCAGGCGTGGCGCCCAGGTCGCGCCGATCGCATCGAAGTTCATTTGTCGACTCCCCCAAATCAGATTGCGGCCTGTTCATTTTGGACGGGACCGGTTGTGTCGACAAGCGATTGCAAGAGTGACCAAGTCACGGATTCGTCAGTGAATGCCCGCACTTCGGCTGCGGTTTGCCATGTCCCGCGCCGCCTGACCGGTCGCTGGAATCACGCGGTACCGGGCCGCCTTGTGGCCCTTAGGCATCGGCATGAACCCGGAACAGATCATCTATCAACGCGTCCCGCGCGCCACTTTGCTGTTCCAGGAATTCTGCGATTTCGAACTCGTCGACGCCACTATGCCCCGTGACCTGCCATACATGGCGAACGAACAGACGACTGGTTTCTGGGGCAAAGACCAAGCACCAACAATCTTCGTCGGCGGGCGTTGGGCCGCGCGCGCTTCGGTAAAACTCCCGCTGGATCGTCGCCATGCTCGCTCCATCCATTTGCTTTCCGGTAAGCATAGGTCATTGCTCGCCGGCTTTCATCCGACGGGCGCCGGCGGGCCCGTTGGATGCGGCACAGGCGTCGGCATGTCCTCCGGCGCCGGATCGTCGGCCGGCATCTCGGGCGGGATCGGATCTGTCTTGCCGGGCTCGGGCGGTACAGGCCCGGGTTCGCGCGGTCCTGATGTCGGCATCATCCTTCGCTCTCTCTCACTCTCTCAAGAAAGAGATGCCCGCCTTTCGGCGGGCATCTCCTCCTCGCTACGATGAGACGTTACTCATCCCTGTGCTGCGGCTGACCGGGCTTCTGGCCCGGCTGGCCCGGCTTCTGGTTGGGCTGCTGGTTCTGGCGCTGCTGTTGCTCGCGCTGTTGACGCTCCCGCTGCTGCTGATCGCGCTCCTGTTGCGACTGCTGCGGATTGCGTTCCTTGGGGTCGTTCATCGCTAGCCCTCCATTCTCAGCGGCGACGCCCGGGATTGGACGCCGCTGCCATAGGAACGCCCCCTTGGCGGAACGGGTTGCCGGTCGTTTCGTGGTCGCCGCACCGTCCAATCCACAAGATCTGGAGACAACAACACGACAAAGGAATCTGCACGCGCCCTGCTCGTGGCAGGGCGCGTCGCTTCATCTACTTCGCTGCTGTCGCGCCGTCCTTGGCCGCGCCCTCCTTGGTGCCGGGATAGGTGGCGGTGAAGCCGAAGATGGTCACGAGTGCATTGGGCACCATGACCTTGTCGAGATCGGCGAGGCCCGCTGTCTTCGCGGGCTTCAGACCCAGGGCCAGCACTCCCTTAGGCGCCTTCCAGTCGGCGATGAAGGAGGTCACGGCATCCAGCGCCTTCAAGGTGGCCGGCCCCTGCTGCGCGGCGAAGGCCCCGATGGCCGCCCGCGCCGACAGCACGAGCTCGTCCGGCGTGGTGCCTTCTTCCTTGGCATAGGCCGGCAGCAGCTTCGCCAGCAGCCCGCTGTCGTCGATGGACAGTGAGGCCTTGCGCAGCCTGCCGTCGTCCTTGGCGCCGGCCATGCCCGACTTGTCGCTGATGCCTTCTATGACCAGGGCCAGCGTGATCTTGGTTTCGCCGCGCATGTTGATCTCGAGCGTCTTGAGATCCAGCACCTTGGCCGCCGAATCGATGCGATAGTCGAGCGCGATATCGAACGGCACGTTGGGCACGCCATAGGGCGCGAGCGCCGTGAACATCTCGTCGTCACCGGTCATGCCTTCCAGCTTGAGCTTGGCGAAGCGCGGCGCCTCGTCGTCCTTGGCGGTTTTGGTCAGGCGGTCGAAGTCGAGCTCCTCGACCGTCACCTTCTGGATCTTGACCGTGCTCTCCTTGTCGCCGGTCGCCTGGTTGGCCGGCACCACCGCCACCACGTCGTTCAGGATGAAGCCCGCGTCGCCCAGCGGCGCTGCGTTCGCGTAACTGAACTTCTTCAGCTCGAGCTGCGGCTTGATGTCCTTCTCGAAGCGCTCCAGCCCGTTCTGCGCCCATGACGCCGCGGCCAGCCCGATCACCAGCAGGGCCGCTGCAACTCCTGACAAGATCGATCGCATTGAGACGCCCCCGTACATTGTCCCAAGAGCTTAACATCGCTGGGTTGCAGCGGCGAATCGATCCTCGGCCAGTCATTGTATCGTCATTCGCAACCAAGGAGACTGATTGCGGCGTGCTCGCTCGGCGCCGGCCTCGCGCTTCGGGAATGCGCACGTATCGATCACGCTACCGGATGTCGAAATGAGCTTGCTGCGTGGCAGCAGGGGGTCTGCAATCCGGCGGATTGGACACTTGATCGCCGCTTTCCATTGCTAAGGAGAGTCATGACCGCGATCGTCCGCGCCGCTCTGATCGGCGCCACTTGTCTGATGTCGATGACGGCGTCGGTGCAATCCGCCGTGCCGCCGTCACTGTCGGCGCCCCCCTCACCGTCTGCCGTGCCACCTTCTTCGACGCCGCCGGGCCCCGACGCGCGGGTGAAGATCACCGACGACTATGCCGCCCTGGTCGCGCGCGATGCCTATTTCTGGGCGTGGCCGATGGTCAACCTCTACAATCGCCGTCTCGCCGCCGCACGGGTGCCCAAGATGGTGCGATCCGGCCCGGTCGTCAGCGCGCCGCTCAACCGGTTGGGCATGACGACCGACTATGTCGACCCGGCCGAACGCCTGGTCGCCTGTCCCAACCAGGACGTGGTCTACGGCCTGGGCGTGCTGGCGCTCGACGCCTCGCCGGTCGTGATCCAGGTGCCGGATTTCGGCGACCGCTTCTGGGTCTACCAGGCGGTCGACCTGCGCACCGACAGTTTCGTGCAGCTCGGCAAGATGTACGACACCAAGCCCGGCTTCTACCTGCTGGTCGGGCCCAACTGGAAAGGCGAGACGCCCAAGGGCATCACCAAGGTGTTCCGCGCGTCGACCAATACAGGCGTCGTCGTGCCGCGCATCTTCCTGGAGGACACGCCGGAGGACAAACGCGCCGTCCAGGCGCCGTTGCGCCAGGTCGTGATGTATCCGCTCGCCGAATTCGACGGCGCGATGAAGAGCATCGACTGGACCAAGATCCCGCAAGGGCCGGCGCCGGACAGCGGCGCCGAAGAAGCCAAGTGGGTCGTGCCGGAGAAGTTCGTTGACCAGCTGGGCGCGGTGCTGGCCGACGCGCCGCCGCTGCCGGGCGAGGAAGCGCGCTACGCCCAGGTGCGCGGCGTGCTCGAAGCGGCCAAGATCGATCCACGGCGGCAGGATGCGATGACCAAGGCCGCCGTCGACGCCGAGAAGGATGTGGTTGCGCCCTTGTTCGAGTTCCGCGCCTGGGGCCAGCAGCTGCCCTATCACTGGAGCACGATTTCCAACGAGGCCGCGTTCGGCACCGACTATTTCACGCGCACCGCCGTCGCCAAGTCCAACATCCTGGTCAACGCGCCCAACGAGACCAAGTATTTCTACCAGGACTTCGACGGCGCCGGCGCGCGGCTGAACGGTCGCAACCGCTATACCGTGACGTTCCCCAGGGGATTGACGCCGCCGGTCAACGGCTTCTGGTCGCTGACGCTCTACAACAACCACCATTTCTTCGCGCCCAACCCGATCGGCCGCTACTCCATCGGCGCCAAGAACAAGGACCTGAAATACGGCGCCGACGGCTCGCTCACCATCTACGTGCAGGCCGATCCGCCGCCCGATGAGCAGCTGGCAAACTGGCTGCCGACGCCCAAGGCGGCCGATGAGAACGGCGACTTCTCGCTCTATCTCCGCGCCTATTGGCCCAAGGGGGCCGTCCTGGAAGGCGCCTGGACGCCGCCGCCGGTGGAGAACGCCGACTAGGCCGTCGACTCATTAGCCCGTATCCATGTCGTCGCGTCAGTTTCCTTCTCGGGCTGGCGCAGGAAGAAGGTCGACTTCTCGCTCTTAAAGCGCGCCAGACTTCAGCGGCCAACTCGGCGTCCGCGCGACGGTCGAATGTGCAACCGCTCCAGCGCCAGAGCGAGCAGACCGGCGGCGGCGGGTGACAAATCGCGGTCACGCAGCCGCATGATGCCAATTTCGCTTGAAAGCCGTGGCCGGATCAGCGGACGCGACACCAGCTTCGGATCGATGCCGGGAGGCCATCGACGGGCGGACACCACCGCAACGCCGACACCCTCGGCCACGAGATTCATCAGGGTGTAGACCAAGCCAACCGTTACGACGTGACGCAGCGCGAACCCGGCAGAGGTCGCCGCGGCGTCGATCAAGCGGCGCGACTCGGCCCCGGGCCGAAAGGATACCAGCGCAACATCCTTTAGCGCGCTGAACTCGATCTGCCGCATACGCGCCAGCGGATGGTCGTTGCGCAAGACCACCCACAGCTCGCGAACGCCGAGGCTCTCCGTCACGAACTGGTCGGGCAGATCGCCGAGATTGCCGATTCCAAAATCCGCCAGACCGCTGCGGATATCGTCTCGGACGTCGTCACGGAAGCCTTCGCGAAGCTGGATCTCGATGCCGGGAAACCGGCGTCCATACTCGGCGATGACCCGACTGATGGGCAGTTCGATCAGGCTCGTGACGATGACCTGGCCGCGCTGCCGGTCGGATAACTCGTTGAGGCTCCGCATGCCGAGCTTCAAGTCATTGAGCAGACGCTCCGCCATTGCCACAAATTCACGACCGGCCGCTGTGATCCTGACGTTGCGGGTGCTGCGCGCGAACAGCTGAACCTTGAGCGTTTGCTCCAGGCGCTTGATGGCGAGCGTCAGAGCCGGTTGCGAAATGCCGAGATGGGCGGCGGCAGCGATGAAGCTGCGATATTCCGCGACGGCGAGCACCGCGGCGAGCTGGCGTGAGTTGATCTCGGGCAAGCCGCCGGTGCGCTTGATCGCCTTGCTCGTCGCCGGATTGATCATCGTGCCCCCTCGCATGCGCCTCGCGGGTGCCGCCCGCGGCGTGCGGCATTTATAACAAAAATACGCCGAATGGCTCTTATCATCTTCCAATTGAAAATCAATCTACGGCCGTTCAGTGTCGCGCGACCTTGCAAACCATCACCAAGGAGGCCCGAATGGCTGGCAGCACCGATAGGCCCCCCATCGACGTTGGCCGTCGCGACCTGATGATCGCCGGAACGGGAGCGGCTTTGATCGCCGCCGGGATCGACGGCCTTGGCACGGCGCAAGCGCAGGCTGGCCCGAGCCCGACATCGCCGCCGACGGCAACAGCGGGAGCTGCGGCGCCCGGAACAATCGAGGTGGAGCGCCGCGGCTCCATGCTGCTGGTCGGTCTCAATCGGCCGCAAGCGGAGAACCTGCTCGACCCTGCCATGCTGATCGGACTCGGCAGAGCCTGGTATCAGCTCGAACACGACCCCGACTTGCGCGTGGCCGTGCTGTACGCCATCGGCCCCCATTTCTGCCGGTCGCTCGATGTCCCGGCCCGTGCGAGCGCTGCGGCAGCGGGTACCTACCCGCCGAAGGACACCGACTTCCTCCTCCCCTTGAACACGCAGCCGCCGTTTCGGACGAAGCCGATTGTCGTTGCGGTTCAGGGCCGCACCGGTCAGGTCGGGCACGAACTATTCCTTGCGGCCGATGTTCGTGTCGCTGCAAGCGACACACGCTTTCGCCAAGCTGAGGCCCTCTACGGCGCATTTCCCGGCGGTGGCGCGACCGTGCGCTTCACCCGCGAAGCGGGCTGGGCCAATGCCATGCGATACATGCTGACCGGCGACGAATGGAGCGCCGAAGACGCCTATCGCATGGGGCTGGTTCAGGAAGTGACGCCTCCCGGCAAGCAATTGGACCGCGCGATCGAACTGGCCGCCAAGATCGCTGATGCCTCTCCTCGTGGCATTCGCGCCACGCTCGCCTCGGCGCGTCAAGCGATCAGCAGCGAGGAGTCGGCGCTGATCGCGCTGTTGCCGGAGTTCCAGCGCATCATACAAAGCGACGATGCCCGGGAGGGCCAACGCGCGCTGCGGGAGGGCCGCAAGCCGCAGTATCGCGGCCCGTAGACGTGCCGATGCCCGCCGTACCTGCGCGTCGTCCGCTCCATTCTCCTCAACATTGCTTGTCCCGCTGGCGGCATTGTGGCCATGTTGCTGCCCGGACTTTCCGCTTTGCCGCCGCGCTGCGCTGGCGCGGGCCTAGCGCTTTTCGTCCAACGCTTCGTCCAGGAAGGTCCGCACGTCGGCAAGGACCTCGTCCGATTCGTGCGGATCTTCTATAGCGCGAGCGAGAATCAGCCCGCCGATCATTGCCGCGAACGCACCGCGCGCCTGGCGGCGTCGCTCGGCGGGGTCTTTCCCGGGCGCCGACTCGGCAAAACGGTCGAGCCACGCCTCGACGTTGGTGCTGATCTGGCTCCGCGCCGCGCCCTGCGTTCGCGCAAGCTCGCTGCCCAGCGTGGCGATCGAGCATCCGGTCTCGGGATGCTCGCGATGGCGGGAACTCAGGTAGAAATTCGCCGCGCCCATGAGAGCCTCGTCGGGCGCCCTGGCCGCCATGTCCTCGAAGCGCGCCATGCGTGCCTTGTGCAGTTCGGCCAGGGTTTCGGCGATCAGGTCTTCCTTTGACTTGAAGTGGGCATAGAAGCCGCCGTGCGTCAGTCCGACCTGGCGCATGATGTCGGCGATCGAGATGCCGGCGATGCCGTGGGCGCGAAAGGCCGCCGCCGCTGCATCGATGATACGGCGACGCGATTCCTCCTTGTGGCTGGGGTTCCACGGCATGTTCAGTACAATATGATCATTGAAATTATATGTCTATAGTAATTTTTAGTTCACTCACATGTGAATATCCTTCTAATATATTATGTATATCATATTGTGATCGATCAACAGAGGAGCGCGACATGACGGGTCAGACGGAACGGACTTTGATCGACCGCAGACATTTCATTGGCGCGGGAACGGGTGCGATGGTGCTGGCTTCGACGGGCACGGTGCTCGCGCAAGCGCCACCGGCGCCGCCGCCTGCGAGCGAACCGGGCAAGGTCGCGATAGAGCGGCGTCCGGGCGGCGTTCTCCTGCTCGGCATCGATCGCCCGCAGGCGCAAAACCGGATGGGCCCCGCGATCCTGATCGGGCTCGGCAAGGGTCTTTACAACCTCGAGCACGACGACGAACTGCGCGTCGCGGTTATCCACGGTGTCGGCCCGGATTTCTGCCTGGGCGTCGATCTGCCGGCCTTCGCCGCGGCCCAGGCGGCGGGCATCCTGCCGCCCAAGGATCCCGACTACATCAATCCGCTCGGTCTTCGGCCGCCCTATCGCAGCAAGCCGGTCGTCGTCGCGGTCCAGGGCGGCACCAAGTACGCTGGGCACGAGTTGTTCCTCGCCTCGGACATCCGCGTCGCCGCCGCGGACTCCGTATTCAGCCAGGGCGAGGTCGCGCGCGGCATCTTCCCCGGCGGCGGCGCCACGGTGCGGCTCACACGCGAGGTCGGCTGGGCCAACGCCATGCGCTACATGCTGACCGGCGACGAATGGGGCGCCGACGAAGCGCGTCGCCTCGGGCTCGTGCAGGAAGTCACCGAGCCTGGCAAGCAACTCGACCGCGCCGTCGCGATCGCCACGAAAATTGCAGCCAACGCGCCGCTCGGCGTGCGCGCTACGCTCGCCTCGGCGCACCAGGCGATCGCCAGCGAAGATGCGGCCTTGGTCGCCCTGCAGACCGAGTTCCCGAAGATCCTGCAGAGCAACGACGCCAAGGAATTCCAGAAGGCCTTGCGTGAAGGCCGTCGGCCCGACTTCCACGGCAATTGAACATGAGGATCGGCGCCTACTCGCTTGCCGTCCCGCTCGCACTGGCTGCGAGCGGGGCCCTGGGCCAAACCCTGGTGACGCATCGTCTCCCGGCGACGCTCGCCGTGGAGGCCGTCACCGCCGCGGTGGCCGACTGCGCGCAGCGCGGCTTTGGCGTCACGGCCACGGTGGTCGACGCGGATGCGCAGCGCATCGCCATGCTGCGCGGCGACACCGCGGGCGTCCACACATTCGAGGCATCGTGGAGCAAGGCCTATACCGCCGTCGCTTTCGCACCGATGTTCAAGCTCGAGAGCGGCGGCGCGGTCGCCGCGCGCCTCGCACAGTACTCGGCACAGCAACCGCCCGGCACGCTGCCCTTTCAGCCTCCCGAACACATGATCATTCGCGCCGGCGGTCTGACCATCAAGCTGGGCGATGAGGTGATCGGCGCCATCGGCGTCGGCGGTGCGCCGAGCGCCGAAGCGGACGAGCTTTGCGCCAAGGCAGGCCTCGACACGATTCGCAATCGCATCCGCTAATATCGCAGGGTCGCCGGCACTTTTGAGACTTGGCAAGGAACGCGAACGAAGGCCGCCTTAGGCCCAGGAACGGACATGTTTGCTCGGGTCCGTCCAAGCCCGTTACGGGTTCACGGCCTAGGACGAGCCGTCGGGCGCCGGCTGGGCATCCAGCCACTGCCGCGCGGCATGCAGCTCGCGGAAGATCGCAAGCGGCCGGCGGGCCGGCGCCGCCTCGGCGAAGATCTGGGCTTGGGCGAAGCTCTCGTCGGAGCTCGCGACGATCGCCAAAGGACCGATCTGGCCATGCTGGGCGTAGAACATGACCCGCTGGCCGAGCGCCTTGAGGTTCTCCTCCGAGAGCGCCATCGGCGTGTGGGTGATCTCGAAGATCTTGCGATAGGCCATGGCGCCGTCAGCGGTGACGCCGGCGAAATACTGCTCGATGTCGGCCACCGTCACCTTGTCCTTGGCGACCGCGACGACCAGCCGCTGGGGATGCGAGACCGTCCAATGCACAGGCATCGAGCGAGCCTAGCATTGCGCCGACGCTGAAGCCACGATTCACCTTTGCGTATCGCTCGCAACTTACCGACGGGCGATCGTGGGCAGGCGACGGACGGGTACGTGGCGGTCACGCGAGGTGAATATGCCTGTTACACTGGGCCGGCATGGCTGAGCTCGCAAATGTCCTCTGGGGCGCTGCCGTGATGTCGGCGCTCTGGACATTGCTCGGGCTTCCGATCGCCGCGCGGCTGGCGCCGCCTCCGATCTCTTGGCTGTGGGCGCCCGCGCTGGGCTTCGCGGTCCACACGTCGATCGCCTTGCCGCTGCTCGGCTGGCTCGGCATGGGCCGCGGCACCGTGCTCGCCGTGACGTTGGTGTTCACCGCCCTTGCGATCGCGGCGTGCTTCTTGCCACGGCAGCCCACCGTCCCGGCGAACTTATCCAGCCGTCAGTCGCTGTGGTTGGTCGCGGCCGTGGCGCTTGCGGCCTTGCTCGCGCTGGCACCCGCAGCTTCCGTCCTGCCAAAGGTGACGGGCGATGGCGTGACGCTCTCCGCCTCCATATTCGATCATGCCAAGGTGGCGCTGATCGACGAGACGATCCGCGCCGGCGTCCCGCCCGCGAACCCGTTCTTCAACGAGGTCGGGGTGCCCGGCGGCGTGGCCTACTATTACCTCTGGCACTTCGCCGCGGCGCTGGTCGCGCTGATGACAGGCTTGAGCGGTTGGGAAGCCGACGCGGCGTTGACGGGCTTCACCGCCTTCGCCTCGCTCCTCGTGATGATCGGTCTCGTCGTCCAGCTCGGTGGCAGGCTTCCCGCCGCTTTTGTCGTCGTGGCACTGGCGGCTACCGCTTCGCTGCGGCCAGTCCTGGAATCGCTCGCGCCGCAGGCGACCCAAGCCGTCATCGGCAAGGCGACGGGGCTGGGCGGCTGGCTCTTCCAGATCGCCTGGGCGCCGCAGCATCTCGCGTCGGCGTCCTGCGTCGTGCTCGCCGGTTTCATGTTGATCGAGGTCGCCCGCCACGACGGCTGGCTGGCGCCGACGGTCCTTGGTCTCCTCGCCGCCGGCGGCTTCGAATGCTCGGTCTGGGTCGGCGGCATCGTCTTCGCGCTAGGCGCCGCCCTGATCGCGCCTTACTTGCTGTGGTCGTTGGCGCCTCGACGACGCAGCGGCTTCGTGCTGCGGATTGTGGTTGCCGGCGCATTGGCAATCGCGATCAGCCTGCCATTCCTGCGCGATCAGATCGCGGCGGCGAGCGCACGTGTCGACGGGTCGCCCGTCGTGATCGCGCCGGTCGCCGTCCTCGGACCGTTCTTCGATCCGGTCGTGCGACGCCTGCTCGATGTGCCGGCCTTCTGGCTCGTCCTGCTGCCCGTCGAGTTTGCTGCATTCTATCCGGCCGGCCTGATCGGTCTGTTTGCGCTCCTCAAGGACGGCGACAGGCAAGCCGTGCGGGTCGCAGGCCTTCTGGCGGCGGCGAGCCTTCTGGCGGGATGGCTTCTGCGCAGCGTCGTGGCCGACAACAACGACCTGGGCTGGCGCGCGGTCCTGCCGGCCGTCCTGCTCCTGATCGTCTTTGCCGCCACGGCGATCTCTCGCTGGCCGCGGTGGCCGGCGCGGCTCTGCGCGATTCTCTCCGCCGTCGGCGCCCTCCTGACCTTGCCGGACGCCCTGCCGCTCCTGCGCGAGGATTTCCTCGCCTCGCCGACGCCGGACGAGCGGCTGTTGGCGACCACGCCGGCGCTGTGGCAGGCGGTGCGGCGGCATGCGGCGCCAGGCGAGCGGATTGCCGACAACCCGCGGTTCCTCGACGACATGACGCCGTGGCCTGCCAATATTTCCTGGGCGCTGATGGCCAATCGCCGCTCCTGCTATGCCGGCAACGAGCTCGCCATCCCGTTTGCGCCGATCCCGCCCGCGCGGCGCGCCGCGGTCGAGAGGCAATTCGCCCGCATCTTCGCTGGCGCGCCGGAGAGCGACGACATCCGGCAGCTCGCGGATCGCTTCCAGTGCGACGTCGTCGTGGTGACTCCGCAGGATGGCGCGTGGCGGCGCGACCCCTTCGCGTCGGGCGGGCTTTATCGTCTGGTGGAGACTCGGCCCGACGCCTGGCGCATCTACCGGCGAACCACCGCGCCGTAAGGCGTCAGATGCCGCTGAACCAGTTGAAGCCGCGGCTTTCCCAATAGCCGCCGGGGAAGACGTTGGTCACCTCGATTGCGGTGATCCATTTCGGGTTCTTGAAGCCGAGCTTGGTCGCCGTCCGCAGGCGCAACGGAAATCCGAACGGGTCGGTGATCGGCTGCTTGGCGTATTTCGTCGCCAGGATCGTCTGCGGATGGAGCGCCGTGGCCATGTCGATGCTGCCGCTATAGTCGTCGGCGCATTTGAACGCCACGTACTGCGCCGTGAGGTCGGCGCCGACCTTTTCGAGGAAGAGGCGCAGGTTCACGCCCGACCATTGGCCGATATAGTCCCAGCCCTCGACGCAGATATGGCGGATGATCATCTCCTGCTCGGGCAGCTCGGCGAATTGCCGGATGGTCCAGGGCTGCTTGTCGGTGATGCGGCCGGCGAGCTCCAGCTTCCACTTGGCGCCATCGACCGGATCGACGTCCTCGACACCGTAATAGGCGTTGAAGCGCGGCGGCTTCACGACCTCAGCCTCGCTGTAGGTCGGTGCGAGGTGGTTGGGCCGAAAGATCAGCGCCTGGACCTTGTCGTTGAAGGACGAGACCGCGCGAAGCGCTGCCTGCACGGCGTCGCGATTGGTGACGTCGCAGCCCGTCAGCATGGCGAGCGCGCCCAGGCTGAGCGACCCGCGCAATAGCCTGCGGCGGTTGATTCCGGCGACGAGCGCCCGGTTCGCCTCGAGCGCGCTCTGGTCGATCCCCGCCGCTGGCCGGAAACGCGACGGTGAGGGGCTGCGAATGGGCATTCGAATTCTCCAATCAGTCCGCCGAACCCGTCTGGGTCCGCGCCGGGTCGGAAGGCCGCACTTGCGGTCCGCCGGTGATCATGGCCCCGATCGTCTTGGGTACGATCAAGGCCAACACGACGTGGATGACGAGGAAGGCCACGATCGCGGCCATTCCGATGAAGTGAACGAGGCGCGCGCCCTGGAAACTGCCGAACACCGAAGCCAGTTCGGAGAGCTGCATCGGCTTCCAGACCGCCCAGCCCGATACCACCTGCACGATGATCACCACGATGATGCCGGCGTAGAGCACTTTCTGCACCGCATTGTAGTGCGTGATGTCGGCATGGGAGAGGTGGAACCGCATTGCATCGCCTATGTCGGACAACACCTCGCGCGGGCGGATCGGCAGCAACTTGCGGCGGAACCGCCCGGTGATCAGTCCATAGGCCAGGTAGCATAGGCCATTGATCATCAAGAGCCACATGGCGAAGAAATGCCATTGCAGCGCGCCCTGCGCTTCGCCGCCCAGCGTCATCCACTCGGGAAAATGCAGCCAGCCAAACAGCACTTCGTCGTTGTAGATCTTCCAGCCGCTCAGGATCATGAGGATCATCGCCAGCGCGTTCAGCCAATGCATGATGCGCACCGGCAGCGGGTGCAGCTTCATGCTGCGTTTGGACGACAGGCCGACGGCCATGGAAGCACCTCTCCCGATCCTTCGCGCGCCCTCCTGCAAATCTTACCAGGATCACGTGCTTGTGAACCAGAAGTCAGTAGGGTTACCGGCGAGTCTGCGTTAGTCCGGACGGACCATGCACGACCGCGAGCAGCGATGGGCGGCGGATATGCGGGCGGCGCAGGCCGGCTCCAGCGTGGCCTATGTGCGCTTGCTCACCGATGTGTCGACCTCGTTCCGCCAGTTCGCGGCGACCGACCTTCGCCGCTTTGACCTGCAGTCCGTCGACATCGAGGATGTATTGCAGGAAATCCTGCTGGCGATTCACCTCAAGCGGCACACCTGGCGGCCCGACCATCCTTTCGCGCCCTGGCTGCGTGCAATCACCCGGCACAAGCTGGTCGACTTTGTGCGGCGTCGCAGCCGGCGCGGCGAGCTTCCGATCGACGACTTTCCCGATATCAGTCCGGTGCAGCCGGTCGAGCCCGGCCTCGCCGTGCCGCTGGGCCAGCTCCTGGGCGACCTGCCGCGCCGGCAACGCGAAGTGATCGAGGAGCTCGCCCTGAGCGGCACCAGCGTGACGGACACCGCCTCGAAGCTGAAAATGTCCCGCGGAGCGGTCTATGTCGCCTTCCATCGTGCGCTCGCGACGCTGACCGCGCGGTTCGAGCGGGACAGGGCATGAACACCGAATTGCTCATCGAATCGCTGGCAAGCGACCTTCAGGCCGGGCCGAAGCGCTCGCGCGTCGCGTGGCCGCATCTTGTCCTCGCGGTGCTCATGGCCGCGGGGGTGAGCCTCGCGGCGATCCTGCTGCTGCTCTCGCGGAGCCCCCACATTGCGCACGGTCTCGGCCCGACCATCGCCTTTTCCGCGCTGGCGGGACTCACCCTGGCGGCCGCCGCTTTCTCGGCGACGCTGGCGCTCAGCTATCCGGAAGGAAGGCCACGTCTTTGGTGGCTGGCGGCGCCGGCGGTGATCCTGCTGTCGGGCCTCGGCTTCGAACTGGCCGACTCGCTGGAGTCGAGCTGGTCCGAGCGGTTGTGGGGCCAGTCCCCGCTGGGATGCCTCCTCTGCGTCCTGGTTCTGTCCCTGCCGATCCTGGCCGCGGTCCTCGCAGCCTTGCGTGCCGGCGCGCCCACCCATCCAAGGCTGGCCGGCGCCATGGCGGGGCTTCTGGCGGGCGGCATAACGACCGCGCTCTATACGCTGCACTGCCCGGAAGACTCGTTGTTGTTCGTAGCGCTTTGGCACGGGCTCGCCGTCGGCGCCGTCTCGCTGCTGGGCGCGCTGGCCGGCGGCCGCCTCCTGCGCTGGTAGCGAAAGATTTTCCGGCGGACGGCGTAAGATCCGTCCTGCGCGGGCGAACTTATCCAAGGCGACAGTGGCTGCGCCCAAACCGGAAGGTGCGTTCGGTGAAATCGATCCGGAACGGCAAATTGCGGACTTCGTTCATTGCTGTCCTGCTGTTGGCCTTGCAGTGTCTCTGCATGCCCGCATTTGCCCAGAGCGCGGGCCAGACACTCTCTCCCGAAGCGAAGATGAATCGGCGCTTCCCCCAGCCGGTAAGGGTCGGCGATTTGATCGGCCTGCCCGTGCTCGACGACGATGATTCAACGATCGGCTACGTTCACGATGTCGTGCGGACGCCGGCGGGAAAAATCCAGCTTGTCGTGCCGTACAGCCCTTGGTTCGGCTGGGTGAGGGCAGGCGGACCGTTCGACTGGAACCGGCGCCCTGTCGCCGTGCCGCTCGAAACAGTGGCGATCCTTGCCCGCCAGCTCGACGCACTCGACATGCCGCGCTCTGCGTTCGACGCGGCGCCGACGTTCAGGGCGGACCAGGCCACGTCGATCGGCCGCGATGAAATCATAAAGATCGCGCTCGGCCGGCGATGAATATCCGATTCGCCCGGCCATCGTCGCAACGACAGGGAACTGCCTTGCGGGCAATCGGGTTATCACGCCAGGACCAGGGCCTCCATGGATCATGAAACGCGCTCGCCTGTGAAAACCCGGACGCTGCTCGCGCAGGGTCTTGGCCCGGCCGAGTCGGCGACCAAGGCCCTGGTCTCGCCGATCCACATGTCCACCACCTACCTGCGCGATGCCGACAACGGCTATAGCGGCGGCCGCATCTATGGCGCGACCGATAATCCGTCAGTGCAGCAGGCCGAAGCCTTGTTCGCCGCGCTCGAGGGCGCCCAGGACGCGCTGATGTTCGGGTCCGGCATGGCCGCCGCGAGCGCCGTCTTCCAGGCCCTCGAGCGTCCGACGCACATCATCGCCTCGCGCGGGATGTTTTACGGCCTGCGCGCCTGGCTGGCCGATATCAGCGTGTTCGGCCATTGCGTGACCTTCGTCGAGACATCGGATCTCGATGCCATTCGCCGAGCCATGCGTCCCGGCGAAACCGGCCTGTTCTGGGTCGAAACGCCCAGCAATCCCCTGTGGACGATCACCGACATCCCGGCGGTCGCCGAGATCGCCCATTCTGCCGGTGCCTTGCTGTGTGTGGATGCGACGGTCTCCACGCCCGTCTTGACCCGGCCGATCGCCGTCGGCGCCGATATCGTCGTGCATTCCGCCACCAAGTACCTGAACGGCCATTCCGACGTGATGGCGGGTGTCCTGGCGGTCGCCGAGCGCAATGGATTGTGGGATCGCATCCGTCGCGGCCGCGCCCAGATCGGCGCGACGCTGGGTCCCTTCGAGGCCTGGCTCCTGATGCGCGGGGTCCGCACGCTGCATGTGAGGGTGAAGGCGCAATCGGAGACCGCTTTGATGCTGGCCAACCGTCTCGCCGGGCACCCGGCCTTGAGCGCCGTTCTCTATCCTGGCCTCAGGTCGCATCCGGGCCATGCCGTTGCGGTTCGCCAGATGATCGGCGGGTTCGGCGGCATGATGTCCATCCGCGTGAAGGGCGGCGAAGCGGCAGCTGTCGCCGCGGCCGCTCAGGTCCAGCTCTGGAAACGCGCGACGTCGCTGGGCGGCGTCGAAAGCCTGATCGAGCATCGCGCCTCGATCGAGGGCACCGGAACGCCGTGCCCCTCCGACCTGCTGCGCCTGTCGGTCGGCCTCGAGGACATCGACGACCTGTTCTTCGATCTGGTGCAGGCCTTGGGATCGGCCGCCGCCGCGGCGGGACATGGAAAAGATGGGATCCGAGGAGGAGTCTGATGGGCAGCGTCGCCGTCGGCATCATGTGCAAGACTCCCGCGCCGGGCCTGTCCAAGACGCGCCTGTCGCCGCCGCTGCGTCCGGACGAATGCGCGGCGATCTCGGCCTGCTTCATTCGCGATCTGTCGCGGACGATCGGCCGGCTGGGTGAAAGCGGCGATGCGACGGGCTATGCCGTCTATACGCCGGTCGGCTCGGAGGAAGCTTTGCGGCGGCTGTTGCCGCACGGTTTTGGACTGATGCCGCAAGTCGACGGCGACTTCGGCGTCCGGCTCTTCGAAGGTGTTCGGATGCTGCTTGAGGCGGGACATGCCGGCGCCATCCTGGTCAATTCCGACAGCCCGACCTTGCCCCTGCCGATCCTGCGCGCCGCCGTCGATGCGCTGGGACAAGGCGACAATGTCGTGCTGAGCCGGGCAGCCGACGGCGGCTATACGCTGATCGGCCTGTCGAAGCCGCATCGCCGGCTGTTCGAGGACATCGAGTGGAGCACCAGCACGGTCCACACCCGGACGCACGATCGGGCCCACGAAATCGGCCTGCCGGTGGTCGATGTGCCACCCTGGTACGACATCGACGACGCGGCCTCGCTCGTCATGCTCGAAAAGGAATTGTCGGGAAGCAAGCCCGGCTTCTCCTCCATGCCTGGCGCCGATGCGCCTGCAACCCGGCGTTTTCTGCGCGACCGTCGCTCGTTCGTCGCCTCTTCCGCGGCGTGATGTAAGCTGGGCCCATGCTCCTGCCGACCGGAAGCGCGCGTGTCGCTGTCGTCGTTCCGTGCCTCAATGAGGCTGAACCGATCGGCGGCGTCGTGCGCGAGATCCTGGCGCAGCAGGTCGACGCGGTCGTCGTCGTCGACAACGGCTCGACCGACGACACCGCCGGCCGGGCTGCGGCCGCGGGCGCCAGGGTCGTCCGCGAGCCCGTGCGCGGTTACGGGCGCGCCTGCGCCACCGGCGTGGCGGCCGTTCCGCCGGACACCGACATCGTCTGCTTCCTCGATGGCGACGGCAGCGACGTACCCGCCTTCCTGGCCGCCATCGTCGGGCCGGTCGCGGCCGGCGATGCCGACTTCGTCATGGGCTCACGATTGCGCGGCCAGCGCGAGGCGGGCAGCATGACACCGCAGCAGCTCGTGGCCGGCTGGCTCGCGGGCCGGTTGCTGCGCCTGGCCTATGGCGTGCGCTTCACGGACATGTCGCCGTTTCGCGCCATTCGACTCGATCGCCTGCGGTCGCTGGGCATGAGCGAGCTGACGTTCGGCTGGAATCTGGAGATGCAGATGAGAATGGCCGCGGCCGGCTGGCGCATCCTCGAAGTGCCGGTCGACCATCGCCGGCGTCGCGGCGGCGTTTCCAAAGTGTCGGGCAATCTTGTCGCCGGCCTGAAAGCGGCCTGGACAATCATCAGGAC
>Ga0210402_10000400_pt1 | contig 48731 bp, 46 predicted proteins | sample IncBWC7MmetaG_FD_161055 | JGI IMG/M metagenome (GOLD analysis project Ga0210402, IMG submission 161055) | Forest soil microbial communities from Barre Woods Harvard Forest LTER site, Petersham, Massachusetts, United States - Inc-BW-C-7-M | ecosystem: Environmental > Terrestrial > Soil >... | reverse complement strand
TTACACAGGCGCTGGTAATCGCCGCCGTTTCGAACGTTGTTCCCCAAGCCAGTGCCCAGGGCGCCCAGGGGTACACGGTCACCACCGTGGTCAGTGACACAACGGCGCGGCCGGACGGAGCCGGTACGTTCTCTCCGGTAGACCCGTCCCTCGATGGCGGTGCGATCGTCTTTAACAACGGTGGGTGCACGGGGTGCGCCGCTGCGGACTCCCTCTGGGCCGCCAATCCGGCAACCGGCGAGTTTCGAAAGATTGCCTCTACGAGCACCGGCGTTCCGGGCGGAACCGGCAGCTTCAGCCGTTTCGACGCGGGGCCTATTGCCAGAGGCGGCGGTGTGGTTTTCATCGGATTCGATGCCAATTCGCGGCCCGGGCTTTACGCAGTGCCGACGGCGGGCGGGACCGTTGTAAGGCTGGCGGACACCAACACGGGCGTGCCGGGTGCGCCGAAACTGTTCACCAGCTTCGCCCGGAACGGCTTTCAGCACGACGGAACGACCGTGGTGTTCACAGGTGGCGCGGCCGGAGTGACCGGCGTTTATTCGGTCAAGCTGGATGGCTCGGCGTTGGCGCGGGTGGCGGATACGAACACGCCGGTCAACTCCCAGTCCTGCTCTTTCCAGGTGGTGACGTTCTCGAAACCCTCCATCAGCAATGGGAATATCGGCTTCATGGGTCAGCCGACGACTGACTAGGCAACCAATTCAGCGCTCTCTACACGCAACCGTTTAGCCAGGCCGCGACGCCGGTGTGCGGGGGAGCAGCGTCGCCATCGGCCGTGAATTCGGCCCAGAACCTGCCCGTCAATCTGGGGGCGCACTTCCAGACGCAGTTGGACTACGGGCGCATGGATGGGGCCAGGCTGGTGTTCCGCGCCGCGGAAGCAGGCACAGGGATCGGCGGCATCTTTTCGACCGGCTTGGATATGTCGCCCGTTGGCGAAGCGTTAACCACCATCGTTGACGCCAGGACCCCACTGCCCGGCTTCCCGCCTGTCCCGTTCGTGGGGAACTTCGCTTTTGCGGTTGACGCGGGCAACACCGTTTTCCAGGCGCATGACGCGGCGAGCGGGAATTCGGCGCTTTTCCTGGCCACCCGCGGCGTACTGACGAAGATCGCGGGCACGGGCGATACGGCCGGCGGTTCGACGATTGCCGCAGTGGATGCCCCGGGGGCCGGTGCCGTTCAAGGTGCGGCCGTCGCATTCACGGGTACCGGCAGCGATGGCTCGCGGGCAATCTACCTCGCCAGTCCGGCAGGGGCAGCCGTGGCAGTGCCCTCAATAACTGTGGTGGCCAACGCGGCCAGCAATCGCGCGGGAGCAGTGTCCCCAGGGGAAATCGTGGTGCTCCATGGCGCCGGAATGGGCCCGGCCGCGCTTGTGGGAACGTCGCTGGACGCGAACGGCCGGTTATCGAACCAGCAGGCGGGTACGCGGATATTGTTCGACGGCGTGGCGGCGCCCCTGGTGTACGTCTGGGCGAGCCAATCCGCCGCCATTGTGCCCTATGCAGTCGACGGCCGCGGGCAAACTTCGATCACGGTGGAGTACCAGGGCACGCCGTCATCGCCGATGGTGGTGCCGGTGACGGCCGCCGCGCCGGGAATCTTTTCGGCGGACTCAAGCGGCCAGGGACCGGGCGCGATCCTGAACCAGGACAGCAGCCTCAACTCGCCATCGAACCCCGCGGCCGCGGGCTCAATCGTGGTTCTGTATGCGACCGGCGAAGGCCAGACCACGCCCGGCGGCGTGGACGGACAGATGGCCGGCCAGACGTTTCCCGCGCCCCGGCTGCCGGTTGCAGTGGCCGTGGATGGACAGAACGCCGAGGTCCTGTACGCCGGCGCCGCTCCCGGCGAAGTGGCCGGCTTGATGCAGATCAACATTCGCCTGCCGCTCGGCCTGACGGCGGGAAACCGCCCCATTGCGTTTTCAGTGGGAGGGACGGCCAGCCAGACGGGCCTTACCGTGGCTGTGAAGTAGACGGTGTTGTACGTGGGACAGGCCATAGGTGTCTGTGGCCTGTCGAGCCCGGAGATTTCACGAAGCCTCAAGGCGACAGACCACGAAAAACGATGGTCTGTCCCACCTTGCTTCTGCAGCGGACTGTAGATCTCGTTGCCAGGCGAGCGGTATGGAAGCTAGAATTCCCCAAGCAATGCTGCCGCGTGGGGCACTCGCCGTTCTGCTCGCCCTGAGCCTCTCCTGGTGCCTGCGATGAATTAGTTATAATCGGCTGCAAATGATGTCCATTCTTCTGCTCGCAGCGATTCTGGTTACCATCGGCACGGGCCTTGCCGCTACCATCCACTTCAACGACGGCGACGTGCCCCGGGTGCGCCGGTTGGCGCTTCGCTGGGCCATTGGCGCCGCGATCTATGTCATCGCGCTGATTGCGGTCCCCCTGTTCTCGCAGGTCGACCGGAACACCGGCGGCACCGGCACCGGCAGCGGCCGGCACTGTGACGACGATTGGTGCCTCAGCGTCGAAGGCGTCAGCCGGACGCCGGGACCTTCGGGAGTCTCCTACAGGCTTGACCTCCGTCTGTTTAGCCTGGCCAATCACGGACCCCGCAGCGCGCGCGGTGCCTGGGTATATCTCGCGGACGATCGCGGGCGCCGCTTCCCGCCGGTGGCTGACCCTTCGGCCATCCCGTTGGGTGTCGCTCTGGAACCGCACCAGTCCGTCAACACGTGGCTGACGTTTGAAGTGCCTGCCGATGCCCGCCAACTTCGCTTCATTGGCGGGCTACCCGGCATCGGCTATGCCAGTTTCATCATCGGGAACGGCGACCTGGTGCACCGTCCGAGAATGAGCTTCCGCGTTCCGTAAGGAAAGCCGATCCGGGTCATTTTGTCCCGGAATTTTCTCAAACAAAGGAGTTAGAGTCGAGTTCGAGTCGATTCCAGGTCATTTTGTCCCGGTTCGGGGATGGGAGCCTGATTCGTTGTCGGCGTCTTCAGCGCAGGATCCAAGGGCACGCGGCAACGCCGGTCACAATCAACGCGCAGACCGCGAAGCGAAACGGCGCGCAGTCGCGGCGGAAATCCCCAGCAGGCGCGGCGGAAATCGCCAGCCGGTACAATCGTAAAGATGCCTCACCACCTTGCCCAGATCAACATCGCCCGTCTGGTGGCGCCCATCGACGACCCCAGAATCGCCGGCTTCGTCGCCCAACTGGATGCCATTAACGCGCTGGCGGAGGCCGCACGCGGATTTGTCTGGCGGCTGCAATCCCCGTCCGGCAACGCCACCGATATCGCTTATAACGACGACCCGTTCGTCATCGTCAATATGTCGGTCTGGGAATCCGTCGAACGCCTGCGCGATTACGTTTACAACTCCGGCCACGTCGCCGTGTTTCGCGACCGCGCCCAATGGTTCGAAAAAATGAGCCTGCCGAACTATTGTTTGTGGTGGGTGCCGGAGGGGCACGTGCCCACCGTGGCCGAAGGCCGCGAGCGGCTGGAGCACTATCAAAAGCACGGCGCCACACCGCGGTCCTTTTGGTTCAAGCGAGAGTTCCCAGCGCCGGTGGAGCAGGTGCCCGCACTGCAGCTCGGTTAAGCCAGCAAGCGACTGCCGCTCCCTAACGGTCACGGCTCTGATCGGGAGGCGTCACGGCTCTGATCGGGAGGCGTCACGGCTCTGATCGGCAGGCGTCACGGCTCTGATCGGGAGGCGTCACGGCTCTGACCGGAGCCGCGCGCGTCAGCCAGCGGTAGCGACGCGGAATCCCTATCGAGCTGGTAGTTCGAAAAACGAATCTCCAGTTCGGTGGGGCCAAGCAGGAAACTGTTGGTGACCGATCGCACGTGCCCGGGCAGCCAGAAACCTTCCACTTCGATGAAATCTTCGCTAATGCGGGGCGCGCCGACCAACATGGAAATGCTGGCCGCAAACTGGCCTTCAATCCGCACTACGGCGAAAGTGCCGGCATCGACCCAGGCTTTCCCCACGATCAGGTACCGGTTCTTGATCCTTGGCGCCAGTTCCAGGACATAGCAGCTTCGCCCGGCTGCGACTTCGGTTCCGACCAGCCTGACCCGATAGTTGGCGGAAGTAATCTGGTGGCGGACACGCTCCGGCGGCAGGCTGGCGCCTGCCTCGGACGCCATCACCTTATCGATGATGCCGTTGAGCTGGTCCGAGCCGGATCGCGTCAACACGGTGTAGCGATTGCCTTCGACCTGGCGGTAATTCATCAGTACCGCTACCGCTGCCTGTTTGCCGAACCGCCGGTTTTGCAGGGTGTATTGCCGCGAACCCGAGTACTCCTTCAACAGGACATGGCGTCGGTTATTCTCGCTCTCGACTCTGGCCAGGATTTCATCGCTGGAGGGCGTCACGGAGTCGGCCGTGACCGCACGGATGAGCACACAAATGACGATCGCGTGCCCAAATCCGCGGGATCCGAGAGATACGGGGCTCCTCACTCCTGGCTTCCCGAGCGATGCCAGGCCAGCGCCAATCCATAGCTGTGATCGGAAGGCTGGACCTGCGGAACCACCTGAGGCAAAAGCCATCCCTTAACCGGCGATCGGCCACCGACCCGGCGCCTTTCGCTGACATGCCTGCCGATAAACCAGCCCATGACTCCTCCCGCCACAATGTCCGATGCGGAATGCTGCCGGGCGCTGAAGCGAGATGCGCCAACCATCGTGGCGAGACCGTAAGCGAGGATTACTACCGCTTTATTGTCGTGGTATTGATGGGCGATTACCGCGGCCAGCGCAAAGCTGCCGATGGTGTGGCCGGACGGAAACGCATCACTGCCGTGGAAGAAGTGCCCGCCTCCGTCTCCTTCCAGGGGCCGCTGGCGGCCGGTTGCGGCCTTGAGAACTTCCGACACAATCAAACCGTCCACCAGAGCCTCGCCTCCCAGCAGTCCCGTCTCGCGCAACTTCGATTGCTTAGTCAGGGCTCCGCCCAAATAGAGTCCGCCGGCGATGGGGATCAGCGTGTACGCCGCTCCCAGTTGCGAGACACCGCGGCTGAATGCCACCTGGTCTCCGGTGTTCGGCAGTTGTTGCGAAGTACGGCGGTCGGTCGCGATCAGGGCGCCGGTAGCCGCGCCGAAGATCAGCCACCATTTGGCGTTCCGGCGCGTGATCCGGAATGGACTCGTCCAGATCTGTTTTTGATCGCGGACGATGTCTTTGGCGACTGCCTTGACCGAGTCCCTTGGCGGCTCCATCTTGTCTGCCGACGGCGCCGCTTCGATGGCTTCACGCTGCGCGTCCTGACCGAACGCCGCCGGCACCGCCACCAGCGCGAACGCGGGCGCCAGCGTCAGCGCGAGCAGCCACCAGCGGACTTGCGACGAGAGAATTGAGGGAACGGTCATTTGGGAACCGGCTCGTTCATGGAGGCAGACTTTTTAGAGCCTGACCCTGAAAGATCCCGGTTGATGTCGCCCAGGTGATTCAGCTCCTCCTGCACCCTTGCCCACTCGCTGGGGTGGGCCTTGGTCGCTATAGGCAGGCTGAGGTCCTGGTAAAAAGCAAGAATATCGCTCCTGAGGTCGTCCGGCATTTCTACGTAGTGACCGTCCAACTTGTGCAGCAGTTTGGCATACGCCTCGTCAGTCAGCGTGTATTGGCCCGCCTTGGTGGCTTCGCCCACATCAAAATTATCATTGGGCAGCTTCAGCCTGCTGCCGCCAACGCTGGCAAGCAACTCGCGATATTTGTCGATTGACGCGTTGAAACTGGCCATGTACAACTTTTCGGTTTCCGGTGTCTGCTTCTGAAATGCGAAGGCCTTGAATGGGCCTACTTTGGGCATGATGCGAAAGAAGGTAGCCAGCATTCTGGACCGAATACCAGGTCGCTGATAGGTGGCTCCCCAGTTCTTTTCGTAGCTGGAGCGAGACAGATTGTAGAGAAATTTCTTGCGGGTGATGCCGGGAACTTCCTTCCTGATCTCCGGACTCTTGATTTGCCACGCGATTTTGGTCATGGCGGGAAGGATGGTCCCGACCGCCCGCCGGTACGATCCGATGGCGAGATCGAGGTTGAAGAATATCTCCTCGATCCTCATTCCATAAGTATCCTGAAAGGCCCGCTGGAGCACGGGTTTGGCGACTTGAAACCCGATAAAGTTTTTGTAAGCTTCCGAAGCGTAGCGGCTTTTCGCGGACTGAAACACATCGAATCCAAACTCTGTTTTGGTGTGCGATATGGGATCGTCCGCATACGTGACCGACTTCCCGAATTTCATGCGAAGCTTGGGGTAGAGCAGCGGCACCGAGAGGTTCGTGGCCATGCGGTGACCATTGTTGTCGGCCGCGAAATGCGCCAGCGCGCCCAGCGCGAATGCATACTCGTTGAGATCCTGCGACTCTTCAATCAGGTGGTGGAGGAAATCGCCGCTCCGGACGTAATGCGTCAAATCGCTGTAAAACCTGCTGCCGAACGGATAATAGCCCAGATCCTGAATGATGCTTCCTCCGTAGGCGTAGGCGTGCGCCTGCATCAACTCATCGCCGGTGGAAGCCGGAAATCGTTTCAGCAGCAGGGGCTTGAGCGAACTATCCCAAGTGGAGTCGATAATGGCTTCGTGGGTTAGAACGGAATACGAAAGGGCAGGTTGAACTGAGAATAAGACCAACAGCCCAAACGCGGCGGGTGGCAGTTTCCAGAGCCGGCGCGATTCTCCATGTTTGATCATCGGTCCACCTCACTTGCGGCGGAATACTTTCCTTTTGATATCCGGCCAGAACTCCGATCCCAGATTGCCCAACAGATCGAACCCCAGTCCGACGGAGCCCTGAATCAATCCAAGCCGCGCGGTATCGAGACGATCCGGATACCACAGGTTGGACAGAACGGCCGATCCGTACGCGCTGCCGATACGCCAGGTGGACAGTGTCTCGCCGCCGGTGTCGGTTCGCGTGAGGATGGTTCCGCGGACCGCATGTCCAGTCCGGCGCCAGAACCCTGAGCTGACTGATCGATAGTAACGCGGGTCTTGGTGCAGCGCGGAATCCAGGCCAAAAGCCAGAGCGCCGTGGATCGCCGACCAGCCGGCGGTGGAGGCGACCCGCCTGCCGTATGCCGAGGCGCCCTGGCCCCACTCTTCCGGAGCGCTGAGCCCCTGGAGCACTCCGGCATAGGCGGCGAAGCCCACGATGGCGAAAGGGCTGTAGGTTTTTTCGGCGTGATAGTTCAGTTTGCCTTTCCAATCGAGCACATCCGCAGTCTGAGCAACAGCCGCAGTCTGAGCAATAGCTGCCACGGGAATCGCCAACGAGATGGCGAGCATCAGTACTGGCTTCAGTCGGCCGGAAAGGGTTGCAGCCGGAGTGCGGTCAACCCGCTTGATGATTTTCGTAACCATTGGGAACATCGTTTTTGCTTTCGCCGCCACAACACGTGAAGACTTTCCGACCCGGCCTAACTGATTAGCTGTGGCACGTTTGCCACCACTTGAATTCGTGAGGATTATGGCACGAGTTTGCCGCGAGCCGCCCATGCGGCCTCCTGGCGCGTCGAAAAGTGCATTTCCAAGGCAGATTCTGCACCCGCGCGTGCCGTCATGCCCCGCATCTCCCGAAGGAGACGGTCCGCGGTCTCGAACGCCGCTCGCCGACGCTCGCGTTGTGCCTGCGCGCCATCGCCGCCACCCGGATTATCCACCTGATCCATGTTCAGCAACACCGCTGACGAGCCTACCACGTTGGGCCGCGGGCTTCAATACCGGCGATGCACATGTCCGGGTGCGTTCCGACATGGCGAAGCGCAAATATTCGGGAACTGCCGGCCGTAACCCTCTTGATGGCGCGGCCGGTGCAGCCGCGGGCTCGCCGCGACCTGCGGGAGTTGGCTCCGTTTCAGGCGGCCGTGCTGTCACTGGCGTCCCCTCACTGGCGTCCCCCTCACTAGCGTCAATGACACTTGACGCACTCTGTGGTAGTGCCCCGATATATGCGAATCATCTTGCCGGCGGATTCCCGCTGGTCCTTATGGCACTTGGCGCAGGCTACGTCCCGATGGTCCCGGTTCAGCACGAACGGCGTTTTATCGTGATTGAACGCTTCCCCGTTCCAGCGCGCCGTGACATGACATTGCCCACAGTCTTCCGCCGGCCCGCTCTTGAACTGACCGGCGTGAGCGTCCTTGGCGTTGTGGCAATCGAGGCACTGGGTGGGGGTCTTGGAGAACTCAGGCGCCACCTTGGCCGGTCCGCCGCCAACCGGTTCGGAGGGCTTGTGGCATTGGATGCATTTCACGTTGAGATGGGCGCCGTCAATCTTAAACTTGGTTTTGGAGTGATCGAAGGTGCTGACTTCTTTCCACTGCTCGGAGGTGTGGCAGCCCTCACAGGCCAGTTTGGTCTGGTGTGGATCGGTGTGACACGTGTTGCAGGTTCGGGAAGCGAAGTGATACTGGCGAGGCACAGTTACAGGCGTACCAGCCTTGACAGGTGCCAGCGGCAACGCTGTACCGCCGGCCGGGAGTGGCTTGTGGCACTTGTCGCAGGTTACGGTGGCGTGCTTTCCGGTGAGTGCGAACTGTGTTTCCGCGTGGCGCGCAACGGTAAACGTGGTGGCCTGGAAGCCGGCGGAAGTATGGCACTGGTCGCATTGGTTGGCGTGGGGCGCGGCGGCGAACTCTCCGCCGTGGCGGTCGGCATGGCAGGCGGAGCAGACGAGCTTGCGGGAAATGTACACCGCGCCGCGGCCCTCGGGCTGATGACACTCCGCGCAACGGAGGGCGGCATGTTTGCCTTCGATAGGGAACGCAGTTTGGCGGTGCGTTTCGCGATCAAATTTGGCGGGTTTGAAGCCTGTCAGGTTGTGACAGGATGAGCAGTCCGATCCGGCCGCGCGCGTGGCGAACTGGCGATTGTGAGGATCTTCATGGCACTGCTGGCAACGCTCGTGGGCGATGGGGCGCCGGAAATCGGTGCCCTTGTGGCACGCGGAACATACCACGGCCGCGTGCTTTTCCAATAGTGGAAACTTCGTGGTGGCGTGATTGAACTCCGCGCCGGGGCGATTATTCTTCCAGCCATTGGTATTGTGGCAGTTATCGCATGAGCCTCGGAACTTGACGTCCTGGAAGGCCCCTCGGTGTGGATCGGTGTGACAACTTTGGCAGCCGCTGTAAGTCAGCCCCTTGTACTGAGGATTCTCTTGACCGGGCCGCGGTCCGTGGCACTTCTGGCAGGCTTCGGTCTGATGCAATCCCGTGAGCGGGAAGTGGGTGGCGGCATGATTGAATCCGGTGGCCGGCTTAAAGCCATCCATGGTGTGGCAGCGGAGGCAATCGGCGCCGAGTTGGCCTTGATGCTGATCCTTATGACATGCCGTACACTCACGGCGAAGACCAAGGAAAGACCGGTTCAGATCTTTCAGTTTGATCTCGGGGCGGGCGTCGGCTGAAATTTTGGCGGCGGCATGACAGCCCCCGCATTTTTGTTGTTGATGCTTGCCGGCCAGGGCGAAGCCTGTTTGGGCCATGTGGTCGAATTTCTGGCGGTCCAGACGAATCAGCGGGGTTGTCTGCCCCTTGTGCTCCTGATGACAGCGCCGGCAATCGGTTTCGCCGGCCGAGCTTTTGTAGGCGCGAGCGTGAAACCCCGCCTTGGTTTCCACGCGGCGCCGGATCTCGGCGTGACACCCCAGACACTTGAAACCGCGCGTGGTGGTTCCAAATTCGTGACAGGAGCCGCACTTGGTCAGCCCTTCCAACTGCTGGTGAGCGCGTGACAGAGGACCGGGCGAGATCTGCGCCCGCGCCACGGTGGCACAGCATAGCGCCAGGGCAACCACGAATAGTGGGCTAAGCACCGCTCGCTGACGTTCGCGGCTCGGATCAGAGCCCCGGCCCGCTCGCTGACGTTCGCGGCTCGGATCAGCGCCCCGACCGTCAGGGAGGGGTTTGTCATCACAGCACGTGCGTGGAATCGGCAAAGACTAATACCTTTCCGTGATGCGAATCGACCAGATAGAGAAGTCCCTGGGGGTCGACATGCAGGGAATCGACGCGCTGCATCTGATCCACGCCTTCGCCCAGTTGACCAAAGGCCCCGAGATTCCGCGCTTCCCCATTGAATATCTCGACGGTCATCCATCGAGGGTTGGCCACCAGAAACCTCCGGTGCGCCACATCGTAAGTAAACGCGGAGGGGAACTGAATTCCGTCCCAGCGAAGTTCCCCGCGCTGGCTTCCAGCGGGGCTGAAGATTCCGACCCTGTGCTGCCTGTTACCCAGCACGTAAACCTGGTTGTCGACGACGGAAATCGCCGCCGGTTCGCCCAACTCCGGAGGCAGACTTATGGTGCCGTTGACCTCGCCTTCCCGGTTTAATTCAACTACCACGTTCTTGGGAGGATCCGCCACGTAAATGGTTTTTCCATCTTCGGAAAGGGCGATGGCCGTCGGGCCTTCCAAAAAATGCTCGCCGGGCTTCAAGAGCGCGTGTTGAAACTCTCCTTTCTCGTCGAACATGAAAACGGCGCCGGTACCCGAATCAGTCAGGAAGATGCGGCCCTGGCCATCGACCGCCAGTCCCGAAGGCTGCCGCAGCGGCACATCTCCCACCCGGCGAATCTCGCGGTAGGCGCCGGTGGCGATGTCAAATACGTGCACTGAGGCGGTCCCGCTATCGGTAATCCACACGCGCCGGCGAAGATCGGTCACCACCGCAACCGGAAACACCAGGCCGTAAGGATTCTCGGCTTTTCCGAGAGCGGCGGTGGCGGGCCGGCGATTGAGAACCGTGGCGGGATGAATGCCATCTTTAGATCCGAAGGTGTAGAGATGCCGGAACTCAACCGACACCTGCTCAACGGACGGTTGCTCAACGGACGGCGGGGCCTGCCCGACCGACGCCTGCTCAACGGACGGGGGGGCCTGCCCGGAGGCCAATGCCACTGCGACGATTAGTACTCCACCTATATTCCGCATTCTAAGTTTCCGCCAAGTCCCGTCAGTACGTATGCGGGTTATGGTTTTCTCCGTGGCAGGTAGTGTAACAACCCTTCTGGCCGGACCCCGCGCCAAGATAGAAGTACCCGAAATTCGAGCGCGAACTGGCGGCGACTCCCGTGTCGAGATTGATCATGGCGCGATTTGCCCCGGCATTTCCGCCGATCACACCGTGAGGATCGTGGCACGTTGTACAGCCAACTCCATTGTGCTTGTCGTGGGGCGATTCACGACCGACCGTGTTTAGGGTGTGGCACTTATTGCACAAGGCGCTGCCACTGCCGCCTCCTCCCCCTCCGCCCCCTCCGCCGCCCGCCGAATCCTGAAAAAGATTGAGTTGCAGCAGGTGTGGAAACGCAGAACCGTGCGGCCCGTTGGGGCCGGCGCCGTTGGACGACCGGGCTTGATCGTTATTGTGGCAATCGGTGCAATAGACGATGGATGAAGTAGTCAGTGGACGGCTGCTGTTACTGGTGACGCCGTCTACATACAGCATGAAGGGCCGCAGGCTGCTGACGCTGGTGGTTACCACATTACTGCCCGCAACATTATGGCCCACCGTGCCCGTAAACTTGAGCCGCAAATTATATTGATCGGGCGGTCTGGGCGGCTGGATTGGGTACCCTGCCGGCATTGGTCCGCCGGGATAGCGGATGGCAGTGCGGCCGAACGTGCCGATGGCCGGCTTGTTGGTGCTGTCGGCGTGGCACTTGTAACAAAGCTGGTATTCCTTCGTCGCAGGCCGCTGCACACCGGTGGTGTCATAGCCGCTGACACCGCTTAGACTGGCCTGGGCCAGCGGCGCCACCGGCGTACCCGTTTGCGCGGATGCCGCGTGCGGATTGTGACAGTCCGCGCACTCGGCGTGACGGGTGCTGTTTACCGGGATCGGCTCAGCCGGATCGTGGGCCCCCGAAACCGTGGTGGTTGGGTGCTTGTACGTCTTGGTGAACTCACCCAGCACGTTTTGCAGGGCCGGGGACGCATTGGCGCCGCTGTGGCAGGGCGCGCAAGCCGCCTCTTCCAAAGCCCTCAAATTCCGGGGCGCGGCGGCGTTATTGTGAGCGCCGTGGCAGTTCGAGCAAGCATTCAATGCCACCGTGCCGTAAGAGCCAAAGCTGGCGGCTGCCGGCACGGTGTTGCTTGCGGTGGCGTGCGCGGCGGTGGTCCACCCGCTCAAAACATTGGGCTGCACGCGCGCCGGGTCATGACAGGCCAGGCAAAGGGCGCCGTTGGAATTGGCACGGGCCAGGAACATGGGCACCACCGGATCGTTTCGCGGCACGTGCGGATCGTGGCAGGTAGTGCATTCGACCTTGCCCGAAACCAGCGTTACGGCCGGATCTTTGGTGGACCCTGTGTTGGCAAACAGCGAGGCAGCGAGCGACCCGTCGTCAACCGGCGTCATGCTTACCGGATGGCTGGTGGACAGATTGACGCCGAGTATGTCCGTGGCAGCCATGGCGCCGGATGTGGTAATCAAACCTTTAGTGACGGTCAGGCCCACGGCCACGGTTCCGTCATGGCAGCTCAGGCAAAGCTTCGACGACCCGGCGCCCGGCGTCTGAGCGCCCGATCCGTAAGTACTGCTGGTATAAGTGGTGTAGCTTTGCGACGACAGCGTTTGATCCCAAAGCGGCGTGACGTTCGGACTCACATTGTGGGGAGCATGGCAAAATATACAAGTATCGGCCTGGGCCGATTTAACCGGGCCGCCGCCGGTCGCCGTAAGATCATGCTGGCTTCCAACCAACGCCAGCTTGCTGCTGACCGCAAACAGCTCCGTCGCCGTGAAGAGAACCGCTGCCGCAACCCGTTTCATTGGGCGGGCCTCGTGTAGCGGAAGACCTGGACCCGCCGGTTGAGGGAGTCGGCAACATAAATGATGTTACGGTCCGTGATGGAAATTCCGGAGGGAAGCTGGAATTGTCCAGGCTTGGTGCCGGTAGAACCGAAGTAATACAACAGATGTCCATCGGGATCGAAAACCTGAACAGTCTCGAACGATGCATCGGCGATGTACAGATTGCCATCGGTATCCGCCGCGATTCCCTTGGGGCGGTTTAGCGTGCCGGTCTGATCCCCGGGTCTACCGAACGAATTCAGGAACCGCCCGTCGGGAGTGAATGCCTGTACGCGAAAATTCATGGCATCCACTACGTAGAGCTTGCCGGCGGAGAGCGTGAGCGCGGTCGGGTAGTTGAACTCGCCCGGGCCAGTGCCGCGCTGGCCGATGGCCCGAATCAATGAACCATCCAGTCCAAACACCAGCACCTGGTGACGCAGGGTATCGGTAAGGTACAGGCGCCGCGCCACACGATCCAAGACCATTCCCGTCGGCCGCTGCAGTTGCGCCGACGGATCGTCGCCGGGGCGCCCCGAACCGCCGATGGTCCGCAGGAAACGGCCGCGCAAATCAAAGACATAGACTTGCCTGCGTACCGAATCGGTCACATAAATGTCATCGTTGGTATCGCAGGCCACGTCCATGGGGGATTCCAACGCCCTGGCTCGCGGTCCCTTCAGGAACTGGTACTTGTGTTTTTCGAAATCGTAGATATGCACGCCCTTCTGACCCGGATCGGCCACCAGCAGGCGGCCAATGCTGTCTAGGGTAGTAGCGTAGGGGCGCATGATCTCCGGCTTGTCGTCAGCCGGCCCCGCCACCCAGGTCAACAACTTGGAGAAGAACCCGCGCGGCCTGGTGAACTCCCGCACGGACGGTATTGTCCGCAGGTATTGGACCGTCCCACGCGCGGGCGCGACAGCCTGCGCGGGAACCGGCGCCAGCCCGGCCGCGGCTATTAGTAAACACCGGATATAATTATGCCGTACCATTACAGGATCTTAACACCCCTCACAACACGGACATAAAACCGCTGCCGGACTGTATAGGGGTAGTTCAAAAAACTCTGATTGGAACGAATTAAACCAGCTTCTAACTGCAGCCTGCGGAAATGATAAGTGGCAAATACATTCAGAAGCTCAAAAGTGTTACTCGCAAATCCATCCAAGTGCTGGCTGGAGCGCGTCCAGCTTGCGGAGAGCTCAACCTTGGGCAGGGGATTGGTGTGAAGGGTGAAACTTGTCGCCCGGTAGTCGCTGGGGACGATTTGGAGAGGCACGGCCAATACCGACCCCGCACCCAGTGGATCGAGCAGTTGGTTATAGAAGGGCAGGGAGTTACTGAGACTGTTATTAAGGGACGCACTAATCTGCACCCGGGGACTCTCAATGGAGGCACGGGCAGTGTACCCGTTGGTGCGAAACTCGTTGGCGGCGTTGACGATGGAGCCCCACTGCCAGCCGCCTCCCAGCCGGGCGCTGAAGCTGCCGGCCACGCGGTCAGCCACGCTTCCTTCGGCCGAGAAACTGTTGTTCGTGAGGGGCTGCACAGTGTGGATGATTTGCTGCGACCCGCGGACCGTGGCGTCAAACTGCAGGCCGCCCGAGCCGCCATGTTGAGCACTGATTGAATAGTGCTGGCCCTGGATGGTCCCGGACTGTCCGATCAGGGACCCGGTGCCTAGTTCGCGAGCATACTCCCCGGAGAGGTTGCCCCAGAAAAACTTCTGCGCATAAGTCACTCCGGCGGTCGCGGTGAAATAGTTGGAGTTGAGCGGGCCGCCCTGGCTGGAGGAAAACACGGCGCTCCGCTCCACGCTGCCATACAATCCGAAGCCATGGCCGAGACTCACGGAGGTAATGGCGTTGAGGCTCAGATTCGCAATGCCATGCGAGAACGGCACCAGAACGTTGGCATCCGGCACTACGGCGCCAGGACCAATTAGTGAACTGGCGGCCTGCTCCAGGAGCTGGCTGGCGATATTCGACGAGTAATTGGCCCGCAGCGATGTTTTCCATCTTCGTTTCTGCATCAGCCGCAGGTTCGCGCTCACGTAACGCGTGCTCAGATCGATCGGCAGGGTGAACAGGAGGCTGGAGGTAGACTGGCTCCCGGCATCCAAGTGCAATTCCGAATCTCCCAAAAAGCCTCGTCTGGCGGATCCCTGATATTGCATGACCGTGTCGCGAAGCGTGCCCGTTTGGGTTCCCCCGTCGACTGGCGCCGACAGATCCGATTCCTGCTGATTGCGACGCAGGAACCCCTGCAGATCCCATCCCCATCGCTCAAATTTGCTGTCCACGTTCAGGTGGTTTCCGTGAGACAGGTAGTCGGGGATGCCCGCGGTGGCGGACTTGGAATCGACGGATCCGGTACCGAAATCGAAGGTGGTCGCCGGCAGACCTTTGGGCTTGAATTCCCAAGTCACTCCCAGATCTTTGGTGCGGTTTTTCAGCGTGTATCCGGAGATCTGCGTAAGGCTTCCGAAGTATGCGTCCTCCACCTGAACATTGGAGTATCGAAAGGTCAGGGGCGCGATACTCTTGCGGAGCAGCGTGAATCTAAACTTTATGCCGTTGCCGCCTTGAAAGCCCGCATCACTGGCCTGTGGGCCGAAATTCAGCTCGGGCTGCGCCGAAAAGCTCAGTAAGTCGGGCGAGTGATAGTAGCCGCTCATTTCGAAGCGGGCGCCGACTGGCACAAAGCTCAGAGACTGGCTGGCCTCACCGCGCGTGGTCGTATTGTAATAACCGGTAGAGAAAATTCCGTTGATTGAAAGCGGCTGTTCCTGGCTGCGGAGCATAAGTGGGGACGCGAATGCCGCCAGGACTACGCTGTAACAAGACCATTGTTTCAACATAGGGGGTACCTCTTTCGCGAAGAAAAACGGCGGCGGGCGCGGATGAAACTCCGAACCCGCCGCATCATGAAGACTATTGGAGACTACAGGTGGCAGGTGGTGCAATTGGCCGTATTGTTAGCCAGGCGCAGGAAATTGGTATTTACGTCGTTGTGCGGGTCATGACATGTTCCGCACTGCATGGTGTTGGTGGTTCCATACAACGGCAGCGATGCCGACACAGTGGCGACGGGCCGCAGCGCGGGGTTCTTAGTGGGATCGTAGGTCATGTTAACCGGGTGGTCGTTGGTTAGGCCGAGCGACTCAAAGGCTCCGGCGCCGAACGCGGCCTTCGAGCCAATCTGGTTTACCGATGCCATGGCAGGGGAGAAGCTCGACGTCACTCCGTCATGGCAGCTCAGACAGAGCAGAGAGTACATGCGAACGTCCGTGGAGGTGGTCAGGGCGCTGCCGCCGAGATCGACCGCCTTGTTTTTCATGGTGGCGGAATCATAAACGCCAAACGTGTTGGACGAGGCTGGAAAGGACCGCGCCCACAGCAGAATCTGACCCGTGCTTTGCGGTCCGCCGTTGGCGGCGGCGCCGTTATGGGGAGCGTGACACGACTTACAGCCGATTCCCCCGATATCGTGAGGGGATCCGGCCAGTCCCGTCTTTGGCAAGTCCGGGGCGGCCGACAGCGAAAGCGACGACAGCCCAAGCAGGGCGGCTAATGTATAAAACCTGATGTTCATGAATTTCCTTGTAACTGTTAGTTGAAGTTATTGTCCCGCCGCGCTCTTGTTGAGCCGCGGCTTACTGGTAGATTGGGGTCGATTAGTTGGCGCCGCGAGTTACCCCCTTCGTCTCCGCTGATCCCGGCTGCGAGATGTACTGGAATACCTGGACACGGCCGCGAAACATTTCGGTCGTGTAGATCTGGTCTTCGGGATCGATGTACAATCCCGCCAGCAGCGCGAACTGGCCGGGCTCGCTGCCCAGCGCTCCCACCGCGAGCAGGGGCTGGCCCTCGGGTGTGAAAACTTGAAAATTGTTGAATTCGGCGTCGGCCACATAGACGTGCCCCTGGGAATCCACCGCGATACCTTTGGGGCGGATGAACTCACCCGGCGCGTCCCCCTGGACTCCGAAGGTGCGTAGAAATTTTCCAGCGGGATCCAGGACCTGGACCCGATAGTTGGCGGTGTCGGCGACGTAGATATTGCCCTGCCGGTCCACCGCCACGTTAGTTGGGGACAGGAACGCGCCGTTGTCGCGCTTCCCTGGTTTGCCGGGACCGCCGAAATAGGCTACGAATTTAAGCGATGCGGTGTCGAATACCGCGATGCGGCTTTCCTTGGCGTCGGCGACGTATAGCCGGTTCCTCTGACGATCGATGGCGATGCCGCCGGGACGTCCCAAAGCGGCAGTGCCGAAAAGCGCGATAGGCGAGCCGGAAGGGCTGAAGCAGACCACCGAGTGCAGCGCCGCGTCGGACACGAACAGGCGATCGTCCGAATCCACCGCAACTCCGACCGGCATCGCCAGCGGCGCGCGGCTGCTTCCCTCGCGCTTCTCAACCGCCTTGGCTTTAGGATCGATCATAAACACGATTTTCAGTTCGGTGTCGGCCACGAAGATTCGTCCGCGTTTGTCCGTGGTGACACCGTAGGGCTTCCTCAACTCCAACCGTTCGTCCAACGTCTTGGCGCCAGTGAGCTTGTCCAGCCAACTCGACTTCTTGACGACGGGTTGCTTGACTTTGGCCATGTCCATGTACTGCGCCACCCAGCGGACCCTCGGCGGATCGGGCGGGAGCGGCCAGATCAAACCGGACGGCCCGGGCGCCGGCTGTGTTGCCTTCGGAAGGTTCTTCTTGCTGGTTTTGGGTTTGTCGTCCGCGGATAGCCCAAGACACGAGATCAGAATTCCGGCGATCGAAATTCCGGCGATCCGGCAGAACGATTGATGAGTCTTCACTTTTGACACCTGGCACTTGAGGCAATCCTAATCCCCGCCGCGGAAGGCCTCCGGGAGGAATAGCAAAGCAGACACACGGATAGCGTTATGGCAAACCAGAGCATGGGTTTCTATCGTTCTCAGGCGGTTGGTTCCGCCCGGCTTTCACGGATCAAGCCGCGCAGCTCCGACGTAGAATTGGTTGGCTTGGGATCGGGTGCACGAAACCGGCACCCTTTACAGGACCCGCCAGAGGCTTGGCTGCCTGCTTCGGAGACAGTAGAAGTTCCTAGTGGGGAACTTCAGTGCCTACCTAGCGAGTACTAGTAGGACTAAAAGGACTATATGGTCTTGCTGCTTAATCCGTCTACACTCACTTTAGTTAACAGTGGCGATTTGGTGTTATTCCAAAAATGGCCACGTAACTCTAAGCATTTAAAGCGCCAACATAGGGTTAGGAGATGTCTTGCCGTTTGTGTATGATGAAGAACTCAACGGGCAGGCGGACGGGGTTTTGGCGGTTCGCCGGGGAATATTACCGTGGCGAATTTACACGCAGTGTCATAGGTACTAGTACCGGGAAAGGGCAAAAGGCTAACATTAGATAGAGATTTAATAGTTTGGTCGCGAAACTGCGTGCGGCGGAGAAGCCACCACTCCCTTACGGTCGTGGCTCTGACGGCCTCGTTGACAATGCGAGACTTCGCATCAAACGCGTGACAGCAGCGGGGGTTGAAGGTCCGTCCTATCGGCCGGGCAAGAAGTTAAGTCAGGCAGGGGTGCCGCGTCGCAGGAGGCGGCGCGGCTGTCGGGGATTGAACTCAGCGTGGCGCTGCGATCACGCGGGCTGTCAAGCCGGGACGCGGCCGATTACGATTTCTGCCGGCCGTCATGCCGCCGCAGTTTTGACAAGCGGAGCAACGGGCACCGCAATCACTGATTTCTCGCGGATATGGGTTTCCGCCGCCGCTTCCGCAGTCAGATCGCGCGGGCCGAAGTGGATGCCGATTGCCTTCAGGAAGTCGTTGGGAGCAATGCCGCCGGCGAAGATCCAGACGTAATCGTTGGGCATCTCCTGTACGTCGCCCGCGGTATCCAGGATGACGCTCTGCTCCTTGAATTCCAGCGGGATCGAATTGAAAATGACTCGAAGCTTATTCGAGCTCATAGCCTCTCGAATTCTCCGCACGTTGCCTTCCTTGATGCGGGCAAAGGCGTCCTTGCGGTACGAGAGCGTGACGTTGTTGCCCTTCTGCATGGCCAGCCCGAGCGCGGCTTCGACGGCGCTGTCGCCCCCGCCTACGATGAGTATCTGTTTGTCGATGTAGTGGTCGGCTTCGATCAGCCGGTACATGACCTTTGCCAGGTCCTCGCCCTTCACGCCGAGTTTCCGTGGCGTGCCGCTTCGCCCCATGGCGAGCAGCACCGCATTGGCGCGGTATTGGGCCTCGGGTGTGGCCACCGTGAACGTGCCGTCGGCGTGCCTGCGGATGGTCTCCACCGGCTTGCCGATTTGCACCTGAAAATCCTCGCGGTCGCAGATCGTCTTCCAGAAGGCCAGCAGGCTCTCTTTCGAAAGCTGGGTCTTTTTGAAAGAACCAGCCAGAGGAAACTCTACCGGGCTGGTCATGACCAGCTTCTGGCGAGGATACTTGGAGACGCTGCCGCCGACGGTATCGCGTTCCAGCGTGACGTAGTTCAGTTTGCGTTCGATGGCGCGGAGTGAGGCGCTGATGCCGGCGGGCCCGGCGCCGACGATCAGGACATCGAACACGCCTGGCTCGCGGACGCGGTCGGGCTGCGATGCCAGATTGCGCGCGATGGTATCCATGCAATCGCGGCCCTGGTTGACCGCATTCTTGATGAGCGCGAGGCCGCCCAATTCGCCGGCGATGAAAAGATTGGGGACGCTGGTCTCCAGTTCGGGCGTCAGATACGGCAGGTTGGCGCTGAAACCGGGGGGAGATTGGATCATGGTGATGGCGCCCACCGGGCAGGCATCCGCGCACATACCGTGACCGATGCAGCGATGGGATTTGACCACAGCGGCCTTGCCGCCCACCATGCCCAGGACGTCTCCCTCCGGGCACACCGACGTGCAACCCTGGCAACCGATGCAATGGCTGACATCGATGTGAGGGTGCTGTCCGAGAGGGCCGTCGCTGAACAGCAGGCCCTGCGCGGCGGCTTCCTGCGCGCGCGCTTCACGGCTGACCTGCCGGCGGAGGTAGAAGCCGAGAGGCAGGAACAGGATGAGTCCGTAGAAAATATAGATAATTATTTTGTCTGTCATGACCAGATTCCCATGGCCAGCGCCACCGCGATATGCACGGCGATCAGGACCACGAACGTTATGCTGAAGGGACGGTGCACCACGTGCCAGAGATGAAATATCCGCTCGGTGCGGACCAGAAACGCGATTGCCACACCCAGCCGGGATTGGCGGCGCACGACGGAGACAACCGATTCCAGGGCGCCATCGTGCGAAGCCAAAAGTCCGCCGAGCGTGACGATACGTTGCGGCCGGGCGAGCATGCGCCGGCGTAGACGGCTCACCAGCAAGGGGCGGGCCATGTCTATGCGCAGCATGGTCCACAGCAGTACCGGCAGACTCATGCGCCGGACGGCCTGGGGTGAGGGAACCGCCAGCAGCGGCGCCAGATCTTCCGCGCTGAAGAGGGCCGCATCGCCCAGGGTGGCGGCTAGCGACGCGGCCTGCGCTTCCAGTTCCGCCATGCTCAATGCCACGCTGTTGAGTTGGCGCGGGATCTTGGCGTAGACGTATTTCCCCACGAAACCGCTGAGCGCGACCGCGATCATCGTCCAATAAGCCAGGCCGGCCAGTCCGTGAGTTCGGAAGGTGGTGTGAAACGTGACCACCATGGGTGTCGTAATTCCGAGGAGGATGTGAAAGTTGAGCCAGTGCCGGGTATTGCCGATGCTGGCCAGGTATTTGATTCGCTTTCGCAACGGGTACAGGAACAGAAGGCCGAACATCCCCATGCTCAGGAAGCCGAGCTTGAGCCCGATGGTTCCACTGGAACGCAGTTGCTCATGCAACGGGGAAAGCTGCCGGTCTTCCACGCTCAGCGAGTAGTAAGGAAAACCGCGGACGGCCAGGAACAGGATCAGCGCCACGATCGCGCTCGCGGTTATGCCGAGCAGCACGCGGCGTAGCGCGTCGATTCTGGCGGCGCGCAGGCCGGCACGGGTCAGGGGGGGCTTAACAGCCAGGGTTTTTTCCGGAGCGGCAGTCAGGGTCGCCATGGCAATTCGTTTCCTTGGTTTCTCAATGACATTTGGGTACACTCCACCGAAGCAGCCCGGGAACTTGAGCGATGCGGTGTCCCACACTGCGAATGCGGCTCTGCGGCGGTTCGTGGCGCCACGCTTCTTTGGATCAGGACGAACAGTTCACATGGAAAATGGCATAAATTACGATCGGGTGCTTGAAACCGGGGCCCTTAACAGGACCTACCAAGAGGTTTGGCTGCCCGCCTTCATGGAAATCAGAAATTCATATGACGTACTCAAACTCGGGGAGTACTAATAGGACTACTGGTACTATAGGGCCTCGCCGCTCTGCGGGTCTAGGCTCACTTTGGTTTATAGTGCGCGGTCTGCATATCGTTACAAGGATTCATAGCAGCATTACGACATAGCCAGGCTGATAATCCGAGTTTCCCGCAAACCATAACTAAGTACCTTCCCGTTACCTATCGAGGACTTCCAGGACTGTTGCCGGTGCACGCGACACGCCAGAATTGTGTTTGGGAGTCCGATAAGGACAGTATGCGGAAATGGTGTTTTTCCATGGTTTTTGTGTCGCTGGCCGCGGCTGGGCCGGCAAGGGCCGATTCGCTGCAACCGACTGCCGGGCGCTGCGCGGGTGAGATATCCGCGCTACGCGGCGTGTGGCGGCCCCGGCAGGTTTTTTTGCCCGCGTATGCCGATTTGGAACTGGTCTTGTATATGGCGTCGCTAGGGGCCCGCGAGCCGGGGGTAGCCGTGGTGCCGGTGCTTTCTTCCGAGCCGCTTTATTTCCGCAGCAAAAAGATCGTGTTTATCTCGACGGGCTTCATCCTGCAGGCGGGGAGCGAGAGGGAATTAGAGGAAGCGATTCGGACCGCCCCGGTTGAGGTCCAGACACGGGATTTGCCGGCGTGCGCCGCGGTGGCGACATTTGGCGGCGCCGGTGTAATTCAACGGGCGCCGGCGAGTTTTCCGGATGTCCGGCTACGGCTGGCGGGACAATTAGCGGGATACGAGGATGTGACCGTGCGGCGGCTGCGGAAAAGGGACACGGGCACGGAGTGAGAACCGAGCGGTGCCACTGTGCCGGCAGCATGCGGAAGGTCTCCGGAGGATATAGCCTGGTACATGGCGCGGTACATGCCGCGGTATATGGCGCGGCACATGGCGATCCTCACGCGGCGCATCCAATGAATGCGCCAACGCCAAGGCAGGGGCCTTTGGCGGCGGTCTTATAGCCGCTGAATTCATTTGATTTCCAAAGTTAGTAACAAACTTACCAGGTGAAGCCGAAAAGCCGGGTCCGACCGTGGAGTTCTGCTATAGCGAATATGCTCAGCCGCCGGGCTTAACGGCAGGCAATATTCTTTATAGATAACTATACATGGATATCCGAAAACTTCACAAACAAAGACGTCATTAGCTATTCTTCATTTTGTCCCGCGGATCTTCCAACCGGCACTGAAAGTGCTTCTACCTGAACTCCGACAGCACTCATCGCCGTATGGTGGCTGCCTCAACCTACCCTTCGGGCCTGCGCGGCCGACGGGACCCCCTACGAGGACATTTATATATATGACAGGCATCAACATAAGCACCAGGATCGGCGGTTGGCGGGTACGGAGATTTCCGGACCGCAAAATGGATAAGAAAACAACCATACGAGCGCTGCAAATCGCCGTTCTGATTGCGCTCCCGGTCCTGGCCGCAGCCCATTCGAACGTGGCTCCCGCGGGGTATGCGGGCGTGCCGGGCGAGAACGGGACTAGTGCCGGTTGCCATCAGATTACCGCGGGCACCGGCAACGTACAGGTGACGTTCCCGGACGCGGCCACCTACACGCCCAAAGCGCCCCAAACCCACCAGGCAGTTGTGACCGATGCGGTGGCATCGCGTTGGGGATTTGAAGTCTCGGCCCAATTGGCAGGCAATACCGCGACACAGGCCGGAACCTTCGTGCCGACAGACAACAACGCCGTTGTGGCCGCAAGCCTCATGGACCTGTCAGGTCTCGCCACGCAGCTTGTAGCGGTACCATTCCTTCAGCCCGCAGCCATCAGCACCGGCCGAAGCACGCGCTCGAACTCGGCTGCCTGACGGGTGAAGCCCAGGTCAGTGGGGTGCGAGCCGTCAACCGTACCCTCGCCGTCATCGCCCAGCAGGTTAGCGCCCTCCAGATAGTAAACATGAGGCACCTTTTCCGCTTGCATTGCGGCGAACGCCTCGCGCAACGCGGCGTGGTTGGCCTCATTTCCCTTGCGGCGCGCTTCCACCAGGAAGCCGGACTGTATATTGCGATCCTCCACCAGCAGAATCGGCGTTTTGGGGTGAGCCTCGCGCAATAGTTTGACGCCGGGCACGGTGCGCTCCGTCACCAGTTGCGCGCCCATATTCGGCAGGCAATCCAACACGAAGACCGCGGGGTCAAGTTCAGCCACAAACTTTATCACCTCCGGTTCCATGCGCCCATTGCCGGAGAAGCCCAGATTGATCACCTCGCGATTAAAAGTCCGCCCCAGCATCGCCACATGCGTCATGCCCGCGCGCGATGCCCCAATCCCGTGCGTGATCGAAGTGCCATAAAATACGATGGGCTTCGACCCCGCCGCCCGCGCCGGACCCGGCTCGATCTTGGCCCCCTTGGGCACGCCAAATTCCAACGAGGTCACGCCATTGCGCAGCGGTAGATAAACCATGAACTCGCGCTCCGCAGCCGGAATTCCGCTGATCAGCGCGGCCGTGGTATCAGGGAACTTCGGTTGCCCCACGCCGAGCCAGCGCCACTTCCCGGCGTCCGTTTTGGCGTAGAGGTCGAGTCCGCTCGACGCGATCGCCGTTATGTTCGCCCCAGCCAGGTTCTTGTTGGTGACAGTCCAGCGCGCGTGAATCTCCGTGGTAGCAGCAGTAAAGCGCACCAGGGCGCCCGCCGAATCGCGGCTCAAGTTCCAGACCGCCGGGGGCACCACGCCCTCCGCCCGCCCCGGCAGCCGGTCGTATGGCGATTTCATATCCTTGAAACCTAACCCTTCCACGGTCAGCTTCTTGGCGTCCACCCATTCCAACTCGGCCGCGGGGGCAGCAGTCTGAGCCAGAAGCGGCGCGCTGCTCAAAGTGAGGAAGAACTGTCGGCGGTTCATGCAGCAACCAGTCTACCGAAAACCCACGCACGCGATGCAACTGCGTGGATAGCGCGTCTGAAATCCGATTGAGGTAAGAGCGCGTACACGTGCCGGGTGATCGGATACCGGAACGAGAGCAGGCGTGGATACCTTACGGGCGGTTTATTTTATAGCACCCCGGCAGCACGCATCACCGGCTCCGCTTTCTGGCGAATCCGAAGGGCAACATCGTATGGATCGCCGTTCTGGAGGTCAGGGTAGAAGAGTTCTACCGACAGAGGCCCCGCATATCCCTTCTCGGCCAGCTTGCGAAGAATGCCGGTTAGCGGTGAAACTCCCGTTCCGGGAATATCGCGCGTGCCATTGTCCAGCAGTTCGCGTGGTGTGTCCGGAACATCCTGGAAGTGGACGTGGTGGATTTCTCCCGGGCGGATCAGTTCCAGATCCTCGAATTTGCTGAGCCCCGCCCAGAAGTGATAGCAATCCAACATCGGCCGAACGTTCGGGTGAGCGGCCTCCCGGGTCATCCGGAGCGCCGTCGGCAACGTACCAATGAACGTGGATCCCCGCATGAATTCGACCATGGCGGTGATCTGAAACTGCCGGGCGATGTCTCCCGCCTCCCGAAGATTGGCAACGGCGCGTTTATAGTCCTCCGCAGTGTATTTCTGGCTGGCGCCGCATGGACAGACCATCCGGTCGACCCCCAGCGTGGCGATCAACTCGCATAAGGACTTTAAGTCGTCCAGCGCTCTGGACCGCTCCGAGTTGGGTTCCCAAAGGCCCCGGACACCGCCGCTCGAGACGGCCTTGAGGCCCAGGTCTGCAAGCAGCCGCCGTGCAGCCGGCATACCCTCTTTCTTGACAAACTCCTGGACGTGAGGCGGAATGACCTCCACGAATTTGATGCCGGCGCGAGCATAGCCTTCGAGCGATTTCCGGTAACCGGCGGCGGAGGTAGTGGTTTGGTGCAGGCAGAGCGACATGAGGGCTGGCACCCCGCGCTGGCCCATGGCCTGTGCTAAGGGCGCCAAGAGCAAACTCCTTCGGGTAAACATCTGACCAAGATACCGCATGCTGTGGCGGTGACGGGAAGACCGTGCGGGAGCTGCCGGCGTAAGCGTCTGCGCGCGGAGATCTGCGCTCGAGATGTCCGCAACCGTCCGCTATCGCAGTTCGACGCACGGGAGCGGAGAGCTACCCCTCAGTTCCACGCCATGCTGATGGGACGGAGGCTGGTGACCAGTTGCACCGCAAAGGTATTATCCAGCGTGCCTCGAATCCCTGGTCATTGTTGAATCTGGTAACCCACTTTCACCAGTTGATGCGCGTTAGGACGAAATCCCACCGCGACTTCATAAATCCCGCGCCTTGGTCCAGAGCTCGCCTGCGTGCAGGAAATGCGGGAGGCGGCATACATTCGCGGACTTAGCACGCGGCGCGCGTCTACGTATGCGACTGTACGAGTGAACGTGGGAATGGCGCGATATGTCATGACGAACCGCTGCCATTCGCCAGTCACATTCCAATGCCCCAGGCCCCACGCACCGGCAACACCGTAAGCTGAGCCCGGCAGGTCCCGGGGTTTAGCTTCGCCTGGAAAGTAGTATGCGCTCTGACGGTCCAGATACGGCCCCCGGTTGGCCGACACTCCCACGTGCAGCCCTTGCCGGATGGTGTATCCCGCTCCACCGCTCCAGTCCTCGGACGTGGCTGCGAGCCGGGCAAGACCGCGTTGCGTTTCACCTGTGGAGAACGACTCTTGGATTCCTGCGTACAAGGCTCAGTGATTCCTCGATACGCCGTCGCGCCTCCACGGCAGGCGTGCGCAAGTTCGTTCGCCGCAAACCTGAAAAGCAAGGCTACAGCCGAACCAGCATCTTTCCGGCTTTGTTCCCTACGAAAAGCCTCAGCATTGCCCTTGGCGCATTCTCGATCCCCTCCTCGACGGTCACCTGCCACTTGAGCTTACCGGCCTTGACCGAGGGCGCCACCTCAGAAAGGTACTGCGGCAACAGATCGTAGTGGTTCGAAACGATAAAGCCCTGCAGCCTGAGACTCTTGACAACTGCCTGAGCCAGGTTGGACGGCGCCGGGCCTGGTGCTGTGTTGTTGTACTGCTCAATCATGCCGCAAAGTGCTATCCGTCCGAACGGGTTCATATGGTTGAGGGCGGCTTCGAGGTGGGTGCACCCGACGTTATCGAAATAAACATCGATGCCCTTTGGGAATGCATCGCCCACCGCCCGATCCAGGTTGCCGCTGGTCTTGTAATTAATCGCCTGGTCAACGCCCGCGGCGTCCGTCAGCCATCGGCAATTCTCATCGGACCCGGCGCTGCCCACTACGTAACAACCGCGGGCCTTGGCAATCTGGCATGCCACGGAGCCAACCGCGCCCGCCGCGGCCGAGACGAAGACGGCGTCTCCATCCTTAAGCTGAGCGATCCTAACCAGTCCTGTATAGGCGGTCAGACCGGGCATTCCCAAGACCCCCAGGTAAGCCTCAATCGGTCCAAGCGAAGGGTCGATTTTCTGAAAGGCGCCGGCCTTTCCAACTGCCATTTCGCGCCAGCCAAACATGCTGATTACGAATTGGCCGACGGCGAGGTCCGGCGACTTCGATTCGACGATTTGACCAACGGCGCCGCCTTCAAGCGGTTTACCGACTTGGAACGGCGGGATGTAGCTCTTGCGCTCTGTCATTCGCCCGCGCATATACGGGTCCACCGACATCCATAGATTGCGGACCACCACCTCACCGTCGTCAGGCTGGGCTAAGGCGACAGCCGCAACCTCGAAATCCGCCTCTTGAGGGAGGCCCGAGGGACGCGATTTTAGACGGACTTCTTTGGACGTCCACTCTGACATTAAATCTCCTAAAGACGCTAGCGGCAGTGCGTCAACTCTAACGAGAACAGCATTGGCGCTACTTCTGTTCCGCCGCCGCCACACGCGCCTGCGCCCGCAGCATGGCGGCCAGGGCATCCGCCGGATCCACGCCCAGCGAGGGATTGATGCTCTCCGCCTGCCCGCGCTCGAACGCCCTTTTGGCGCGTTCCAGGTCGATCTCCTCAGCCCGCTCGGCCAAGTCCGCCAGGACCTTCACATGGTCGGACAGCACTTCCAGAAAACCGCCGTGGATCGCCATAAAACGCCTGCGGCCACCTGCCACGTAGCTCAACGCGCCGAACCCCAGCAGACCCAGCAGCGGCGCATGGCCGGGCAGAATCCCCAGAAAGCCGTCCTTGCCCGGGATCTGCGCCTCGGTCACATCCTCCCGAAGCAACTGGCGCTCCGGCGTCGCGATTTCGAGTTCGAAAGTGTCCGCCATGTTTGTCTCAGGATGTTCGTCTCGGGATGGTCAGGCCTTATTCAGGGCTGCGGCCTTCTCCAGCACTTCCTCGATGGTGCCCTGCATATAGAATGCCTGCTCCGGCACATCGTCGTGCTTGCCGTCCACGATTTCGCGGAAGCCCTTGATAGAGTCGGCCAGCTTCACATATTTGCCCTTGAACCCGGTAAACTGCTCGGCCACGTGGAAGGGCTGCGAGAGGAACCTCTGGATCTTGCGCGCGCGCGACACCGTGAGTTTATCCTCGTCGGAAAGCTCGTCGATGCCCAGGATGGCGATAATGTCCTGCAGGTCCTTGTATCGTTGCAGCGTGCCCTTCACGGCCTGCGCCGTCGCGTAGTGCTCCTGCCCCACAATGTTCGGATCAAGAATGCGCGAGGTGGAGGCCAGCGGGTCTACCGCCGGGTAGATGCCCAGCGACGCGATGTCGCGCGAGAGGTTGGTGGTGGCGTCCAGATGCGCGAAAGCCGTGGCCGGCGCCGGGTCCGTGTAATCGTCGGCAGGCACGTAGATGGCCTGCACCGACGTGATGGAGCCGTTCTTGGTAGAGGTGATGCGCTCCTGCAACTCGCCCATTTCGGTGGCGAGATTGGGTTGGTATCCCACGGCGGAAGGCATGCGGCCCAACAGCGCCGACACTTCGGAACCGGCCTGGGTGAAGCGGAAAATGTTGTCGATGAAGAGCAGCACATCCTGCTTTTCCTCGTCGCGGAAATACTCGGCCACGGTCAGGCCGGTCAGACCCACGCGCAGGCGGGCTCCGGGGGGCTCGGTCATCTGGCCGTAGATCAGCGCGCACTTTGACTTGGTGAAATCCTTGGGATCGATCACGCCCGATTCCTGCATTTCCAGCCAGAGGTCGTTGCCCTCGCGCGTGCGCTCGCCTACTCCCGCGAACACCGAAACGCCGCCGTGCTTCATGGCGATGTTGTTAATCAACTCCATGATGATAACGGTCTTGCCCACGCCGGCGCCGCCGAACAGGCCGATCTTGCCGCCGCGCAGGTAAGGCTCCAGCAGATCCACCACCTTGATGCCGGTTTCGAACATTTCCAGGCGCGTCGACTGGTCTTCGAACGATGGCGCCGGGCGGTGAATAGGGTAGAACTTCTTGGCGTTCACGGGTCCCATCTCGTCCACTGGCTGGCCGATCACGTTGAGCACGCGGCCCAGCGTTTCCGGCCCCACAGGCACTTCCACGGGATGGCCGAAGCTGATGGCCTGCATGCCGCGCACCAGGCCTTCGGTGGGCTGCAACGCGATGGTGCGCACGCGGCCTTCACCGATATGCTGCTGCACTTCACAGATAATGTCGATCGGCTGGGGTACATCGAACCCCTCGCTGGTCACGCGGATGGCCGTGTACACCAGCGGGATCTGGCCCTCCGGAAACTCGCAGTCCACGGCCGGCCCGGACACCTGGACTACCTTACCCACTACTGCTGCTGCGGTTGTGTTTGCCATAATATCCTCTCAGTGGAGCAGACCATCGTTTCTTGTGGTCTGCCAAGCTGGCAGACGACGAAAACCGATCGTCTGCCCCACATCTTCTACTCTGCCGCCGAGGCGCCCGACACCACTTCGATGATTTCTTTGGTGATGCTGGCCTGGCGCACGCGATTCATATATAAGGTCAGCCTTTCGATCATGTCGGCCGCGTTAGATGTTGCCGCGTCCATCGCCGTCATGCGCGCGGCATGCTCGGCCGCCGACGATTCCAGCAGCGCCCGGTAAAATTCCGTTTCCACGTACCGCGGCAGAAGATCGTCCAGCATCTCGGCTGGCGGCTGCTCGAAAATGTAATCCACCGGATTGGCCTGCTCCGGCAGTTCGGCCGGCAGGATTCGCGCCACGGTGAGCTTCTGCGACGCCGCGCTCTTGAATTCGTTGTACAGCAGGTAGACCGCGTCAATCTCTTCGTTGCGAAACATCTCCATGGCTTTACGTGCGATGGCCGCCATGTCTCCGTGCGCCGGCTTGGCGGCCAGCCCTACCTGCTCCCCGGAGATTTTGGCGCCGCGTTTGCGGAAGAAATCGCGGCCCTTGCGGCCGATCAGCTCCAGCGTCACCACAGCCCCGCCGTGCTCCGCCGAAAAACGCTGCGCGCTCTTGATCAGGTAGCTGTTGAACGCGCCCGCCAGGCCCTTGTCGGCGGTGATCAGGACCAGCAGGATGCGGTTCTCCTGGCGGCGCGCCAGCAACGGGTTCTGGGCCGGCAACTCGTCGGAGGCCACCGCCGCGGCCACGTTGCCCAGCACCTTGCGCAACAGCGCGGCATAGGGCCGCGACGCGATCACCCGGTCCTGCGCACGCCGCAACTTGGCCGCCGAGACCATCTTCATGGCCTTGGTGATCTGCTGCGTGTTCTTGACCGAGCGGATGCGCCGCCGGATGTCGATCAGACTAGGCATTAGGTCTTTCCAGGCTAGGCATTAGCTGTTACCAGGCTAGGCATTAGGTGTTACCGCGGGCAGCGCCGCCACGAACCGCCCCTTGAATTCCTCGATGACGGCCGTCACTTTGGCGCGCAGCGTGTCGTCCAGGGCTTTCTTGGTGCGGATCTCTTCCCAAACGCCAGGATGCGCGTTGTCGACGAACCGGTACAGTTCCTCTTCGAATTTGCGGCATTGCTCCACCGGGATGTCGTCCAGATAGCCCTTGGTTCCGGCGAAGATGATGAATACCTGTTTTTCCACGGGCAGCGGCTTGTACTGATCCTGCTTCAGGATCTCCACCAGGTGTTTGCCGCGGTTCAACTGCTGCTGAGAAGATTTGTCCAGGTCGCTGCCGAACTGCGCGAAGGCCGCCAGTTCGCGGTACTGCGCCAGATCGAGCCGCAAGCTGCCGGCGATCGACTTCATGGCTTTGGTCTGCGCGTTGCCGCCCACGCGGCTTACCGAGATACCCACGTTGATGGCCGGCCGCTGGTTGGAGTTGAACAGGTCGGCTTCCAGGAAGATCTGGCCGTCGGTGATCGAAATCACGTTGGTCGGGATGTACGCCGAAACGTCGCCCGCCTGGGTTTCGATGAATGGCAGCGCGGTCAGCGACCCGGCGCCCAATTCGTTGTTCAGCTTGGCGGCGCGTTCCAGCAGCCGGCTGTGCAGGTAGAACACATCGCCGGGGAAAGCCTCACGCCCCGGCGGACGGCGCAGCAGTAGCGAGATCTCGCGGTAGGCGGCGGCATGCTTGGAGAGGTCGTCATAAACGCAAAGGGCATGCCGCTTGGTATCGCGGAAATACTCGCCCATGGCGCAGCCGGCGAAGGGCGCCAGATACTGCATCGGCGCCGGGTCCGATGCCGTGGCCGCAACCACGATGGTGTATTCCATGGCGCCGAAGGTTTCGAGCGTCTTCACCACCTGGGCCACCGTGGAGCGCTTCTGGCCGATGGCGACATAGATGCAAATCATGTCGCCGCCTTTTTGATTGATGATGGCGTCGAGCGCAATCGCGGTCTTGCCGGTCTGCCGGTCGCCAATGATCAGCTCGCGCTGGCCGCGGCCGATGGGAACCATGCCGTCCACCGCCTTGATGCCGGTCTGCATCGGCTCCTTCACCGGTTGCCGCGCCACCACGCCAGGAGCCAGCCTCTCGATGGGACTGAATTGGGTGGTGGGAATCGGGCCCTTGCCATCGATCGGCACCCCGAGAGCGTCCACCACGCGGCCAATCAGGGCTTCGCCCACCGGAACCGACATGATGCGTTTCGTGCGGCGCACTTCGTCGCCCTCTTTGATTTCCGTATAATCGCCCAGCAGCACCGCGCCCACCTGGTCTTCTTCCAGGTTCATGGCGATGCCGGCCACGTTGTGCGGGAATTGAATCAGTTCGCCCGCCATCACCTTTTCCAGGCCGTGAATTCTGGCGATGCCGTCGCCCACCGAGATCACCGACCCGGTTTCGGATACGTCAATCGCCCGTTCGTAGTTCTCGATTTCCTGGCGAAGAATCTTGCTGATTTCATCCGCGCGAATGTGAGCCATAATTCCTTCCCGTAACGATTAACTTTCCGCGCCGTTAACTTTCGGCGTCTTTAACTTTCCGCGCCGTTAACTTTCCGCAAGGCGGCGCCCCATCGACGACAACTGGCCGCGCACCGAGCCGTCGTACACCGTGGAGCCGATTCTCGCGATCGCCCCGCCGATCAGCGATTGGTCCACCGCATAGTTCATGCGCAGGCGCTTGCCGGTGAGCCGCTCCAACTCCTGGTTCAAGGCGGCGCGCTGCGGTTGCCCCAACTCGCTGGCCGAGGTCACATCCGCATGGGCGAAGCCCAGACGCGCATCCACGATCAGTTCAAAACTGCGGATAATCTCGGCTAGCGAACCGGTCCGGCGATGATCGATCAGCACATACAGAAAATTCCGCGAAACTCGCGAGATCTCCAGCGCGTCGGCGATGCGGCCCACCACCGTTCGCTTGCGGTTGCCTGGCACCGCGGGCGAAATCAGCGCGTTCTGCAACTCCGCGGATGATTGGAACGCCGCCTCGAAAGCGCGCAGTTCGGCGACCGCCGCTTCCGGACGCAGCGGCGAATCGCCCGCGGTGACAACATCGGCGAGCGCGTTGGCGTATCGCGTGGCTACGGCAGAGAGTGTCATTTGTGATCGCGCGTGTGATCGCGCGTGGGATCGGGAGTCTGATCGGCCGTCAGATCGCGCACAAAACTCCGTACCAGCCCGTTTTGCGTTTCCGGCGTCATGCGGTCGCGGATCTTTTTCTCCGCCAACTCAACCGCCAGTTGTGCGCAGTACCGTTTCAATTCCATGCGCGCGGCCTTGCCTGCCGACGCGATTTCCTGCTCGGCGTGGGCCTGGATCCTGGCAATTTCCGCCGCCGTATGCCGGGACATGCGCTCGTTCTCAGCCTGCGCTTGAGCCTGCGACCGGCCGCGCAACGCGGCAATTTCGTTTCCCAAGTCGGCCAACCGGGCTTCCACTGCCGCCGCCCGCGCCTCGGCGTCTTTGCGCATCCGCTCCGATTCGTCCAGGTCTTTGCGAATGCTGCTGGACCGCGCCGCGAAGAAGGCAGGGGCATTCTTGCCGATCATGTAGCCCAACACACCGGCCAGCAGCAGGAAGTTGACCCACTTCAGTTCCAGCTCATACTTTTCGGCGAAACTCTCGGGTTTTTCAGCGGCTTTTTCCGTGGCATTTTCCGGGGCCTTTTCGGAAACCTGGGAAAACGCCGCGGGCGCCCACGCGGCCCAACAGAGCATCAGCAGCAGGGCGAACCTTGATCGACACCCCGATGATCGACGCCCAGATGATCCACACCCACCGGATGGCCTCATGCCGCGCTCCGCCGCAGAATGGATTCCGCGATCTGGTCCGCCAGCGAGTCGCTGTCCGCCGCCAGGCTAGCCATGGCAGCCGCCACATCTTTGGAAAGCTCGCCCTTGGCCTCCTGAACCGCGGCGTCGGCCCGCTGCCGCGCCGCCAGCGCTGCCGCGGTCTCGTTCTCCTGCAACTGCTTGTGCAACTGCTGCTGCGACTGGTAAATTTCGGCCCTGGCGGCCCGCATCGCGGCTTCGTATTGCGCGGTCTTTTCCGCCGCCCGCTGCAGGCTCTGTTCGGCCAGCTTGCGCGCGCCTTCGGTAGCCTCGTAGCGCTGGTGCAGCACTTTCTCCAGCGGCTTGAAGAAAATGAATTTCAAATAGAAGTGCAGCACGATCACAAGCAAGAATGTAGGCACCGCTCGCAGCAGTATCCCGCCTAAGGCGTGCAACGTAGAATCCATGATTTTGAAAGGTGAGCCCCGTTCGAAGTCTTACTAGAGGAACAGCGTAACATCCTGCCGAAACGCCAGTCAACCGAACGGATGCCGGATGCCGGACGCCAGTGGCCGGTTCGGAGGCGGAGTTAGGGTAGGAGGCTGGGGGCCAGAGGCCGGGCGTCGGGGGACGGAGACAGTACGCCCAGGCGGAGGGGTGAACCCAGCGTAGAATGTAATGCTGATGGCACGAATCCGTTTCGCCCTACGCAGCCTGAGCAAGGCGCCGCTTCTGAGTCTGGTGGTGATCGTGTCCCTTGGCTTGGGAATCGGCGCCAACACCGCCATCTTCTCGCTGCTGCATCAGACGCTGTTGCGCTCACTGCCGGTAGTGCGGCCCGAGGAACTGGTGGTGCTGAAATGGCCCGCCGATCTCAAGCAGGGCAGCGTCGCAGCCGACGCGTCCGGCGACGGCGAATTCGTTTTTAGCTATCAGGCGCTGCGGGAACTGGAGAAACGGCCGGAAGGCGTGGCGGGGGTCGCCGGATTCCGCGTGCTGCCGGTGAACCTGCGGTTCGGCAACCAGACCGTCAACGGCAGCGTGATGGCGGTTTCGGGCGGCTACTTTCCGCTGCTGGGAGTGACGCCCCTGGCGGGCCGTCTGCTGGCGCCCGAGGACGACCGGGGCGGCGGCAACGCGGCGGCAGTGCTGGGCTGGGGCTATTGGCACGACCGCCTGGGCGGCCAGTTCGGCGTGCTGAACCAGGCGCTCCGCATCAACGGCCACGTCTTCACCATTGTGGGCATTGCGCCGCGCAATTTCACCGGCACCACCTTTGGAACCGAGCCCGACGCGTTCGTGCCGATCACGTTCAAACCGGTGCTGGGCGCCTTCTGGGGCGCGCTCGAAAACCTGAACGACTATTGGGTGTACCTGCTGGCGCGCCTGCGGCCGGGGACCACCCGCCAACAGGCCGCGGCGGCGCTCAACAGCACCTACGCCGGGCTGCTGGAGCGCCAGGCGAAGACCATCGAGGGCAACGACGATTACCGCCGCCGCTTCCAACAATCGCGGCTGGCCATGGCCGACGGACGGCAAGGAAACAGCGCGCTGCGCGAGAGCGCCCGAACGCCGCTGTGGATTCTGATGGCGTCCACGGCCCTGGTGCTGCTGATTGCAGTGGCCAACGCCGCCAACCTGATGCTGGCGCGCGCCGCGCAGAAGCGCCGGGAACTGGCCATCCGCGCGGCCTTGGGTGCCAGCCGCGGCGAAGTGATGGGTCAGGTGCTCACCGAAGCGTTACTCCTGGCGTTGGGCGGCGGCATCGCCGGCATCCTGCTGGGCCGCGTGACGGTGCAACTCCTGGTGGCCGGCGTGGCGGGCGGGGAATCGCCAACCCATTTCCTTTCGGCGGACCTGGAGTGGCCGGTCCTGCTCTTTGGCTGCGCGGTTTCGGTGGCCACCGGCCTGCTCTTTGGGCTTTACCCGGCTTTGGATGCGGCCCACACTTCGCTCGCCGTCACGCTGCGTGAGGAGGCCGGCAACGTATCGTCCACCCACGGCATAGCGCGCGTGCGGCGCCTGCTGGTCTGCGCGCAGGTGATGTTTTCGGCGGTGCTGCTGATCCCCACCGGTTTGTTTCTCAAGAGCCTGGTGAATCTGGTGCACGTCGACCTGGGCATCAGGACGGAGAACCTGCTGGCGTTCGGGATTTCGCCCGAGCGCAACAATTATAAAGAAGCCCAACGGCGCGCGCTGTTGGAGCGGGTGGAGCGTGAAATGGGCGCCGTTCCGGGCGTGCGCAGCGTGGCGGCGTCGCTGGTAACGCTGATCGGCGGCGGCAACTGGAACACCAGCGTGACCGTGGACGGCGCTGTGCCCGAAAGCAAAGCCGACCAGGGGACGTCCATCAACGAAGTGGGCCCCGGATACTTCGCGACCTTGGGTACTCCTTTGGTGGCGGGCCGCGAGTTTATGGAGCGCGATACTTTGGCCGGGTCCAGAGTGGCGATTGTCAACCAGAAGTTCGCCCAACACTTTTTCGGCGGGTCGAACCCGATTGGTCACAAAGTGGCGTTCGACGATCCGAAGGCGCCGCGATTCGAAATCGTCGGCGTGGCCAAAGATAGCCATTACGCGGGCGTCAAACAGGAACCGCCCCGCCTGTTTTACGTCCCCTGGCGGCAGGACACGGTGTTCGGGCTGGGGACTATGAACTTTTATGTCCGGTCGGCGCTGCCGGCGGATCAGATGGTGGCACAGATTCGCAAGGTGGTGCAATCCATCGACTCGGATTTGCCCGCTGAGCATCTGCGCACGGTGCAGGCGCAGATCGACGACAACATCCAGACCGACCGCGGCGTGCTGGAACTGGCGGCGGCCTTCGCAATTCTGGCGACGGCGCTGGCCATGCTGGGGCTGTACGGCGTGATGGCGCACTCGGTGACGCGGCGCACGCGGGAAATTGGAATCCGCATGGCGATGGGCGCAGGGCCGGTCAACATCCGCGGCATGGTGATGCGGGAAGTGGCGTGGATTTTGGGCATCGGCCTGGGCGCCGGCGTCCCCGCGGCGCTGGGACTGGCGCGGTACGCCCAGAGCCAGTTGTTCGGCGTGAAGGCCTACGATGCGCTGGTGGTGGCGGGCGCCGTACTGGTGCTGACGGCCACGGCCATCGCGGCCGGATATGTGCCGGCCAGAAAAGCGTCGCGCGTGAGCCCGATGGAGGCGCTGAGGTACGAGTGAAGACCCGAAGGAACAGTGGCGCGCGGTAGGGACCTATCAGCGATGCTTCGGCTCCAGCTTGGTGCGGAGTTGTGCTTCTCCATCGCCGGCCCTGGAAATCAGAACGCGCGCAAACGATCCGAAGATTCGCCAACCGGCCAATGATAAGGAACACAAACGGCGAGCCACAAGCAGATCCTCGATTCGGACCTGGGCGACACCATCAAAGCGGATGGCGTAACCGAGTGACGGCGGCTCTTCGAGAGGCATTGAAGGCAAGTACAGATCTCTCCGGCTACGAAAACTCAGCAGTTGGTGCAATGTCGATTTGATCTCATCGACGCTACCGTTAATCGGGCTGACGCGTAGCAGCGACGCGTACTCGCGCCGGCCGGGAACCAGATCGCAGGTCGAGTTCAGGATTGCGAACAACGGTCCACCCGTCAGGCGTTCGCCCATGAAGTACGCAGCTTCCGTGGACACCACGTCCCCCTGAAGTACCGCAAAACAGTTTTCGCCGGGGCCGATCTTGCCCGCCGCCAGCGCAACGTCGTAAGCGATCGGTTCCACGCAGACTCCGCCGGGAAATGCGAAAGCAACCTGCCGCTGCGAAGTCTTCTTGAATCGCCCGGTGACCGCGGACTCGACTACCCGAACGGCCTCATCGGTGTGCGATAGGGAGGCAAGGCGCGATTCCAGGTCAGCGAAGAATCTCTCGTAGTCTTGAGGGGCGTCGTCTTGGGGGGCGTCCTGCGTCGGCTGATTCGACCGGCTCAACGCCTGCCCGCCCGCTTCCGAACTTCCGCCGGGTCGACGATCACCTCGTCGTCTTCGGGCACCGGTCCGGCCTCGGAAACGGGTGCCTGATGGCGTCGGCGACCGGGCAACTCCGGGGTGCCGGCATATTGTGTCGCGACATGAAGAAGGAGTTCCAGAGCCGAAGGAGAAGCCGGGTTTTCACGCACAACCTTGATGGCATGAACGATTGTGGTCAACCCGCTCTTTAACCGTTCCACTTCGCTGGCGAGCCCGACCAGCGATTGAAAATCTTGGTCGCTGAGAACGCGGAAGACGCCTGACTTGGTGCGCAGAGCGCCGACCCGTCCGCCGCCGACCCGATCCAGGACTGACGAACCACGGGTCCGGAACTGCTCAAATGAGACCCACTCCGGACCCGGCATCAGATGGGTGGCTGACTCTTGCATGGTCCTGGAGGGGACTAGTTTCGTTTCCGTCGCCGTCGGCATTGGGTGACTCCTCTCTTAGGCTGAATCCTACCGCACCATCAGCATACCGCAGTCACAAGGTGAAGTCAATGATATTACAACGATAACCGTTGGAATATCAATGGGCCAGAATCGTAGTCACCCGTTTCCAGGGGATCTCGAGACCCGCCAGACCGAGCGAAGAACACACGCAAGAATGCCCGTGCTACCGCATTTGCCTTCGCCATCGCCAACCATTAAGATCTCTGTATCCCGTTCCGGAGGTTAGAAATGATCCGCAAAGCTTTGCTCATTGGGGCCTTCTGTCTGCTCCCCGCCCTTCTGCCCGCGCAGGTGAAACTGCTCCGCCACCCCACCTGGTCGAAGGGCAGGGTCGCCTTCAGCTATCTGGGCGACATCTGGATTGCCAACGAGAATGGCAGCGACGTCCAGCGCCTCACCGACAACCAGGCGCGCGACGTCTTCCCGCGATTCTCCCCGGACGGCAACTGGATCGCCTTCTCGTCAAACCGCGACGGCAACGACGATGTCTACGTGATTCCCGTGACCGGCGGCAAGCCGCGCCAGTTGACCTTCCACTTACAGGAGGCACCCGGCTGCCCGGCCAGGCGGCGGAGGAACACGTCCAAACCCGTTACCCCGGCTTCGATCTGCAGCCCGACGCATCGGGCTACTACAAGGTGTCTTACATCTACCGCAAGGGCCCGGCCGATCACGAGTACGTCAAGCTTTCGCCCGGCAATTACATCCTGGCGGTGAACGGCAAGGAACTGAAGACCAGTGAGAATTACTGGCAGCTCTTCAACATTCTGCCGGGGCGCAAATTCGAGTTCCTGGTGAATTCCAAGCCCTCGCCGGATGGCGCCTGGAACGTGGATGTGGAGCCGCTCACCGGCATGGCCTTCGGCGACCTGCAGTACGCCCGCTGGGTGGAAGAGCGCAGGCAGATGGTGCGCGCGCTGACCAACGGGGAGATCGGCTATCTGCACATCCGCGCCATGGACGCGCCGTCGCTCGCCCGGTTCCAACGCGACCTGCTGGAGAACCAGGACAAGAAGGCGCTGATCATCGACCAGCGCTTCAACGGCGGCGGCGGCATCGATCAGGAACTGCTGGCCATCCTGAACCAGCGCAAGGCCTACCAATCGACGCGCGGGCGCGATTCGCTGGACGTGCAGCGGCCCGGCCAGGCCTTCTTCCGGCCCATGGTAGTGCTGCAGAACGAGCGGTCGGCCAGCGATGCCGAGATGTTCCCGGACGGCTTCCGCGCGCTGGGCCTGGGCAAACTGGTGGGCGTGCCGACTTCGGGCCAGGTGATCGGAACCGGTTCGTTCACACTGCTGGACGGGTCGGCAATCCGCACCCCCGGCGCCGGCGTTTTCACGGCCAAGGGCGAGAACATGGAGAACTACGGGGTGCAGCCGGATGTGTACGTGGACAACACGCCCGCGGATTTCGCGGCCGGTCATGACCGGCAGATCGAGAAGGCGATCGAGACGCTGAAGGGACAGTTGTAGGGAAGTTTTCAGTCATCAGTTGTCAGTTGTCAGTCACCAGCTTGAACCCGCGCGCGCCGGGGTTACTGATAACTGATAACTCTTACCGGCACCTGTTTCCCCGCACCGTGTTCCACTCCGGCCGGATGCCAGGCGCGCCGCCGATGCAGCGTTCCGCCATTTTGAAGCCGGTGATTTCGTTGTCCTCCACCAGGTTGCCGCGGGCGGGCGCGGGGCGCTCCGCGCGCTGGCCCAGGTAAATGCCGCTGCGCAACATGCCGGGCTCGCCCGCAGCGTAGTAGCAGCCGAACTTCGCCGCCTCTTCGTTGCAGTGCGCCAGGTTCAAGTTGAGCAGGCGATTGCGCACCACCACGTTGCCGCTGCCGATCACGAAGATGCCGCCGAACAACGTGCCATCGATCAGGTTTTCTTCAATCCGCACCCGCTCGGACTGCATGTCCGGATTGCTGTTGTTCATCACGATGCCATAGTTGCCGAACGGGTACTGCTCCAGCCGGCCGCGGTTCACGCAGACGTTGCCGCGGACCTCGCCGTCATGAAATCCGTCGAGGTCGATGCACTTGCCATCGATCTCGAAGAACTGGTTGCGCGAGTAGGAACTGTGCTCCACATTGCCGGCGGTGTCGATGGCCACGGGAATAGCGCGGCCTTCCACATCGACGTCGGCCGGCGGAAAGCCAATGTGCGTGCCCTGATTGCCTTCGACGCGGATATCGGTGGCGTGGCCCACCTGGATGGCATCGCGGCCAATGGTGTCGAAGTGGTTTCCGGCGAAAAGGCCGCGGGCGTTCCGCGGCGAAGTGTATAGCGAATGCGTCCACACGCCGTTGCCGCGGATGTTGCGCAGGTCGCAGTTGGTGACGCTGAAATCGACGGCGCCTTCTTCCAGCAGGATGCCGCCAGTCCCGTTGTTGCGGCCGGCGGCGTTGCGCCCGCCGCTGTCCCGCACCTCAACGCGGTCGATGGCGACGTCGCGCGAATGGCTCACCAGGATGGCGAAACCGGCGATGTTGCGGAAGCGCACATCCTGGATGCGCAGGCGGGAAGCGGCTTCGGCCAACACGCCGTTGGCGCGCGTGAACCTGGCGAAGGGCGTGTCGTACGATGGCAAGCCGGTGCGGACTTCCAGGCCCGCCCGGTCGCCATCCACGCTGAAATCGCGCAGCAGCGTGTCGTCGCCGCTCACTACGATGAGCGCGCGCCCCTGGAAATCCGCGGCGGCGCGAAGCACCGTGCCAGGCGAACCGCGCACTTCCGTGTGGGCGCCGATGAGCATTTCGGAATGGATTTCGACGACGCCGGGGGAGAATTGCAGGATGCGGCCGCGCGGCGATACGGCCACCAAAAACAGCGCGGCGGCGATGAGCAGGGCTGCGGCCAGCGCCCGCGCGATTGGGTGCGTCACGCTGCCATGCGCCACTATACCTAGGCGACCTCGATGGCCAGCGGAGGGAACTGCCGCCTGCCCAGCTTGACCGTCACTTCGTGCGGCCCCTTGCCGATACGGTCCGTCAGCCGGAAATTGAACTCGAAGCGCTGGCTGATTGGGTCGGCACAGAACCATTCCGTTTCCAAAACACCGTGGCCATCCACGGTGGCGCTCCACTCCTCCGGATGAGTTACTTCCAGCATGGTCACCTTCACGGAGCCGGTCACAATGCGGGTGCCGGAGAGCAGGTTGATGCCATCGGTGACGGTGGTGATGCGGGGCACCGCGGGGCCCGGAGGCATGATCCGTATCCAACCTGTGGGGCACACCGGTTGGCCGAGCCATGTCACATCCACCGGCACCATCCCGGTGCGCAGGCCTCCCGGTAACGCCACATTCACCTGGCAGACGCCGTCATGCTCCGGCTCGCCGATGTAGCTGAGGCGGCAGGCGAGTCCATCGGCCCTCACCACCGTGTTGTTCAGATCGCACTCGCCGGGGAAATCCTCAATCCAGAGTGAGAGCGCGGCCAGGGGACCGGAGGCCGGCGCCACGGCTTCGCCGGTGAGCGCGTTGCTGATGTTCTTCAGGCGTGATAAGCAGGGCGGGCGATCGGGCTGCTGCCCGGTTTGCAACCCAGCCTGCGACCCAACGCGCGACCCAGCCTGCGACCAACCCGCCGGCCGCTTGCGGCAGGTGATCCACATGTACTGCGTCCAGATCTGCTCTACCACCAGCAGTTGGAGATCCTGTTCCCGCGCAAACTGCGTAATCTCTTCCGGGGTGATGCGCACGCCGCTCCAGGTATCGTACTGCTTGGCGTACGGCGGCAGCCCGTTCATCTGGCACCGCAGGATGCCGCCGGTTTTGAGCACGCGCCGCGCCTCGCGCAAATAGCTGAACACCACGTCGCGGCTGGGGATGTGCTGGAAGACGGCGTAGGAGTATACGAAATCGAACTTTTCGTCGGGGAACATCGCCAGGTCCGAACCGGAGGAACGATGGAGATGCGCGTTGAGCGTGTTGTGGAGGCGTTCCTGAGCCAGCCGGACCATCTCATCGGAAACATCCACGCCGTGGATTTCCTGGAAGTACGTGCTCAGAGGACGCATCAGGCGGCCGGGGCCGCAGCCGATTTCGAGCGCCGCATCACGGCCGCGGACGCGTTTGAGGTCCCAGATCAGGCCCTGGACTATGTCCAAGGCGGTTGAGAAGAACTCTTCGTCATCCTGCTCGCGGCGCCCGAAAGCGACGTAATAGTTGGCGTCTTCGTCGGCGCGCTGGTTCCAGTCGGCGCGCATCCGTTCATGTACTTTGTCATTGTCCATTGCAATTCTTATTGTGGGGCAGGTTGTTAGGGGCACCCTCTGGGTCCGGCGGGTTGGCAACCCGCCTTCTTACCAGTTGTTATTCTAACTTGATATGGCCATTTCGTTTCGCAGCGTGTCCTTCGCGCCGCTGCAAAATTTCGACGCCACCGCGCCCGAAGGTGTGGTGATTGGGATCATCGGAGACAACGGCGCGGGAAAAAGCGCCCTCTTGCAGCTTGCCGCCGGCCGGGAAAATCCCGACATGGGCACTGTCAACGTTTCGGGCGATGCCAGGCTGCTGGGGCCTGACGACTCCCTGAGCCTCTCTCCCACCGCGGTCCTGCTGATCCATCACACCTTCGGCCGCCAGGACGCGCTGGTTCGCGAGCGCGCCTGTATCGCCATCGACCGGATGAGGCGCGCCGGCTGCACCACGCTGCTGGTTTCCCACGAGGAGGCGCTGCTGCGCCGTTTGTGCGACGAAATCTGGTGGCTGCACGAAGGCAAACTGGCCGGCCGCGGCGACCCCGACGTGATGCTGGCGGCCTACAGCAAACACGTGGCTGAGCGCATCCGCGCCTGGGGGGAAACCGTCAGCGTGCCGGTAGCGCCGCGCGTGCGCCGCGGCGATGGCCGGGCGGAAATTCTGCGCGTGGAAACCATCGGCGAAAGCGGCAAGCCCACCATGGTGTGGCGCAGCGGCGAGCGGGCCGTGATCAAGGTGCAGGTGCGTTTCCGCGGCGCGGTGGCAGACCCGGTGGTCGGTATCATGATCCGGACGCGCATCGGGCTCAATGTGTACGGCACCAACACGGAACTGGAAAAGCTGAAGCTGGGACCGTGCCCGGCGGGAGAGGTGCTGGAACTGGCTTTTGCGTTCTGGTGCGAGTTGTGCCCGCAGGAGTACACTCTCACTGTGGCATCGCACGACCCCGATGGGGTATGGCATGACTGGCTGGAGGATGCCGTGGCGTTTTCGGTGAGCGATACCAGGTATACGGCGGGCGTGTCGAATCTAAGGGCGCAGGTGAGTTTGCTGGGGCGGAAGTAGGGCGGTGGCTGAGCGAGGTTTTCGAGTGCTAGCATGATCTCGGCGGCGTTGCCATAGGGGATGTCCGGGTCGTCCAGGGTTGCGCGGGCGGCGACGGGCTCTTGCTTGATCCATGCCACCAGGCCAAATGATGGTGGCTTCTTCAATGTCGTATTCGACGCCGGAATGCCGCTGAAGGACTTGTTCCCTCCCACTCGCAAGCCGGCCGAAGCTGCCAACAATTAACCGTCCCGGAGGACTCATGACACTCGTGCGCATCACATTGCGATGGCTGTTGAGTACGGCCGTTGGCTTCGCGCTGCTGGCTCAAAACGGCGCTCAAAATAGCGCTCAAAGCAGCGTTCCAAACAGCGCTCCCAGGAAGAATCTGCTGGTGATCGGAGAAGAGAAGGGATATCGTCACGAAGCGATACCCCACGCCATGGCCACCATTGAGCGCCTCGGCCGCGAAACCGGATTGTGGAACACGGTGATCCGCACCGACACGGAGCCGCTGACCAAGAAGAAGCTGGAGTACAACGCCCGGAACCTGAATGATTTTGACGCGGTGCTGTTTTATACCGGCGGCACGCTGGAAATGGACGACGGGCAGAAGGCCGATTTCCTTTCCTTCATCCATGACGACGGCAAGGGATTTATCGGCGTCCATAGCGCCACAATCACATTTACCAGGTGGCCGGAGTATGGAGAGATGGTGGGCGGATATTTCGACGAGCATCCCTGGGGAACGTTCGATGCGCCCATCCTGGTGGAAGACGCGGCGTTTCCCGGCATGCAGCAGTGGGCCGGGTCTTTCACGTTGAAAGACGAGATCTACCAGATGAAGAATTTCTCCCGCGAGAATACCCGCGTGCTGATGCGTCTGGATGCCGGCAAGCTCGATCTGGCAAATTCGCGCGTCCATCGTAAGGACAATGATTTCGCGGTGAGCTGGGCGAAGATGTACGGAAGGGGCCGGGTCTTCTATTCCACGCTCGGCCACGTGGACGCCAATTGGGATAAGCCGGAAATGCAAGAGATGTATATCGAGGCGATCAAGTGGGCGCTTCGTCTGGTGGACGCAGACGTGACTCCGCGGAGACTGCCCTGATGACTCGAATGATGACGCGAAGAACATTCACCGGCACCATCATACCGGCCGTCGCGGGGGCCGCGGGCGAAAAGCTCAATCTCGGCATCGGCACTTATACCTATCACAGCCTCTCGATCGACAGCATGATTGTGCAGTTGAAGAGACTGCGGATTCGCGAGATGGTCTTTTGGTTGCGGGAATTGCGCTTTTCGGATTTCGCAAATTCAGGTGGGACGACGCGGCTTCCCGAGGCTAGTTGTGGTGAGGCTTGTCTGCGGACGCCGCGGCCTTCACGCGATTTGATGACGGTTGGCGGATATCGGATCGATGACGCCAACTAACTTTCCCGCGGTTCCGCAACACCCCTCAAAGGCCACCTTCGCGGTGGCTTTTTTTAGTGCGTGGCGGGCGTGTTTGACAACTCGGATCGGGGCCTTGCAGACAGTCAGTTCCCCTAATACGCCAGCAGCCGCTCCATTTCCGCCGCCAGATTTTCGGTCTGCGGCAGAATGGCGTTCTCCAGTTGCGGGTGGTAGCCCACCCAGGTATCAAGCGCCGCCACGCGCCCGACGGGGGCGTCCAACCGGTCGAAAAGTTCGCCGGCGATCCGCGCGGCAATCTCGGCGCCGTAGCCCCAGGCCCGGCAGTCCTCGTGCGCCACCATCACCCGGCTGGTCTTCTCCACCGATGCGCGCACGGCCTGCCAGTCATACGGCGCCAGCGTGCGCAGGTCGATCAGTTCGATGCTGGCGTGCGGATTGCGGCGCTCCACCTGCGTCGCGGCCAGAAGCGATTTCTGCACCACGGCGCCGTATGTGATCACCGTAAGGTTCTGGCCCGGCTTGACGATTCGGGCGCGGCCGAACGGGATGGTGAAATCCGGGCCGGGGTGCGGCGCGCGATTGTAGGGTTCGCGGTACAGCCGCTTATGTTCCAGGAAGAGGACCGGGTCGTCCGATCGCAGCGCTGTCCGCAACAGGCCGCACGCGTCCGCGGCATTCGAAGGCATCACCACACGTAACCCCGGAATGTGCGTGAATTCCACCTCGCCGCACTGGCTGTGATAGATCGCGCCGCCGTTGAGGTAGCCGCCAATGGGCACGCGGAGCACGGCCGGGCAACTGAAATTACCGTTCGACCGCCAGCGCAGCGTGGCCAGTTCGTCGCGAATCTGCATCATGGCGGGCCAGATGTAGTCGAAGAACTGAATCTCCGCCACCGGCTTGAGCCCGCGGGTGGCCATGCCGATGGCGCGGCCCACGATGGCCGCTTCGGCGATGGGCGCGTTGAACACCCGGCGCCCGCCGAACTCGGTTTGGAGCCCGTGGGTCACTTTGAAAACGCCGCCCTTGCCCTTCACTTCCACCAGGTTTTGCTCCCGGCTGCAATCGGCAACGTCTTCGCCGAAGACCAGGATCGCCGGGTTGCGCCGCATCTCTTCGCGCAGCGTTGCGTTGATCAGATCCACCATGGTCGCCGGCGCGCCGTGCCCCCGTGCGCTCTGGGCCGGCGCGGCTTGCCCGGGCGTGGCTTGCCCCGGCGCGGCTTGCCCCAGTGAGAAAGAATAGTCCGGCTCCGACGCAAACTGGTCCGACGTCGGGTCGATGATTTCCGAATACAGGTGCCTGAAAACCGTGCTGGGCGCGGGTAGTTCGTCCCGGAGCGCCTGATGGGTAGCCTGATTGATTTCCTGGTCCACCTCGTGCGCGATGTCTTGCAGCATGCGGCGATCCATCACGCCTTCGTCGATCAGGAACTTCGGGAAAAGGATATCGGGGTCGCGCGCCGCCTCGGCCGCCCGCTCGGCCTCGGTCTTGTACAGACGCTCGTCATCGGACAGCGAGTGCGAATAGGGACGGATGCAGTGCGCGTGCACCAGCGCCGGTCCGCGGCCCTCGCGGCACCACCGCGCGGCGGATTGCATGGTGCGGTACGACGCCAGGAAATCGGTGCCGTCGGTCTCCGCAATGTGCAGGTCGGGAAAGCCGGAGACCAGGCGGGAAATGCTGGCGCCCGCGGTCTGCGCCTCCACCGGGACGGAGATGGCGTAGCCGTTGTCCTCTACCAGAAAGAGCACGGGCAGACGTTTCAGGCAGCAGATATTGAGCGCTTCCCAGAACTCCCCCTCGCTGGTGGCGCCTTCGCCGGAAGTCACCAGCGTGATTTCGTCGCTGGCCGGATCTTTGTAGCGCGAGGCCTCCGCGCAACCCGCGGCCTGCAGGAACTGCGTGCCCGTGGGCGACGATGAGCTGACGATGTTGTAGCGGCGGTGGCCCCAGTGCGAGGGCATCTGGCGGCCGCCGGATGCCGGATCGTCGGCCGCGCCCGCGGCCTGCTGCAGCATTTCGAGCGGCGTCACGCCGAGCGTCAGGCAAAGGGCGCGGTCGCGATAGTAGGGATAGACCCAGTCGTGCCCCGAGCGCAGCGTCATCCCGGCGGCCGCCTGGATGGCTTCGTGGCCGGCGCCGCTGGCTTGAAAGTAGATCCGGTTCTGCCGCTTGAGCGTGATCTCCCGGTCATCCAGCCGCCGCGCCGTATGCATGATGCGGAACGCGCGGATGAGGTGCTCGGGTTCGAGATCGGCGAAGCGGCCGGCAGTGGATGACTCCTGGTGATTGGTGATTTGCGTGTCCACCGGCGGATGCTCTCCCGATTTCAGTGTAACCGAGCGGCGGGCATATGCTGAGGTCAGCGCGAGAGCCTCGCGAATCGAATGCGTCTACACCCTCACGCTTGCCTTCAGCCAAGAGTGGGAGGCCCTGTGAGCCGAGTACTTCTGAGGGGTCCACAAGACCCTGCACGTTTCAAGCTTGTCGTGGAACTGGAAATCACTGCGAAGGTTGGGGGGCGGCCGATCTGTCGACGGATGAGGAGGGCAATTAGCTCTTGAAACGAGTTGCGCCTGGATTCATTAATTCGATAGCGAACAACATTGACTTGGAATCCTTCACAATAGAGAACACGCAATTCACAAAATAAACACCTTCCAGATCCACCGGTCGTCCCTTGTAGGCGATGCTGGAATTCACGAAAATCACATTCCTGAACCGCGTGTAATCCAACGAAATCGTCGTTCCCGGTTTTGCGGATACAACAATGTATTTCGCATAGCGGGCGATGCTCGGTTGCTGCAACTTGATTTTCAGGGAGGGATCAAGTGATTCGATGACTGCTCCGTGTTCCGAGAGACTCCCAAGCGTTTGAATCTCAGGCAGAACGTCAGGCGGTGCCCAGTTTCGGTATGGTTCATCGATGAAGAAACCCAACCAACTGAGTCCCGGTGGAGGATTAACGCTGTCTCCTACTACGACGTATCGGTAATCGCGGTTGCTATTTGGCTCCGGCGATAAAACCATGGGCACGCGAGCCAGTTTTACGGTGGTTGGTAGGGCTCCATTTAGGCTGGGCGCCAGAGGCCCATTCAGGTGTGAGCGATAACCGAGAAGGGCCGTGGTTGAACGCTGGGCGATATCATTCGTCGGCCCCGGCGCAAAGGCTACGCTAATGAGGGCATTTCCGTATCTCGATAGGGGCTCGTCTTCAAATCTGACGTTGAGGAGTTCGGCTATCTTTAGGACTTCATCGCCGAAGCGTAAAGCGCCACGCGGCCCCCCGGAAGCCTTTCCCTTCTGAAGTTCTTGGCGCGCGTTATCCAGCGCCTTGGTCAACTGCTCCTTAATATCTTTCCTAAGGTCGGCAACGTCAGTCTTAACAGTGCCAACACTCTCTTTGAGCGTGCCCGTGTCCGCTTTTAGCGTGGCGATGTCACTTGTGATGCCGCTCGTTTGGCTTCCGATAACTGCAGGTATATAGGAGTGGACAATAAACGTAGTGCCGACCATGACAACCAGCACGGGCAGGGATTCTTTTACGCGCTCCCACAGACTCGGACGGGACGCTGCTATGATCGTCTGAACTTCGAGTCGATCATTTGGATTCAGTGGCATGGATGAAGCAGAGTATACTTCCTCGCACTGCTCGGGTAAAGCGGGGGGTAGGGTTTCGGGTTGTTCGACACCGATGGACATCGGCGATCATCCTTTCAAGAGCCGATTCCAGACGGCCGGCAAGGTTATTCCGGGGCTAGGCATTTGCACCGTCTCGGCCTCTTCCGGTTCAACCCTACACCCGCGCCTTTGCACTCCAGACTGACCATCGGCCTCAAACCATACAAAAACAAGGCGAATTTATTTTCAGGTTTTCTGTGAATTGCAATCTGCAATACCAGTACCTTTTTGGACATTGCCCCGGTTTCGGGTAAACTGAAACGGACGATTATGGGTTCGCAAATCCTCAATTCCAACCTCGAAGCGGCCAACTAGGCACGGCTCATGCAGGCACAGCGGGGTGATCTAGCCCCGGAGGCCGCAGAGTACCTGCTGTCGATCGGATTTGACGAAGGCGACCGCCGCCGGATGCAGCAACTGGCGCACAGGTCCGAGTCTGGTATTCTGACCGTGGACGAGCAAGCGGAGTTCGACATCTATTTGCCTGTCGGAAATCGCCTTGCGCTGATGCAATCGACAGCCAGGGTCGTTCTGCGGTGAACGCCAGGTTTGACGAAGGACCACAACCTCCCTACACTGGAATTGTAATCACATTCCAACCGTAGAACTACCATGAAGTCTTACACTTTCAAAGTCGTGGTGACGCCGGACGAAGACCGGTGGCACGCATACTGTCCAGCCCTGGAAAGCCAGGGAGCTGCGACGTGGGGACGCACTCAAGAGGAGGCACTCAAACACATTGATGAGGTCGTCCAATTGGTCGTGGAAAGCATGATCGAGCACGGCGAACCCCTTCCCGACGAGACCGCAGAGGGTGTCGAGGTCACAGTGGAACCCCGTGTAACCGTCAACGTCTGATTCATGGGGGTCAACTATGCGCAGTTGCGCAGTCTGACGGCGCGTGAAATCATATCTGCCCTCATCCGTGACGGGTTTACGGTTGATCGCGGCGCAGGTTCTCATCAAATCTATTATCATCTGGACGGACGCCGGGTTTCCGTCACGTTCCATGCCCCGGGCGACACGTTTACGCGCAAAACGCTGAAGAGCATGATTGAAAAAGGAAGCCCGCTGGACGGCGGACGATCTCAGGCGCCTCAAGCTCGTTCGCTGAGCACGCTTGGAAGCGACGGGTTGCCTAAAGGCGCCAAGTCACGCGGTCAGAATACAGGTGCATCCACATTGGCCAAGAACGTCGCCTGAAAAAATCAGGGGTTTGGGCCATGCCAGTAAGGGCTTCAATCGCGGCAGGCGGATTGCCATTCCGCCGCAGATTAACAATCTGCCCCACAAGCAAAGCGCCCGCGTGGCGCGGGTCCATACCGGAGAGGAACTTGGCCGGGTCTCTGTCGGCGAAATTATTCAGCAAAG
>Ga0210402_10000399_pt1 | contig 48825 bp, 52 predicted proteins | sample IncBWC7MmetaG_FD_161055 | JGI IMG/M metagenome (GOLD analysis project Ga0210402, IMG submission 161055) | Forest soil microbial communities from Barre Woods Harvard Forest LTER site, Petersham, Massachusetts, United States - Inc-BW-C-7-M | ecosystem: Environmental > Terrestrial > Soil >... | reverse complement strand
CCGCGACCGGTCTCTCGGATTCGACTCGCCCGCGAGGGCTCCGGAGAGGCGTGCTTTAAGCCAGCGAACTGCTGAACAGCACCAACATGCGGCTCCAGGCCTTCTCGGCCTGGTCATGGTTGTAGACTTGCGCGTCGGGCGGACACCACCCGTGCAGTGTGCCTGCATACACCTCGATTTCCGCCGGCAACTTCGCCGTGGCAAAGGAATCGCGCAGCACATTCTTGGCTTCCGGCTGCCGCATATCGTCGTTTTCGGCAATCGCAATCAAATAATGCGCCTTCATCTGCGGGATCAAGAGATGCGGACTTTCCGGCTTGTCGGTAACAAGACCGCCGCCGTGAAACGTCGCTCCCGCGCCAATACGATCCGGGAAAGTCGCAGCCGTTCGCAGCACAAAGGGCCCGCCCATGCAGTATCCGGTGGTGCCCATCTTCCGCTTCTTGTCCACTGAGGGCTGGCTGTCCAGAAACGCCACGAATGCCTTGGCATCGGTCACGGCAGTCGTGGGATTCAAGGTACCCGCGAGAGTCATGAGCGCCTGACGCGTCGGAGGATCATTGAAATCCGGATGATCCGGTGCGGTCGGGGCTTTCTTGGTGCGGTAGAAGGGATTGATGACAAGCACTGAATAGCCGGACTCGGCGAGTCTTGTGGCCATCTGCTTGAAAGTAGGGCGCAATCCGAAGATATCCGGCCAGATGAGCACGCCGGGAAATTTGCCCTTGGACGGATGCACGAAATAGGCGTCGCAGGTCCCGTCCGGGGTCTTTATTTCAACGTCCGCTCCCTTGGTCTCCACGGCATTGGCGAGCTTCGGCCATACCGCGGTCAAACCGGCGCCCAATGCCATTGCGCCAAATTGCCTGCGCGTCACATCGCTCGAGCGCCGCGCAAATTCATCCAGATCGTCATGTTCACACATACTTACTTCCTCATGAGTTTCGTGATCCGCGATCCTACGCCTCAGGCTGCAGTGGGGCCCGGCGCCGAGCCGCCGTATCGATTGGGTTTCCCAGCCTCAGCGCACCAAATGATCAGCACAATCCAGCCGATGATGGGGATGAACCAGAGAAGCTGTAACCAGCCACTGCGATCGGTATCGTGCAGTCGCCGCGCCGTCACCGCAATGCTTGGCAGACACGTCGCCAGTGAAAATAGGCCGGACAGATTCCAGCTGATGGTTCGAAGCGCCGCCGACGCAACGATCGTAAACAGCACCCACCACCAAAACTCCGGCCGCGATGCGCAGCCTTCGAAATCCACGTATTTGTTGAAACAGGTTTTTATAGAGTCGGTAAAATTCATGTCCCCTCCGCTGGCGTGGCGTCCCCGTGCATTAGAGTACCAGTCTTCGTTGCGATCCTAGTAATGGTCAGTGTATGGGCCGGATTTGCAGCTGTAGCCCTCGGGCGGCGGCGTCAGCTTGAACTGCAATGCCGGAGTGCCTTTGGGATGCGAAGCCAGCGTGTTCAAAGCCCACAGATTGAACGCCTGAGTGTTGATTTGAGGCCACATGTGGCCGTGGCTGCTCGAGCACGCGATTTCAACTACATTCGCAGTGGAACTGAAATAATTCGAAGCGGCCTGCGTCGACGGCCGGTAGTCGGCACATAAAACTCCGGAACATTTCCACAGGTCGTTGTCCCCGCCCCATACGACGATCACGATCATCGGGTCGAGGTTGGTTTTCAGCGGGAAAGGCGCCACCCGGCCTTGGAAGATTTTTCCCGGCTTCGCCTGGACCGCGGCTCGCGCCGCCTCGAAAGAGAGCGCGCTGCCATCATCCTCGGTCACATACCACTCTCCCGAAATCGGCAAACCGCCCGCCCAAAAGTCCGACCGGAACGTCAGCGCCCGATTGGTCATGGTGCCGCCCGATGAAATCCCGCCTATGAACAGGCGGCGCGAGTCCAGCGGATACTGCGTCGCCACGCATTTCACAACGGCGATGAGGAATCGAGAATCCGGCCCCTCGTCGCCCTTGAATTTATCTCCGCTCACATTGCCCGCGCGCCCCTCAGTCCATGGCCGCCAGTTCCAGCCGTCAATGCCCGGGCCGTTGCAGACCCCGGCGCGAAGATCCGCATCCTGGTTTGCGCAGTCGCGAACCGGACCGATGACCATGAATCCATTGTCTGCGAGCTGCGCGTTCGCTCCGCTGCGCGCAACATGCAAATTGTCATTGGTCGACTCCACCGAGCCGGTCAACGACACCCAGACAGGCACGGGCCTGCTCAAATTTGCGGGTGGTTTCACCACGAACGCGCGCATTTTGCCGTCGCTCGGAAAATCGACGTTGAGACCCGCTTTGACCTGGTATCCGGCCGGGCACGTGCCACGCAGCGCGTCTTTCGCAGGCGCGGCGGCGGCCATGCTGCCCGCGGGCATCGCCATCACGGCAGCGACCAACATCGGCAAGCTGCGAACGCCGCGCCGTAAGTTCATCATTGGCCTCGACCAGCGGGAAACCAGCAACATTCTCGGCCGGAAATTCCGCGCGCGCAACTCACCAGGCGTCCGCCTCAGTCATCCCAGGGCAATGGCGCGCATGAATGCCGGGCGCGCCTTCAACCGGCTTAAGTAGGCGCCAACCTGGGGCGTGTACTCGTCGCTGATGTTGAGAAATTCACCCAGGTAGAGCGCGAAACCGATCGCGATGTCGGCGATCGTAAAGCGGTTGTCGCAGAGGAATTCCCGAGTCTTGATGTGGGAGTCGAGCAACCTCAGTCGCGCCAAATACCAGCGCCGATAGTCCGATGCAACGCGTGGTTGCCGGTGCTGTTCGGATTCCAGGCGACTGTAGCGCAGAACAATCGTCTGCGGAAAAGTCAATGTCGCATCGCTATGAAACAGCCAGTTCAAATAGTCCGCATATTCCGGATGTTGCGGCTGCAGCCCGAATTCATGGCGCCGATATTTCTCCACCAGATAAAGGCAAATGGCCGAGGACTCGGTCATTCGAATTTCGCCATCGGTGAAATAGGGCACCGTACCGAGCACGTTGATGCCGAGAAACTCCTTGTGTTCGACACGCGGCGGGAATCGCAGCGTTTCGAGCTCATACGGCAAGTGCAGTTCCTCCAGCGCCCAGAGCGGGCGAATCGAACGCGAACCCTTGCAGTGCCAGAGCTTCACTTCGTCACCCATTCAGCAGAGCCGGAAGATTAAAGCCTGTTTTGGCAATCCAGAAGCGTGTCCGAAGCCAGCCGGCGCGCAGCACACACCACCACATGATGGTCTTGTGCAAATCCTCGAAGGGCTGTGCGCAGGGTATGAAGCAACTATACCCAGGCAAATCGTTTGCCCCGTGAAGGCCCCATGCCCCGAGCCGCGGCACAAAATCCGGTTGCTTGAGTTCCAGCGCGTTGAGTCGGCGACACACCTCGGCGGCATTGGGAGGGGCTCCCGTCAGCGGCAGCGAAATTGTCGCGAGGTACCCCGCGCCGGCAACGGGATGAGCAGTTCCCACATTGACCTGCAGCAAGGCGGTATCGGCGCTCGGATCTATCGAGCGCGAGGGGCAATCGCCGCTCATCGGGAATTCGGTCCAAAAAGCGATGGCGTTGTTCGACGCCGCCAGTCCGCGTTCCTGAAACATTGTCCTCGCCGCTTGCAGCGACGGCTCGTCGAGCGGATGCAGCCATTGGCGCGGCATCGCATGATGCAAGCGCTGCTGCTCCAAAACATCCGCGGACGTGGTGGCCAATGCCACGGAGCGCCCGAGCGGCAACTGCGCGCCAAACGCGTTCAGAATGGTCTGCGCCGCGTGATGTGCCGAGGGTTCATTGGCATAGATCGTATATTGCGCTATCTGCCGCAAACGGCCATTCCTGAGATGGTAGGCGCCGTGAACCGCCATTGCGTTGAGTCTCTGCACACCGGTCGCATGAAACGCAGGGAGTCCCGCCGTATTGTATTCCGCGATGATTTCGGCTACTGCGACGACCTGCCCTGCCTCGCCCGCCTGGCTGGCCGGCAGCAGCCGCAGGATGCTGACCCCGGCCGTCGCCGGGTGTATCAGCCGGTAGCCATTCTCGATCTGTTCGAGCGAATGAGATTTCAGCGTCCGATGTATTCGTTCTTCAACTTCGCTTGTCACATCAATAATTCCGTTGATCCTTGAGAGTACAATTCTGAGATGCCCAAGCACATAAAGGAAGCGCCAGAAGCCATTCTAGGCGCGGCCGGCACGGCTGCATCAGTTGACCGCGAGCGAACCCGGGCTTTGCGGATGCGCCAGAGCATCGTGGTTCTGCTGCTGTTTGGCGGCTACGGCGCGCTGTACTTCTGCCGCGCCGACCTGTCGGTGGCCACTCCGCTCTTGGTCGAAGAGCTGGTCAAGCATGGGATCAGCCATGCCGATGCCATCATTCGCATGGGTTCGATCGCATCTTTTGGCGTTCTGGCGTACGCGCTCGGCAAAATCTTCTTGACCGGATTGGGCGATTTCTGGGGCGGCCGGATCAATTTTCTCATCGGCCTGGGCGGTGCAACCCTGTTCACGCTGATGTTCGCATCGGGCATGAGCCTGCCGTTGTTCACCCTGGCGTGGATCGGCAATCGCCTGACGCAGTCGATCTCCTGGGCGGGACTGATCAAGGTTTCTTCGAAGTGGTTCGACTTTTCGTCCTACGGAATGATCATTGGCATCTTGAGCATCAGCTACCTCGTCGGCGACGCGGCGGCGCGCCAGTGGATGGGAATGCTGATCGAGCATGGCTTCGGTTGGCGCACCCTGTTTTACTTCGCCGCGGCGGTGGTCGCGTTATTCCTGGTCGTCAATTTCTTTTTCCTTCGCGAGTCGCGCCTGGATGCAGGGTTCGTCGAGGCGAAGCCCAATCCCCTCAATCTATTTGCGGCCTCGGAATCGCGACCGCAATCGGTGCGTGAATTGTTGCTGCCCTTGGTGCGCAGCCGCGCATTCCTGCTGGTTTGCCTGCTATCCCTGGGGTGCACGATAATTCGCGAGAGCTTCAATTTTTGGACTCCGGTCTATTTGCGCGACTATTTGGGCTACAGCATGAGCAATGCGGCGCGCATGAGCGCGGTGTTTCCCGGCGTCGGCGCGGTATCCGTGCTGGTGACGGGCTGGCTCAGCGACCGACTCGGCGTGAACGGCAGGTCGTTGATCATGTTTGTGGGCTTAAGTGCGACTGCGGCCGCCCTGCTCGTGCTGATGACCATGCGGTCCAGTTCAACCGGACCGCTGCTGCCGCTGATCGCCATCGGTACCATCGCCTTCTGCCTGCTCGGTCCATATTCGTATCTCGGCGGCGCCATAGCGCTCGATTTTGGCGGCAAGCAGGCCGGCGCGGTTTCATCGGGCATGATCGACGGGGTCGGCTATCTGGGCGCGGTGGTCGCAGGAGACAGCATCGCTCGAGTCTCGGTGGCGTTCGGCTGGCAGGGTGTGTTCGTGGCCCTGGCCGCCGTCAGCGCCCTGGCCGCTTTCGGCGCCGGCTGCCTGTACCTGCTGGGCGCGAAAGCCGCGGCGCGCGGGAAACATCTGCCATGAACAACGCCGCGGCGGTGAAGCGCCTCTGGTCGAATCCCGACATGTTGTGCATCGAATGGAGCGACGGGACTTTGGTCGAGTACGCGAGCATTTGGCTGCGCGACAATTTGCGCGAGGACCGGGACTCCCACAGTGGACAGCGCCTCATCGACATCGCCGATTTGCCCGAGGATCCGAAGATTCGATCGGCAGCGGCCCGCAACGGCGCGGTTGCCATCGAATGGGAAGGCGAGCCCCTCGCATCGTCCTTCGAACTTCCATGGCTGCTTGCACAGGCGCCGCACCGTCGGCCGGAATTTTCCCGCAGGCGGTGGCTCGAGGGCGCACGTCTTAACGCCGCGCGCGACTTTGCGTGGGCGGCGTTCTCTGCGGCGAAGAACGAGCGAGCGCCGCGCGCGTCCTGGCTCGAGAGGCTGTTACAAGACGGCATCGCGTTCTTGAGCGATGTGCCTCCCTGCGAAGACGGTATTTTGGATGCCGCGGCGCTGGTAGGTCGAGTCGCCGAGACAAACTACGGACAGGTGTTCGACGTTCGCTCGGTAGCCCAACCGGAGAATCTTGCGTATTCGGATCTTGGCCTGGGACTGCACACCGACAATCCCTATCGCGAACCGGTGCCGGGATTTCAGGTATTGCACGCATTGATCGCTTCTCCTGACGGCGGCGAGAGCCTGTTCGCCGACGGCTTTGCCATCGCGGAACACCTGAGCGAAACGGACGCGCAGGCCTTCGCAATACTGACGCAGACACCTGTGCCCTTTCGATACCGTTCCAAGGACGCGGAGCTATACGCCGAAAGACCGCTGATTCAATTGTCCTGTGCCGGCGCAGTCAACGCCGTGCATTACAACAACCGCTCGATTGCACCACTGCAGCTGGCAGCACGCGACGCGCGCGCGTTCTACGGCGCATATCGGCGCTTCGCCGCCCTGCTGCGCAATGCGAGATTTCAGTTGCAATGCAGGCTGCGCGATGCCGACCTCGTGGTATTCGACAATCAGCGCATCCTGCATGGCCGCAGGGCATTTTCGTCGGGTCGGCATCCGCGCCATTTGCGCGGCTGCTACCTGACCCGCGACAGCGTGTACAGCGAGGCTGCGCTGCTGCGCCGCGAATTCCCAGGGCAGTTGCCATCATGAGCGTCGCGGAAGAGATCCTCGCCATCTTTCAAAAGCACGGCTCGAGCGAGTACTTCGGCGAGAGCGTGTCGATGACCGAGCATGCCCTGCAGGCCGCCTATTTTGCGCAAGCCGACGCCGCGCCGCCGGGCCTCATCCTGGCGGCGCTGCTGCATGACATTGGACACCTCATCGAGGATGTACCGAGCGATATCAGCGACTGGACCGCGGATGCGCATCATGAGCGGGTCGGCGGAATCTGGCTTGCGAAGCGCTTTGGCCCCGAAGTTTCGGAACCCGTGCGTCTGCACGTACCGGCCAAACGCTATCTGTTGAGCGTCGATCCCGAGTATTTCGCCAGATTGAGTCCTGCCTCCGTGGTTACTCTGAAGCTGCAGGGCGGCCCCATGGCGGCGCACGAAGTGGCGAAGTTCGAGGCCGAGCGGTTTTATCTGGAAGCCGTGCGCGTGCGGCGGTGGGACGATCAAGGCAAGGTGGCCGGATTGAAGACCCCGGGACTTTCCGACTATCGCTCGCTCATCGAGGAGTTGGCAGCGTAGTCAAAGAGTCGCCGCGTGCACTGGGCGGGCGCGCAGCTACGCTAGAATCCCGCGATGACGGATGCGACCGAGCCGAAGAGACAGGGCCTTGGCGTGGTGCTGGCAATTGTTGCTCTGGACTTTGCCGGCATTGGACTCACCCTGCCCATCATTCCGCGCCTGCTGAGCGAGGTCGCGCACACCTCGGATCTGGGTTGGCGCTTCGGCGCCTTCTTGAGTTTGTATGCCCTGATGCAATTCATGTTCTCGCCGATCTTGGGTGCCTGGAGCGACCGGATCGGCAGGCGCCCAGTGCTCTTATTCTCACTTGCCGGCGCGACAATCGATTATCTGTTCATGGCCCTGGCTCCGTCACTCGCGCTGTTGTTCGTGGGCAGGGCCATTGCCGGCATCACCGGCGCCAGCCTGGCGGTGGCATCGGCTTACATCGCCGACGTTTCATCCGAAGGTCAGCGGGTGCAACGATTTGGTCAGCTCAACGCCTTCCAAGGCCTGGGCTTCATTGCAGGGCCTGTGATCGGCGGACTTCTCGGGGGCATCTGGGTACGGGCACCCTTCATGGCCGCGGCGGCCCTCAACGGCGTGACGTTTCTGGTAACCCTGTTCGTTCTGCGCGAACCGCAACGGCACGTCCACCCGGCCGGCGAACAGTCAATTCTGAATCCACTGATACCCTTCCACTGGGCTTTTTCGATTCGCCCATTGTTGCCGCTGCTGTTGATCTACGTGGTCTTCGCGCTGATCGGTCAGGTGGGCGGCACAATCTGGGTGTTATACGGATCCGATCGATTTGCCTGGTCGCCATTCTGGATCGGCATTTCGATAGCGTGTTTCGGCTTTCTGCATGCCATCGCCCAGGCATTCATCGCCGGGCCCATGGCGGAACGCTGGGGCGAGCGTTTTGCCCTGCTCACCGGCGTCATTACCGATGCCACGGCGTCCGTGGCAATCGCGTTCGCCACCAAAGGCTGGATGGCGTTCGCGCTGATGCCGTTGTTTTGCCTCGGCGGCGTAGGTATGCCCGCATTGCAGTCGATGATGACCGGTAAAGTCGACTCTCGAGACCAGGGACGGCTGCAAGGGGTGTTGGCCAGTTTGAACAGCCTGGTCTCGATCGCCGGCCCGCTGGCGATCAGCGCGGCATACTTTGCGTATCGCACGACCTTTCCCGGCTTGGTGTGGGTCGCCGGCGCGGCGCTGTACTTGGTCTCGCTGCCTGCGATGCTCCGGGTAAGAACAAGCGCTGCAAAGTCACCGAACCCTTGACCGGACCTTCAGAGTTGCGTGTCGAATGACCTTCGAGAGGGAATAAAACTCACGTCGCGGAGGTCTTGTTCCGTAGCAAAACCTAAGGACGAGGATGATGCGGAACACATTGACTAACGGTTTCCTGGCATGCGCGCTCACCGCGGCAGGCGCCATCTTGGGCACCTGCCTGGCGTCGGAGGGCGTCACGCCCGGCGATTCGGCCCATGGCAAGGCCCTGTATCAAGGATGCCTGGCGTGCCACTCCATCGATGACAACGATTTGGGTCCCAGGCATCGCGGCGTGGTCGGACGGCCCGCAGGCAACCTTGCGGACTACAACTACTCCGCGGCCCTGAAGAATTCGGGTTTGACCTGGGATGAAGCCACGCTCGATCGCTGGCTCACCAATCCCAGCGCGCTGGTCCCGGGCACCAAGATGTTCTTCAAGATCGACGACGCGCAGGCGCGTGCCGACGTCATCGCCTACCTCAAGGAACTGCGCTGACCCCGGCGCTCAAGATGGCGGACTGCCTTCCTTGATCGCTTGCTTCAGCATCTTGCGAAACTCCGCCGTGTCCCGGTGGCCGTGAACATTAACCGCATGCTGCACGGCCACTTCGATCAGTTCCTTTTCGCTGTCGGCGGATATCGCCACCGTGCACTTGCTCTCTGAGGGCACTTGCCTGCAATCGACATACTTTCTGGCCATCGCGGCCTCCTTGGTCGTTGCGCAATCGATGCGCGCTTGATTGACGAGTTAGATTCGCTTGGCGTAGTTGCTGGCGCCGAACCAGTCGACCACCACGACCGGTTCATCGCCGACAACCCATGCGTCATGGCCCTTGGGTAGCGATGTGATATCGCCGGGGCCCGCGACGAATTCGGTGCCATCGTCCATGCGTATGGCAAGTTTTCCCGACACGTGGTACTGAAAATGCGGAGCCTCACAGCTTGACGTCTTGGCGAGAGGTTTCACGTCGTTGGACCAGCGCCAACCGGGCTTGAATACCAGGCGGCCGACCTCGGCGCCGCCGACCGTTAGAATCTCGGCCTTGCCGTTGGGGAAATTTCGCACTTCTTCGGGATTCTTGAATGATTTGTGCTCGGTTTTCTGTTCGTGGTTGTGCATTGTGGGCACTCCTTCGTTATGGACACCGTTGTTCTCACGCCGGGATTACCCTGTGACTTCGAGGCTGGGCAACCCGTCCCATGCGCTGGTAGTTTACTTACTAGTAGGTTAATATCAAGTGGCCATGAAAACATTGTCGAGACAGCAAGCGCTTCCATCCCGCACCGCAGCACCAACGGCGGCCGCAACGGCCATCCTCGATGTGGCCGAACGGCTCGCGCAGACCCGGGGATACAACGGTTTCAGCTATGCCGATATCGCTGCCGAATTGGGCGTTACAAAAGCGAGCCTGCACTACCACTTTCCGTCAAAGGCCGAACTCGGGCGCTCCTTGATCGAGCGTTACCATGGTTTGTTCGGCACAGCGCTCGATGCGATCGACCGGCGGACCAATTCTCCGCAGGAAAAGCTGAAGCAATATGTCGGACTCTACGATTCCGTGTTGAGCAATGAGCGGATGTGCCTGTGCGGAATGCTCGCCGCCGAGTACGCGACGCTGCCGGCGCCCATGCAGGCGGGGTTGACAAGGTTTTTCGACGCCAATGAACACTGGCTCACCGCCGTCCTCGAAGATGGGCTGCGCTCTGGAACGTTTTCGTTCAAGGAAGCGGCGAAAGAGCGGGCACGCGTGCTGCTGGGGGCGCTCGAGGGCGCCATGCTGGTGGCCCGGTCTTACGGCAATGCGCGTCGATTTCAGACGGCAGCGGCCTTCGTACTGTCGGACCTGGACGCCGCCGCGCACCCCAGGCGGCGCCGAACGCCCGCAGCAGCCGCGGCGCGGCGCACGTAGATTGTTAATCCGCGTAAACCACGCCGCGATACACCTTGCCGTAGCTCGGTCCGGCGACCGTTTCGAACGCTTCCTCGGCGACTCTTCCCGACAAAGTCGTAGCCTGCAGGTCGTCGGTGATCCGCACTACTTTGTTCGGATCGGCGCCCTGATCACCGGATGCGCTCGAGGTCGAAGTGGTGGCCCATAGCGTCACCTTGCCGTCTCCATGCGCAACTCCGGCCAGATTGCGCAGGCCTACGGTGGTCACATCGGGATACTGCCCGTCATAGCCGGTGAGATTGGTGTCTACGACGCCGATCAGTCCCTTGGTAAGCACGTAATCGAGTTGCCACACGCCGTCAACCAAACTCCACTTCTCAAGCCCCGCGTGGCTCGCCGCGTCGGTCGAGTTACCCGAACCCTCGTCCGTTACGTACATCGTAGTCGCGTTGGCGAAAAATACTGCGAAGGGGGTAAAGTCCCCGCCGCTGGCCTTTGCCGAATCGGTCGGGAAGCCCGGCAAGATGTTGATTGCAGTGTTTGCCGCATTGTCGAGCGTCGGCAGCGAATCAACGCTATACACCGTGTCCACGCCGTTGCTGCCGCTGCCTTTGGTGAAATAAAGCGCGCCGCCATACTCGGTGACACCACGGTAATTGTCATCCTTGCCCGGCTTGTCGGCCTTGGTGGTGAACTTGAACTGCATCAAAGGGTCGACCTCGGCGGAGTTGCCCGCGGGAATCGTCGCGTTCGGCCAGTGCGCATTGATTGGGCGAATCACCTCTAGGCCGGTGGTCTCGGTGACGTCGGGATTCGTGCCGTTGCTTGGTCCGAACGCCGCCGCATTGCCGTTATTGGCATTGCCCACCGAGTAGTACAGCCCGTTCGAGCCCAGCAGCGCCGAGCGGCCGTTGTTGCCGCCGTAATTGATGGTCGGCGTGTAGGCGAGATGTCCATCCTCGTCCATCGAAACTATCGTGCGGTGGAACGCATAATTCAAACCGAAAGCGAAGGTCACGGGATTGGTCGGGTCCTGACCGGCGACGGCATCGGAGTTCGATACGTCGAGGGCGCCGACCCCCGGACCCGCATAGCCCACGAATATCACGTGAGACCCGCGCCAGTCCTTGGCGATATGCAGGCCGAGCTCCGACTTGGAGGAGAAGCTGGTCACTACCGCTTCGGTGGGGACATGCAACGTGTGAAACACATGGCCGCTGTGCGCATCCACATCGGTCAACGCAATCGGCGAGGTCGCGCCGAAGCTGCCGTCGGCCGAAGCATTGCTCCACACCATCACATAGTTGTTGCCGGCGACCGCGGTCGTGGTCGCGGTTGCAGAGTTGGGCAGCAGTGAGCCGATATTCAACGAAGCCAGCGCGCCCTGGGTCCTATCGTAGGTGCTGCTGCTGATAAGCAGCGAATCATGTTCGAGGCGAAATCGCCTATCGGCGGATTCGTCGGACCAAGAACGATCGCCGGCAAGGCTATCGCCGGACGTGCCGGCCAGTGCGGCGAGAAAAGCCAGACGAAGCAAGGTGCGCGGCGCCGCCGGGCGCCCAGACTTGTAGTCGATCATGACGGTCCCCTGAATTTATCCGGAAACGCCGCACAATTTAGCCGCCGAATATGACAGGGAAATTATCGGTCTTGAGGAGCGGCCTAGAGAGGCGCCAGGGTCCCGCTGGCGCGCACCACCTCGTCGCGCGCTACATAGTGCTCGCGAAACTCCGGCGGCCAGCGCACCGGGCGCCCGCTAGACAACTCGATGCAGGCGTATTCGATCTCGGCGCGGGCAAGCGTAACGCCGCCCTCTTCGCGCCGCACCTGGAACCGCCGTCGCACGCGCAATTTGCCGTCGGCCGGCAGCAGCCACGTCGCAACACGAATCGTGTCGCCGAGCACCGCGGGCTTAAGGTAGGAAATCACGCTGCGCAATACCGCCATGCCTCGATCGAGCTGCAGGCATTTTTCGATCGGCAAGCCGAGCGCCGCGGAGTGCTCCCAGGCGGCGCGGTCGAACCAGGTCATGTAGACGGCATTGTTGACGTGTTCATAGGCGTCAATATCCGCCGGAATCACCGGGACCGAGGCAAGAAATGGCGTCGGCAGATCCCACATCAGGGGCGCTCGAAGCGCGCGACGGTTTCGACGTGCTCGGTGAAAGGCAGAAGATTGAAGGCGCTGAGCGCAGCGAGACGCAGCGTGCCGCGCGAGATCAGCCGAACCGCATCGGCGAGGAAGGAATCGAGCCCGCAGCTGATGTAAAGGAAACGCTCGGGCGGATGCGCGCTCAAATAGTCGGTGAGTTCCGGATCAAGGCCCTTGCGGGGGGGATCGGCGATCACCACCTGTGCGCCGGACGCCGCCGTGTACGCCGCGCCCGCTGCGCCCGGTATCACCGTTATTTTGGCCCGATCCTGAATCTTAAGATCAGCGAGCCCCAGATCAAGTCCGTGCAGCGCATGCCGATTGACCTCATTCATGCGGATTTCGCGGACCGAATCCAGGATCGACAAGCCGATGGCGCCGACACCCGCATAAAATTCGGCGACGCTCGCGCCCTTGGGGATTTGGTCGCGCACGTGTTCGACCAGGCGCTGCGCAATGTCGAGATTGTTCTGCCCGAATGCGCCCGGTGGGTAATGCACCGCGGCCCCGCCAAAGCGTTCGACCACGCTGTTTCGCCCGCACCAGTTTTGAAAATCAGGGCCGAGGATGGTATTGGACCGATCGAGGTTGGCGTTGAACCACAAGCTGTTGAGATCGGAGCCCAGGCGCTCGCGGATCAAACTTAAACACGCGGCCAGGGGCTCGGGGGTGGCGCTGTTGGCGACAATCACCACCTGCGCGGTTTGCGAACTGCGCTCGACCACCACCTGCAGATAGCGCGCAATGCCCAAATGCGCCTTGTCCGAGTAGCTGGACACTCGAGCCTCAACCAGCGCCCGGCGCACCACTGCGGCCACGTGGTTGATCAGGGGATGCTGGACGCTGCAGTTGGGGATATGCACCACACGATGGCTGCCGAACTCGAATAGCCCCAGCTTGGGCGAGCCCAGGCGGCCGCGGATGGCGAGACGCGCACGGTGGCGAAACCCGGCAGTTTTCCCGGAAACCACCGCGATCTCCGGCAGGCCATGGGCGCGCGTGAGTTCGTCGAGCGCGCTGCGCGCGGCCGGGGCGATGCCGCGTTCACCGAACCGCGGGCAGCCGGGACACGGCGGGCGGTGCGGGCACGACGGCAAACTGCCCTGGTGCGCAAAATGCCGCCGCTCGGCATGGCGCGCGCCGCCAATCAATGCGGCAATCCTCGCGGCATCCGCAAACCTTCCATACCTTGAAATTCCACGAACTGAGTCGTCGTCGACCACAAGTGATCGCCGTATAGAAACGGCTCGAAAGAATCCGCGTCGTTGAGGGGCAGCGGCTCGATCTTTGCGTCCACCCGCGCCTCGTAGAAGAAAGGAATCGACATTCGCTCGCGGCCGGATCCGATCACCCGATGTTCGGTTGCCATGATGCGACCATTACACCAACGTTCCAAAACCTTGCCAAAATTGACGGCCAGGGTGCCCTCGATCGGCGGCACATCGATCCAATGTCCATTCAGATGATGGGCCTGCAGCCCGCCGATTTCATCCTGCGCCAGCAGCGTGAGAAATCCGGAGTCGACGTGCGGTGTTCCCATGATGTATGCACGGCCGCCATGGCTCGTAACCCAAAAATCGGCATGCCGCTGCTCGGCTTCGCGAAGATCGCTGCGCACCGGATAGCGAATCAGTCGCAGCGTGGACAGACCGTGCTTGAAGAAATCATCGAAGTAGCCGCTGGGGAGATGCAAACTGCGGGCGATGCTGCGCATCAAGGCCGCGCTCGCGCGCTCCATGGCAAGATAGTACGCGGTGATCGACTGACGCCAACCCGGCAGAGCCTCTGGCGCGGGCAACGGGGTCGCTTCGCACAGCGGATCGCCCGAGCGCAACACCGCCGGGCCGTAAGCCACATCGGGGCCCAGGTCGATGCCCTCTTTGCTGGTCAGATGCCCGGTCTGGAGGGGGAACCAGCCTCGATACACATTGGGGTGCGCGGGATCGAACTTGCGCCGCCATAGTTTGCGAGTCTCGCTGCTCGGCAATTGAAATACTCGCAGCAGCTCGGCGCGGGCGGCAGCGTCGATCCGGATATCTTCGGGTAAGCCGCGCGCGACAAAAAATCCCGTATGCTCCGCCGCCCGCATGATCGCGAGGTCCGCGCCATCGCGCATCGCGGACGGCCCGGCGAACAGCGCTGCAATATCGACGACCGGAATCGAAGCCTGTGTGGGCATCGCCGTAGTGTAATGAAACTACGGCGTAAACTACCATTATGCAAACCGTGGATGTCGTGATCGCGGGCGGCGGGGCGATCGGTTCGGCGATCGCCTACTTTCTTTCCCGCCAACCCGCTTTTGCCGGTTCGCTCGTCGTTGTCGAGCCGGATCCGACTTACGCGTTTGCGGCAAGCGCTCGGTCGGCGAGCTCGATCCGACAACAATTCTCGACTCCCCTCAACATCGCCCTCTCGGCGTTCGGGATGGAGTTTTTGCGCGCGCAGGGAGTCAACGGCCACCGAGATCTCGGCGATGTGGGTCTTCAGGAATCCACGTATCTTCTGCTGAGCAGCGCCGCGGGCGTTGCGGCATTGACCCGGAACATAGAGGTTCAGCGCCGCTGCGGCGTAAGTGCTCACGTTTACGATGCGAATGCCCTTGCCTCGCGCTATCCATGGCTGAACGTCGCGGATCTTGCGGCTGCCGCGGATACGGGGCATGGCGAGGGTTGGTTCGACGGCTATGCACTGCTGCGGGCGCTGCGGCTGTCGAGCGAACGCCGCGGGGTGCGCTACCTGCGCGATCGGGTCGACTCCCTGATCATGAAGGGCTCGAGCATGGTGGAGGGCGTGCGCTTGGGCGGCGGTGACACACTTCGATGTCGCTGGGTCATAAATGCGGCGGGCACCCGTTCGCGCATCCTGGCGGCGCATGCGGGCATCGATGTCCCCGTCTATCCGCGCAAACGCACGGTGTTCGTGTTCAGCAGCCCGACGGCAATCAGGAATTGCCCCCTGGTCGTGGATACCACCGGACTGTGGTTCCGGCCCGATGGGGATAGATACCTCTGTGGCCCAAGCCCGCGCATCGATCCCAATGTCGAGCCTGATGACTTCGAGGTCGATCATTGTCTGTTCGAGGACGTTGCCTGGCCGGCCTTGGCGCATCGGGTACCTGCGTTTGAGGCAGCCCGGGCAACCGGCGCTTGGGTCGGCCACTACGACTATAACGTCTTCGATCAAAATGCCTTCGTCGGCCCTTGCGAAGCCGTGCCGAATTTCATCCTGGCCTGCGGATTCAGCGGCCACGGCCTGCAGCACGCCCCCGGCGTCGGCAGGGCGCTGGCTGAACTGATCACTTTCGGCGAGTATCGTACTATTGACGTGGCGCCCTTCTCGTATGCCCGTTACGCCCGCGGGCAGCCGCTGCGGGAAATCAACGTCATCTAGCCGGAGAAGATCGATCGCATGTTGTTTCTCGATGCTGAAGCACTGGCGGCGCGGCTAAGCCCTGGACCGTTGATCGATGCGCTCGATCGCGCCTTTCGCGCGGATATTCACATGCCGGCCCGACAGAGCTACGCCGTCGGCGATCAGAGCAATCCCGCCGCTGCCTTAGTGATCATGCCGGCGTGGCAATCCAACGCCGCCATCGGCGTCAAGCTCGTCACGGTATTTCCGAATAACTCCACCCGCGGCGAGCCGGCGGTGCAGGCAACCTACACGTTGTTCGATGCGGCCACCGGAACGCCGCGCGCGATACTCGACGGCACCGAACTGACGCTGCGCCGTACCGCGGCGGCCTCGGCGCTCGCGGCACGATATCTCGCCCGCCCCGAAGCGACCCGGCTTTTGATGATCGGCACCGGCAGTCTCGCGCCGCATGTGATCGAGAGCCATGCGGCAGTTCGGCAGATTCGCCGCGTGCGCATCTGGGGGCGGCGGCCCGAGCGCGCGACCGCGGTCGCAAGCAGCCTCGCAGGCCGTCCCTATGAGATCGAAGCGGTCGCTGATCTTGAGTCCGCGGTCGCCTGGGCCGACATAATCAGTTGCGCGACGCTCGCCGCGGAACCCTTGCTGCGCGGCGCATGGCTGCGTCCCGGTCAACATCTTGATCTCATCGGTTCATTCACGCCGCAAATGCGGGAGGCCGACGATGAGGCTCTGGTGCGTGCGGCCATCTATGTCGATACCCGCGCCGGCGCTCTCGCCGAAAGCGGCGAGTTGGTGCACGCGGTGGCAGCGGGGCTGATCTCGACCGCGGACATCCGCGGCGAGCTTTCCGAACTCGCCCGCGGCAGCGTCGTTGGTCGACGAGAGCCCGGCGAGATCACCTTGTTCAAAAGCGTGGGCTGTGCGCTCGAGGATCTGGCTGCGGCGGAGCTGGCCGTGTCGGGGGAATAGTCCATGACGGCCGAAATCGCGCCTTGGCAGGCCAGGCGCGCCAATAACGGCCGGAAGGTCAGCCAGACAAAAGATTTTGAACTCTTGGCGGCAGAAATCGTTCACATATTATCTGTCTGTTGGTCGCAGCCAATTGACCAGGTATATCGAGACGCGTAGCGTTATTGGTGACCTTTTGACGTGGTCGGTAATTGCGGGAGATTACATGGGCCGGCGAGCATTCGGAACACTTGGCACAGCGTGGTTTGGAGGCCTGAGCCTGGCATTCGCCTTAAGTGCGATGCCGCTGCGCGCCGATACGCCGGCGGTGACCGTAACCGCGCCGCGGGAGGATCAACTGCGAAACGAAGTCGATACTTTCGTCTCGTCCGCCATCACACGGCCCTATGGCGATGATTCGCTGCTGCGCTGGGATCACCCGGTGTGTCCGCTGGTCGCAGGCATGAGTCGCGAAGCGGGCGAATTTGCCCTGACCCGGCTTTCGCAAATTGCCAGGTCCGCGCACGTGCCGCTGGGATCGGAGACCTGTAAGCCAAATTTATTCGTGATCGTGGCCAAGTACCCCGACAAGTTCTTGAAGCTGTGGTGGCACCAATATCCGCGCCTTTTCAGCACCCGGGAAGGCGTGGCGCCTGTCAAGCGGTTCATCGAAAACCCGCGCCCCGTCCGCGTCTGGTACAACGCGTCGATCATCGGCGGCGACAGCGGGATCGTGTTCCATGATCTGTTCACCGGTCTCTTGGGTATGAGCATGGGCCCCGCAGCGGGAACCATCGACTACCCGGTCTTCACGGGCCCATCGATTTTAGGGTCCCGCATTACGCGCACCGTGGTGCGCAATATCACCTCCGCAATCGTGGTCGTCGACCCCGCGCTGGTGAGCAGACTCAACATTGGCCAATTGGTGGACTATATCGGTCTGGTCGGATTGGCGGAAATCAATCTGGATAAGGATCTGGGTGAAGCGCCCACCATTCTCAAGGTCTTCGCAGCATCCAATATCCCGCCGCCCGCGGAGATGACCGACTGGGATAAAGCAATGTTACAGGCGCTTTACACCACCCCGCAGCGCAACCGCGTACAGCTGTCGCAGATGGAAACAGCGACGCTGAAGCTGCTCGCTGCGCGGTAGCCGCCGACGCGCCGAGTCGGGTACTGTGATTTGCGACGAAAGCGAGTCAGCGCTTCAAAATAAGCTGCAGATTGACGAGCAGAACGCCCATCAAAACCAGCAGCGCACCCAGAGCAAATCGCAGGTCGACGGGTTCTCCCAGCAACGCAGCGCCAAACATCACCCCGAATAGCGGCGTGAGCAACGACAGCAGCATCAGACGCGAGGTTAGATAACGGCGCAGCAGCCAGAACCACACGAGGTAGCTCGAAATGGCGACGATCAGGGTCTGGAAAGCCAACGACAGGATCGTTGCAGTAGACGGCTGGATTTGCGTCTGGCCGGTCAGCGCGGAAAACACGCCCAGGACGATCGCTGCAGTGGCGACTTGATAAAGCACCGTCTTCGCCGTCGCCGCGCCGCCGACGCGGCCACGCCGTAACACCACATTGCTTAGTCCCCAACTCACGCCCCCGAGAAGCGCGAGCAGATCGCCGGTGAGCAGCTCCACGGCGGGGCGATTGCTGAAGCCAAAGAATGCGACGACGATTCCCATGAACGCAATGGCAATGCCGGCCCACTGCAGTCGACTCAAGCGCTCTTCGGGCAGAAATTGCAGTCCCAGCGCCGTAAAAATCGGCGCGGTATACAGAAATACGACCGAATGAGCGGCAGTCGTATGGGAAAGCGCTTCGCCGGCGAAGATGAATTCGAGCGAAAACATCAGGCCCAACAGCAAGCCGCTCGGCAGGCTGCCGTCGGTGAATGCACGTCGACCTTCGCGGAAGAGAACCCACATGCCGAAGAAAATCGCCGCCCCACCGAAACGGATCGCGAGCTGCATGACGGGCGCTGCATTCCCGGCCACGCCCTTCACCGCGACCTGCTGAAAACCCCAGATTATGCACAGCGTGATCACCAGGGCCGCCGCTCGCAGGTCGAGGGGACGGCGTATGAGCACACTTTCGGATTCGGACACAAAGTCACCCGCGATGAAGAAAAGCCCGGCAGTTTAACCCTTCTCGAGTGATCGGCGCCGCGGGTTTTGGCCTGTGATCCGCGCATTTGCGCGCTACCGGCCGGAATCGCCAAGTGCTAGATTGCTCGGGATGTTTTCCGACCGGCTGCGATACGCAACCGTGGAGCTCGAGAATCTCGATTGCTTCCACAGCCTCGTGCAGGACAAGCACGTTCGCCGTTATCTCATGGACGGCAATCTGTTCCCGCTGGAGTGGAGCAAGGAGCGCGTGCGGGAGAGTCAAAGCTTATTCGCGCGGCGTGGCGTCGGGCTTTGGCTGGTCACTCACGCCGCGACCGATGAATTGGTTGGTTTTTGCGGATTCATGGAAATCCCGTCGATCCATCCGGATCCGCAGTTGGTGTACGCGCTGTTCGAACGCTGCACCGGCTTAGGATATGCAACCGAGATGGCGCGGACGTCGATTGCCCGTGCGCGCGGCCAGGGATTCACGCAAATACTCGCCAGCGTTGACGAGGTCAACGCTGATTCGTGCCGCGTGCTGGAAAAGCTCGGCTTCGAACGAGTCGGGACTCAACACGGAAATTTCGGCCCCATGTTCGTGCTGCGGCTCGCGAATGATCGTTCAATATGACGCCGGATCCCTACAATCTGCAGCGCTTCATCGATGCGCAGCGCGCCTCCTATACCCTGGTTTTGATGGAGCTGGAAGGCGGTCGCAAGCAAAGCCATTGGATGTGGTACATCTTCCCGCAGATCGAGGGCTTGGGAAGCAGCACGATGGCGCGAAAGTACGCCATATCGTCGCTGCCGGAGGCCCGGGCGTATCTTGATCACCCGACGCTTGGGCCCCGCCTGCGCGAGTGCACGCGGCTGGTCAGCGCAGTGAAACGGTCCCCGATCGAGGACATTCTAGGGCATCCCGATGATCTGAAGTTCCACTCATCCATGACTCTGTTCGCATACGCCACGGCCGACAATAAAATCTTCCTCGACGCTCTGAAGAAATTCTATCGCGGCGAGTTCGATGACGCGACGCTCGTGCGAGCGCTGCGGTTTTGACCGCTCTGCGCATTTGGGTGCAAACTTGCAAAAAAGAGAACGCCATGTACGTCATCCAACCCGCGCCGCAGGAAAATCGCAAGCCGCAGACGCTGAAGCGCCTGGGGATTTCCATGCTCATTTCAGTGCTGGCAACGGCGGTCGCCGCGGCGCAAGAGGGGAAGATAGAATTCCGGGTGCTGGCCGTGCGGCCGAATTTGAATGTGTCGGATAGCCACTCAAACGCCGTGATTCGATCTCGGCGGGATTGGACTACCTGGGTGAACAATCTGCGCGAGGTGCCCGAGGACTTGCCCATTGTTGATTTCGAGCAGTACACGTTGCTCATCGCCAATGCGGGCTACAAAACAAATGGCCCGTATGATGTGAAATTCGATTCCATCACCGACATGCCCAACGAAGTCCGCGTCCACGTCACGGTGACCGGACCTGTGGTCTGCCCGACCGAACCGGAGGCCGGACACTACGTTGCGATGGCGATATTTCCGCATACCGACAAACCGGTTCAATTCGATGTGACGACGAAAAGCAGTACTTGTGCGCATCGCCAAGGGGAGAACATACCCCGCAAAGGTAACCCTTCGTGAAAGCCACGCCTTTGGTACAAGTCCAAAACGACCGGGTGGTCGTCACGGAATGGCGTTTTGCTCCCGGAGCCGAAACCGGTCATCACGTGCACGCCCATGACTATGTTGTCGTGCCGCTGACGAGCGGAATACTGCGATTGCACGAACCCGCCGGAACACGGGAGGTTCGACTCGAGGCCGGTGTGTCCTATGCGCGCGTCGCCGGCGTCGCACACAATGTCGTCAACGCCAATGACTTCGAGTTTCGCTTCATCGAGATCGAACTGATTTGACGGGTGCGTGAATAATCGGCCGCCGTTTCCCGACGGCTCGCAGGTTCAGCCGAGCGGCGGGACACCGAACAGCCGCAGGTGTGCCCAGCCGATGAAGATCACGTACAGCACCAGACCGGCGATAACCGCGATGGCGTCATTGAAGCGCGCCGGCGGTGCCGTGCGTAAATTCTGCGGCCGCTTCTTCAGGGAAATGCGATCCATCACTGCCCACGCCAAAAATCCGCCGAACAGCAGCACATCGGCCAACATTCCGTTGGCCAGCAAATGCGCGAGCGCCCAGAATTTGACAGCGGCCAGCATCGGGTGTTTCGCTGCAGTCTTGATGCGCCCCGGCAGATACGCCGCAATCAACAGCGGAAACACCGGCAGCATGAGAATAGCGGTCACAGGCCGCATCCACGGCGGCGGCGTGTAGAGCACGACCGGCGATTGGCGCGCCAATCCAAATCCATAAATGATCAATACGAACCCGAGCAGCGACACAATGCTGTAGACACCCTTCCACGGACCATCGCCCAAACGGCTGCGGGCCCGTTCGCGCATGCCCGGGGCGAATATGGCGATCGAGTGGACGCCGAGGAAGAGGACCAAACCCGTGATCAGTACAGACATTTTTTCACGTCCCGCTTTCGTCGCGCAATTTGGGTCAGCACGCATACGATACACCCGCGGCGCTCAGTTTGGGGCGGTGCTCTCGGTGCGGCGAAACATGATCCGGCCGCGGAACAGGGTGGCCTCGCAGACCATGTCCTTCAATCCGGCGGTGGGAATCGTGTAGGGGTTGCGATCCCAAACCGCGATGTCCGCCGACTTGCCGACTTCGAGCGAGCCTGTGTCATTGTCGGCGCCAATCTGGCGCGCGGCCCAGGCCGTGTACGATCGCAGGGCGGCATGAATGTCGACGGCTTCCTGCGTCCCGAATGGAGTCTTGCCGTACGTCCCCTTCAGGGTTTCTCGAGCGCTCGAAGCCCAAAGGCCGTAGCGGGCCTCGATTGGGGTTACCGGCGAGTCGGAACCGCCGGCCCAGATTACTCCGTGCTGCAGGTAGCTCTGAAACGGATTCAGTCGCAGGCTGCGCTCCGGCCCAAGATTGGCGGAGTAGATGTCGCCAATCCACCAAGCAAAGCCGGCTTGGCTCTCGGGAATTCCTGCGTCGTAGCGCTTCTGAAGGTCCGCCATGACCCGGATCGCGTGGTCGGTGGGCGTATTGGCGTGGATGATGCTGAGCCTCAGATTTTTTCTCGGGTGCTTCGCAAGCGCCTCGGCAAAGCTGTCGACCACCCAGTCAATGGCGCGATCGCCGATCGCGTGCACGCCAATGCCCACATCAGCGTCGACAAAGAGCTGGACCTGCTCCCGGAAGATGGTCGGATCGATTTGCGGATAGCCGCGATTGTTCCCGTCGACTTCGGTGCGGTTCCGGTTCCACTCCTGGTACATCCAGGCCGTTGGCGCAGCACCGCTGCCATCCATGAAGATCTTGGCGCCGCAGACGCGAAGCGAGGCGTGCCGCAGGGCCGCGACGTCCTTCTGCGCCGCATGTATCCGGCGCAGTGTCTCGTTGGCCTCGTCAATGGTATTGCCGGTCGAGAACAAGACGCAGACATTGGCGTCGAGCGACCCTTCGGCGGCAAGGCTCCGATAGGCCAACCAGTCGGCTTCAAGAATATTGGGATCCTTGAAGCCCGTCATGCCTTCGGCATGCAGGCGATCGACCATGTGCCTGACGGCCTCGCGGCGCTGCTCGAGCGTCGTATCAGGGATGAGCCGGGTGACCAATAGAGCCGCGGTTTCCTTCATCACGCCCGTGGGCTGTCCGTCGGCCCTGTGTTCGATCGTTCCGGCAGTAGGCGCGGGAGTGCGCGCATCAATCCCCGCCATCTTGAGCGCCGCTGAGTTGGCGACGCCGTAGTGTCCAGTGCCGTTTTCGAGCCAGACCGGATTGCTCGGTGCGGCTGCGTCCAACTCTTCGGCGGTTGGATAGCGGCGTTCCATAAGCTTACCTTCATCCCAACCGGCGCCCACGACCCACTCGCCGGCTCGGGCCTTCGCCGCCCGCTTGGCGAGCGCGCCGGTTATGTCGGCGATACTCGCCGCGTGGCTCAAGTCGATTTCGAAAAGCTCGACCAGACCGGTATTGAGCACATGCGCATGAGCGTCGATCAGTCCTGGAGTCGCCGTCCGGCCGTGCAGATCGATGACGGCGGTATTCGGTCCGATCAACCGCCGCACCTCTTTGTCGGTGCCCACTCGGATTATTCGTCCTTGGCGGATCGCAAGCGCTTGCGCCACCCGATCCAAAGGATCGACGGTGATGATCTGCCCGTTGATCAGCGCCAACTCGGCGGGCGCGGTGTCTCGGGCGTGGACGTTGAAACTCAAGATTTGCGCTGCGAGCCCCGTCGCCAGCAGGAACCCGCGCATCGCGCTGCTAGGCCCGCCAGCCTTTACCAACATGATCGCGCGGTAAGTGGCCGGCATCCTAGCTGCGCATGATTTTGCGCACCTCGCCGTTTGGATCGGACTCGATGCGGCTCTTCAGATCGAACATCATCGTAGCGCGCGTTTGCGCTTCATATGGCGGCCAGTGCGGCAAGCCCATGCTGCCTTTATTGGGGTCGCCGGTTCGCGCGAATGCGGTCCAGGCGCTGCTGGTTTGCCGGCCGAGCGACTTGGTGGATTCGGCCGTGCCGAGCAGGATCGGGCCCTTGTCGACATTGTCGAACGCAAACGGGATTTCCATCGTGTGCGGCGCGCGCATGATGCCGTTGTCGATTGGCGCACCCCATTCCCAGATGTACATGTAGACCGGTGCAGCATGCTGCTCGGCCTTGCGTTCGGCCAGGGTGATCGAACCCATGAATGCGAATGCTGCACTCGCAACATCGGTGTACAGGTAGCTCGGCGAGTCGGCCGGCCGCATTTTGCGGAAGACCGCAATCAACCTGTCGGTCTTGTCGCCGAACTGCGGCTTCAACTTATCGACCAGCTCGGGTTCCGTGAGCTTGCCCCACCAGGGCAGCCCGACGTTGTACAAGGTAGCCTCGTCCTTCGTGCAGCCTATCAGCACCGGCACCGCGGCCGATTGCGCCGGCGCCACCGGATCGAACGGGTGCGCGGGCAGAGCGACGCCATCGACCACCGGTCCCCAACGCAAAACACCGGGACTTTCGCTGCCGGCCGCGGCCGCCAGCAATTTGTCGGCCGGTATTTCTTGCAGCGCCTTGACATCGAGCACCCCCAGAGTCTTCATCACGGACTTGGTGGCAGCGAGCGCTGCCTCCTTGGTGGCCCCGCGCAGACCCGGGCCGCTTTCGATGATTGCACGGTGCACCAGGCCCTTTGCGGCCGGCATTGCCAGGACGGCCGACACCTTGGCGCCGCCGCCGGATTGCCCAAAAACGGTGACATTACCCGGATCGCCGCCGAATTCGCCGATGTTGTCGCGCACCCACTCGAGCACCGCAACCAGGTCCAACATGCCGACGTTGCCGGACGCGGGATCCCCGGCGTCGCCCAGATACAGGTACCCGAATGCGTTCAGGCGATGATTGACGGTGACGACGACGACGTCGTGATTCTTCGCCAGATTGTGTCCGTCGTACACCGACCAGCTGCCGGAACCGTAGTTGAATCCGCCGCCATGGAACCACACCATCACCGGCCGCTGCTTGCTGGCGGACAGATGCGGGGTCCATACGTTCAGGAACAGGCAGTCCTCACTCTGCCGCACGATGTCCTCGGGTGCTTCCATGACCTGAAACAATGCAGGTCCGATCGTGCCCGGAAAGCTCACCGCGGAACCGCCGCTGGTCAACTGCATCGCAGAGTGCTGGTAATACAGGCATGAGGCGGCGCTCTTCCAAGGATCCGGTTTCCGCGGCGGCATGAAGCGCAGTGCGCCGAGCGGCGGCGCGCCATACCTCACGCCGCGAAATGTCTGTATGCCATCGATGACGTAGCCGACGATAGGACCGTTGGTGGTTTTGACCAACGGCGTGACGGCGGATGCGTCAATCGCTCGCGCCCAGTTGCCGATCAGGGAAGTGAGTGCTGCGCCCGCGCCCAATCCCAACATCTGCCGGCGATCGAGCCAAAGCCCGCCCGTTGCAAGTCTCTTATTCATGCCGCCCCCTAAGGACCCCGCCGCCCCTTTAGAACACGATCCATGCTGCGCGAATGGACATGAGCAGCAACACCAGTGTCGCGGTCATGAAAATTGCGAAGCGCAGTAAGATGATATTGACGGTAGCCTGAACCAGGCTGTGAATCACTCGCAATCCCACGTACAGCCACGCCAGGCAGATATTAAAGCCCTCGTCCGCCCCGAGAAGAGCAAGAGTGAGCGCCACCGCATAAAAGAGGGTTGGCTGCTCCATGAGATGGTTGTAGTTGTCGGCTTTCCAACGCACGTGGGCCGGCAGCTGCTTGTGAAACTCCTCGGCGGGCCGCTGCGGATCGAGCGAGATTTTCAGCCGGCTGATCGCGGGAATTCGCGTGGCGTACAGCCATGCGCACATCACAAACGTCCACAAAACAAGCGCCATTATTGGGGCCAACAGATAGCTGTGCATGGTGATTCCTACGGATTGATCTGATATCTGGGATCGTGCGGCTTGCGGGTGAAGATCTTATGCACCAACGGCTCGAAGGCTGCCAGTGGCAATGTGGGGTATGCGGGATCGAAGGAGCACTGGTCCCAGTTGGCGCAAAACGCTTTGCATGCTTGGTACCAGGGATGGCCGAGAAATTTGTCGCGCTCATTGCGATTGCCGCCGCGAAAATGCACGTAATAATAGTTCTGAAACAGCCCGTGCTGTTCGACGATCCAGGTCACCTCCGGCCGCACGTACGGGCGCAGAATCCCTGCCGCGATCTCGGTGTGGTTGTACGGCGCCAGTTCATCCCCGATGTCATGCAGGAGCGCGGCTACGACAAGCTCGTCATCCGCGCCGTCGCGCATCGCGCGGCTCGCCGCTTGCAGTGAGTGGCCCAGTCGGCTGACCGGATAGCCCTCGAGTGAGTGGTCGAGCTTCTGAAGCGCCGCCAGCAAATTGAAGGGAAGATGCCGTGCGTATTCCTCTTCGGAGCGGTCCAGCAGTTCGTAGTCCTCCTTGGTACCATCCTCCATACGCGTGAAACTCACCAGTGCGCTCATGTGGATGCGCTCCTCGACAGTGGGCGGCGTAGGACCCGGTACAGGCTGCGCGGTCCATCGATGTCGATGTAGCAACCCTGCAAGTGCCTAAGGCCCTGGGCAGGATCGAAACTCGTGCGCCCGTGCAGCAAGCGGCAATTGTCGAACATCACCAGGTCACCGCTCGCCAGAAGAAAGCGGATCTCGAATTCAGTCGATCGAAGCATATGATCGAACACGCGCCGCGCCCGGTAGTAAGCGCTCAAACGAGGCGGCGGCAACAGAGGAACAAAATCCAACCGCGGACTGAAGTGAATCGTCCTCACCTTGCCGCTGACGTCAAGCTCGATCGGCGGTGCGCTCGCAACCAGCTCGGTGGCCGAGTCGCGATAGCGGAATCGAACCGGCGTGGTGCTGAGCACTTGAAACGCCTCGGAATCGCGGGCGCGAAGCGCTTCGCCCACCGCGATTCCGTCGACCAGCGTGGACAGACCGCCGCTGGTTTCGTTCGCAAGACAATGCAGCAGCTGCACTCCGGGGACCGGCGAGCGATAGGGATTGTCCGTGTGCGGATCCAGGTGCAATGACGTGTAGGCCAGGTCGCTGGCATTGGGCTCGGAACGTACGTTGAAAAAAGCGCCGAAATTGGTTTCGCGGGTGAATCCGAAGACCGACGCCGCCTGCAAGACTTGCTTGTCAACACACGGCACGCCGCTGAATATGATGAATCCATATTGCAAGAAACGTGCGGTCCAATCGAGAAGCCCGGCATCGGTGGGCCGGTCGCGCCACTTCGCCCGCGGCAGATCCTTGAGCTTGCCGTCCCAGACGGTCACTGCCGGGCAATCCTGATCGCCCGGCGGCATGGCCGCCTCGGCGAGAATCTCGCTGGCGGCGAATTGGGTCTGGTGCCCGTCGCTGAACTCGACCTTGAACTGACCCGGTGCCGACTCCTCCACGGACACCAAACGTAAGTCGAGATCGAGATCCGACGGATCGAGCAATCGTTGGCCGGTCAACAGGTCCATACTGGACGCATCGGGCGAGCGCTCGCGCAGCCAGAGGGGATGGACCGCGTAAGACTCGCCATCGCCGAGCTGCACCGATAAGCGAGTCGGGGAATCAATTTTCAAAATTGCCGGGCTGTTGCTGTTCACGGTGATTCCTTAAAGCGGGCATCCCCTGCCCGCCCGATCGATCGTTTGACGAGCCTTCATTATATATTCGCCGCGGCCTCGAACGTGCCTACCGGCCCAATTCGACAATGCACCTGATTCTGTGCAAGATTCGTGGAGGGGAAGCCTTTGCGTATAAGCGAGCGAGCGAATGCCCAGTACTATAAATATTGATCGCCGCACCCTCATTCATCACCTGGTACACGGCGGGCTGGCCGTGAGCTTGATGCCCGGCTTCGCGGAATCCGCCTGGAGCGCCGTCGGCGCCGGCCCCAACGCGCCGCCCCCCGCCCTCAGTACCGCCGCGGACGGCATGATCGCCGTCATCGCGGATGTCATTCTGCCCCGCAGCGACACGCCGAGTGCAACCGACGTGGGTGTACCGGCGTGGATCGATGTGGTGGTTGGCGGATATTTTTCCGATACCCAGCGCTCAAATTTTCTCTCTGACCTGGCGGCCATCGACAATCTTGCGCTGACGGCATCGGGCGCACGTCTCGCCGACCTCCAAGGCAGCGCACGCGCGGCGGTGATTGCGAGTCTCGATGCGGCCTCGGGAGCCAAAGACCCTACCCCGGCGCAGCGCGGCTACGCGAAGCTCAAGGAGCTGGTGATCGTGGGCTACTTCACCAGCAAGCCGGTGCAGACGGACATTCTCAAGGTCGTGGTCGTACCCGGCCGCTACGACCCCAACGTGCCGATGGCACCGCCGAGCGTTAAATGAAACAGCAGTACGATTTTGACGCCATCGTGGTCGGCTCCGGTATCACCGGAGGCTGGGCGGCCAAGGAACTGGCCCAGGCGGGGCTCAAGACCCTGGTGCTCGAGGCCGGCGGTCCGATCGATCCCGCCAAGGACTTTGTCGAACACGTACAGCCCTTCGAGGTCCCGTTTCGCAGTTGGGGCGATCGCACACCATTGAAGCGTGAGCGCCCGATACAAACCGACTGCTACCCCTGCGACGAGCTCGGGCACAAATTCTTCGTCAACGACCTCGAGAACCCCTACACGCACCCCGATGGGGCACCGTTCAGCTGGTTTCGGGGCCGCCAGGTCGGAGGCCGCTCCATCACCTGGGGACGGCAGGTCTATCGCTGGAGCGACCTGGATTTCGAGGCGAACGCAAAGGATGGCAATGGCAATGACTGGCCGATCCGCTACAAGGACATCGCCCCCTGGTACTCGCACGTGGAGCGATTCATCGGCGTGTCGGGCGCACGCGAAGGTCTTGCGCAGCTGCCCGACGGCGAATTCCTTGCGCCCATGCAGATGACCGGCGTCGAGCGCGCCGCACGGGAACGGATCCTGAAGGCCTTCAACGGCGAACGCGTCATGACCATCGGACGCGTGGCCATTCTGACGGAGGATCACAACGGCCGCGCGGCCTGCCACTACTGCGGCCCCTGCGACCGCGGCTGCATTACCCACTCCTACTTCAACAGCAACGGGACGACGCTTCCGGCCGCGAATGCGACGGGGAATCTGACGCTGCGTCCGCACAGCGTCGCCGCGGAACTGACCTACGACGCCAGGCGCGGCCGCATCCGCGGCGTACGCGTCGTCGATGCACATACTTTGCGCGACACCGAATACAAGGCCCGCGTTGTGTTCCTGTGCGCCTCGGCGATCGAATCGGTCCGCCTGCTGCTCAACTCCAAGAGCACGCATTTTCCCGATGGGCTCGCGAATTCGAGCGGCCTGCTCGGCCGCTACGTCATGGATCACCATTACGGTTCGGGGGCGTCGGGGCGCATGAGCGGCTTCGAGGGCCGCCGCACCTTCGGGCGCCGCCCGAACGGTATCTACATCGCGCGTTTTCGCAACGTCGGAGCCCCGCACCCGGGGTTTTTGCGCGGCTATGGCATGCAAGGCGGCTCGAGCCGCGCGGACTGGCGCCGCGGGACAACCATGCCGGGCTACGGCGCGGATTTTAAAAAATCGCTGATCACCGAACTCGGCCCCTGGACGCTGTCAGCGGCAGGCTGGGGCGAGACCCTGCCGCACCCCGACAACCGCGTGAGCATCGATCCACATGTGAAGGACAAATGGGGCGTGCCGGCTGCACGTATCGACGTGCGCTGGCGCGACAACGAGCGCGCCATGCAACGCGACATGATGACCGGCGCGGCCGAAATGCTCGAGGCCGCCGGCTGTACCGACATCACCCTTCAGCCGGTGGATCACCCGCCCGGACACTGCATACACGAGATGGGCGGCGCACGCATGAGCGTCACGCGGGATCAGGGTATCCTCAACTCCTGGAATCAGGGCTGGGACGTGCACAATCTTTTCATCACCGATGGCGCGTGCATGGCGAGCACCGCCTGCCAGAATCCCAGCATTACCTACATGGCGCTGACCGCGCGCGCGTGCGACTACGCGGTTGGCCAAATGCGGCGGAACGAGCTTTGAACAGCCAACGACGCGACTTACTTCTGGCGACGGGGCTGGCGTTGGGCACGCTCGCGCTGCCGCGGTCGGCGCGCGCTGCAGTCGATCCGCACATGGGCGCAATCGGCCTGCAGTTGTATACGGTTCGCGACGCCATGCAGAGCGACTTCGAAGGCACGCTGAAGCGTGTGGCGGCTGTCGGCTACCGGCAAGTTGAATTCGCCGGGCTGTTTGGCCACCAGGCCGCACGCGTGCGCAAAATTCTCGATCGGCTGGGACTGTCCGCCCCGTCGATGCATGTACCGTTCGAGACCTTGGGCGAGGGTTGGAACGGCGTGCTTGACGATGCGGGACGCCTCGGGTGCCGCTACGTCGTCGTCCCCTCCATTCCGGACTCATTGCGCGCCACCATCGACGACTACCGTCGTGTCGCGGATCGATTCACCCGGGCCGCCGAAGCGGCGGCCAAGGCGGACTTGGGATTCGCTTATCACAATCATGCGGTCGACTTCAAACCGCTCGATCGCCGGCTGCCCTTCGACGTGCTGCTCGAGGCCACCGATCCCTCTCTGGTGCGCATCGAGTTGGACCTGTACTGGATCGAACGCGCCGGACAGGATCCGCGGCGCTATTTCAACCGCTGGCCAGGGCGCTGCAAGCTGATACACGTCAAGGATTCGCTGGGTGCGCCGGAGCATCGCATGACGGAAGTCGGCTCTGGGATAATCGACTGGCCGAATCTGCTTGCGAACGCCCGAGCGGCAGGGGCCGAGCATTTTTTCGTCGAACAGGACGATGCGGCAAAACCCTTCGATAGCATTGCCGCAAGTCTCGCTTATCTCAATGAACTGAAGTTGCCGGCCGCTGTGGCGCACCACGGCCGGCTGAAGCAGTCCATCGCGCGCTGGACCATGAAGGACGTCGCGCTGCCGGATCTTTGCCATCGCGCCAAGGCGATAGGATTCGATGCCGTCGATCTTTTATATCCCGAAGAATGGCCGGTCGCTAAAGATGCCGGCTTGCCTTGCTCGCTGGGCTATGCTGCGCGGCGCGAACGATTCATTCAGAACGGCTTCAATGATCCGGCGAATCACCCGATGCTGCTGGCCGAACTGGAAGCCGGCATCCCGCTGGCGGCACAGGCAGGAGTGCCCAACCTCATCGCCATGTTCGGCAATCGGCACGGCGCGAGTCTTGAAGCGGATATGGCAAGCTGCGCGACCGGCCTGTCGAAGATTGCGCCGCTGGCGGAAAAGCACGGAGTCACGATCTGCGTGGAACTGCTCAATAGCCGAATCGATCATGCTGGTTACGAGGGCGATCACACCGCATTTGGCGTCGATATCATCCAAGCGGTGGGCTCGCTGCGCGTCAAGCTGCTGTACGACATCTATCACATGCAAATCATGGAAGGCGACGTCATTCGCACCATCAGGAACAATATCCCGTGGATCGCGCACTTTCACACCGGCGGAGTTCCGGGCCGGCACGAAATAGACGGGAGCCAGGAGCTCAATTATCGTGCTGTCGCGCAGGCCATCGCCGACACCGGCTTCCGGGGATATGTCGCGCACGAATTTGTACCCCTGGGCGACCCATTTGCGTCGCTCGCGGATGCCTACCGTATCTTCGACGTGTAGTCGCACGAGCATTGGTCGAGCACCCACGTTCGATCGCACGCGGCGCCGAACGTCGAGGTGTCGCCGAATGCGCGTTCTGGCTCAACTGGAAGGACAATCACGATGACGATCTCGCGGCGGGATGCAGTGTTGAGAACGCTCGCGGCGGCGCCGGCGCTCGCCGCGGCCTGGAGTTTTGGCGCAAGGAAGTCCCCGGGCAAGGCCCCCTGGCAGCTGCCCCCGAAGCGGCAGGTGCGCGTTGTGGAGAATGAGTGGATACCGATGGCGGACGGAGTTCGCTTGGGCGCGAGACTCTGGATTCCGGAGGGCGCCGAGCGTACGCCGGTGCCCGTCGTGTTGGAGTACATCCCCTACCGCAAGCGCGACGCGTATCGCAGCCGCGACGATCGCTGGGGCCCGCAACTCGCCCAGTATGGCATCGCCTACGCGCGGGTCGACGTTCGCGGCTCCGGCGATTCCGACGGAATCATGGTCGATGAATATGCGCCGCCTGAATTGAATGACGGCGTGGCGGTGATCGCCTGGCTCGCGCGCCAGCCCTGGTCCAACGGCTCGGTCGGCATGCGCGGCATTTCCTGGGGAGGCATCAACACGCTGCAGGTTGCGGCGATGGCACCGCCGGAACTGAAGGCCATCATGCCGATGGGGTGCTGCGACATAAGATTCACGGACGACGCTCACTACATTGGCGGCGCACTGGGGTTGACCAACTTCCAATGGGGCGTGCAATTCAAAATCGTCATGTCGGCGCCTCCCGACCCGGAGATCGTCGGTCCTGAGTGGGCGGAAATGTGGCGCCGTCGAGCGGATGCCACGCCGGCGATTCTCGCCGAATGGGTATCGCACCAGCACTACGATGCCTATTGGCAGCGGGGCTCGATCGCGGTTGACTATAAACGGATCAAATGCCCGGTGTACGTCGTCGACGGCTGGATCGACACCTACTCCAATGTCATCGGCCGGCTCCTCGAACATCTCACAGTGCCGCGCAAGGGGCTGATCGGAGCGTGGGGACACAACTATCCAGACGCCGTGAATCCCGGGCCCGGGCTCGATTGGGCATATGAGGAAATCCGCTGGTGGCAGCAATGGCTGCTCGGCATCGACACGGGAATCATGGATGAGCCCATGCTGCGGGCGTATCTGCCCGAAGCCACCCCCTCTGAGGTCTACCCGAAAGACGTACCCGGCCGCTGGGTGGCAGAGCCGGTATGGCCGTCACCGCGGCTGGTGCCGGCGGTGTGGCATTTGAACCCTGCGGGCAAGCTGTCGCGCACGGCCGCCCGGCCCGAATCAGTACACTATGTCGCGGACAAGATCGTCGGTGTCGACAAATTGCAATGGCTGCCCTTTCCGCCGAGTGGTCTGCCCAGCGAGCAGAGTCGGGACGACGGCAACTCCCTGGTGTTCGATTCACCGCCGCTCGAGTCGGACATCGAAATCCTTGGTTATCCGCTCGCGAACATCCGGGTCGCTGCCAACGTTGCCGTAGCCAAGCTCGCGGTGCGCCTGACCGAGGTGACGCCGGAAAATAAGTCCTGGCTGGTCAGCTACGGACTTCTCAATCTGGCACACCGCGCTTCGCATGAGCATCCGAGCGCGCTCAAGCCCGGCGAATTTTACGACGTCGAACTAAAGTTGTTCATGGTTGCACACCGCTTCAAGCGCGGTCATCGCATTCGCATCGCGCTGTCGGAAAGCCTGTGGCCATTGGTGTGGCCATCGCCGCAGATCGCGACGCTGACCTTTGAGCTCGGCACATCCTCGGTCATACTGCCGGTGCGTCCGGCTCCGAAGCGCGAAGCGCCGTTTCCCATTCCCGTTTTGCCGCCGACCGCTCAGCCCTATGCCGGGGTGCTTGGAGCGCCGCCGGCAGATACCGCGCATCGCGATCCGGAGGGACGTCTCACCGTCAAGCGCGAGTCGCCCGAAGGCTCATACGTAGTACCTGAAGTCGGCACCGCCCTCAGCCGAGGCGGCAGCGAGTTGAACGCAATCACCGAGGGCGATCCGAACAGCTGCATTTGGAGCCAGGAAATCGTGAGCGGATTCAAGCGCGGCGATTGGGACTGCCGAATGGTCGCACGCTACGAGATCACTTCGAGTCCTGACGACTTCCTGCTCAAGGAATCGCTCAAACTGACGAACAGTGGCGAAATCTTCTTCGAGCAGGAGACGGTAAGCAAAATCGGCCGGAATTTGCTATGAGCGTCACACGTCGCGATGTATCGTGCGCAACGGCGAAGTTGCCGGCCGCATTGTAGCGAGGTTGCAATTGCGCATTCGACGTTTCGCCAACTGTCTCGCAGTCACGCTGTTGGCGAGCGCCTGTTCATACACGCCGCCGCAATCCGCGCCGCCGCAAGGTCCCGGTCCCTGTGTTATCGATTCGCGCGGCGTCAATTCCGTTCATGAATTTGCACTCAAGACCAAATATAGCTTCCCGAGCGGAATCACCTCGGGACCGGATGGCAATATCTGGTTCACCGAGACGGGAACCGACAAGATTGGCCGCATCACGACGAACGGCGCCATCAGCGAATTCCCGCTGTCGCCGGCCAGCGGACCCATCGGCATCGTGCTCGGCCCCGACGGAAATCTTTGGGTTGCGGAAACCTACGCCAATAAAATCGCGGTGATCTCCCCCGCCGGCGCGGTGATTGGCGAGTATGCCATTCCTACCGCGAACTCCGACGACAGGTTCATCACCAGCGGGCCTGACGGCAACATCTGGTTCACCGAGACTCGGGGCAATAAGATCGGGCGCATTACACCCAAAGGGGCCATCACCGAGTTCCCCCTTCCCGGCAAGAGCAATTCGGGTCCGCAGCGGATCATTGCCGGACCGGACGGCAATTTGTGGTTTACCTATGACACCTCGCCCAGAGATGCCGTGGTGCGCATGACGCCGGGCGGCGTGGTAACGCAATTCCCGATCCCGGAAAGCAATCCACTTGCCGGCAATGAACTTCCCGACGGCATCACCGTGGGTCCGGACGGCAATTTATGGTTCACCGAACTCGGCAGCGTCATCGGCGTACTCACGCCCTCCGGTACCTTCGTGGCGCAGTATCCGGTACCCGGACCCAATGCCCAAAATCAGGACGCAGCCGGCATTACCTTGGGGCCCGATGGCAGGGTTTACTTCACCGGCCGCACCAGCAACAGCATTGGATACATTGTGCCGCCGGGAGACCATGGTGCCTTTCCGATTCCCTCGGCGCGAGCACTGCCGAGCACCATCGTCGTGGGGCCCGATGGCAACCTGTGGTTTACCGAAGACTCGGCAAACAAAGTCGCGTGTCTCGCACCCCAACCTCACTAGCTTAGCGTTGGCCCAACAAGCCTCCATCGTCTATCCTCTCCGTGGCGAGTTGACGCCGTTCCAGTAATCAGAGGCATTGTGCATGTGCGGCCGCTACGTATCCCCCGACGAGGCGTCGATCGAGCGTGAATTCAACCTCGTGCGCACGGAATGGCAATTTCCGACCAGCTACAATGTAGCGCCGACGCAAAATGTTCCCGTGGTCCGCCTGGACAAGCAGAGGCAACGTGCGGGTGCCTGCCTGCACTGGGGACTGATTCCCTTCTGGGCTAAGGGCGTGCAACCTAAGTTTTCCACCATTAACGCCACTGTCGAGAAACTTACCGAGGCGGCATCTTGGCGCAATCCGTGGAATCGAGGGCAGCGCTGCATCCTGCCGGCATTGGGCTTTTACGAATGGCGGGTTCTTGCCGACGGCAAAAGCAAGCAGCCCTACTACATCACGATGAATGATCAGGAGATCTTCGGCTTTGCCGGCCTTTGGGATTCCTCCACTCGCGATGATGGCGTCAGGATCGAGTCCTGCACCATCATCACCATGCCGGCGAATGGACTGATGACGGAAATTCACAACGCCAAATTCCGTATGCCGGCCATTCTCGCGACACAAGATCGCGACGCCTGGCTCATGGGAACTCCGGATGAAGCATTCCTGACCTTGAAGCAATACCCCGACACCCACATGGTCGCGACTCCCGTCAGCAAACGCGTCAATACGCCCAAGAACAATGACGCTGAATTGATCGCCGCGGTGGCCGCCGCCTAGCGTGGGACTCCGGAAGGCCCTAGAGCATCCTTAGTTTGCGCAGCCGCGAAGTTGCCGCCAGCATCAGAACCAGCATGGCTGCGAACGCGGCGCATTCGCCAAAGAACGCCGGGTCAACTCCCGCTTCGAATATCGGTCGTTGTTGGAAGGTACCGGCAATCTGCGTCCACCAGTAGGCAAACAATCCAATGTCCATGATCCAGTGGCCAAGTATGCCGAATACCAGCGTGCCGGATGCCCATGCGAGCAGACCGAGCAGGAATCCTCCGAGAAATACGATGGGGACCATGCCAATCAGCGCCCAATCCTTGGTCAGATGCAGCAACATGAAAACAAGCGACGAAATCAGAATCGCCACCACCGGGCCATGGCGGTTCTCTATCGGCCGCTGCATGTAGCCGCGAAACCCGGTTTCCTCGCAGACCGCTGCAGATAGAGCTGATACCACGCAAGCAAGCCATTGCATCTGCGGCGACGCGATGAACGAAAAATCATAGCCGCGGTGAAAAGCCGCCGCCGGAAAAGGCACGAAGCGAAACAGGAGCACGATGGCCGCGTGGATCGTGGCCGCAAAACTCAAGGCCGCAATACAACCCCAGAACCATTGCATGCCTGATAGTGGGCGGACCCGGAAATAGTAGGCGCGCGTCGCCCGATATCGCACTGGCGCGCCTCCGCCCGACGCCCACCAGGTGTACAGCGCCAGAAAGGCGACTTCGGCGACTGCCGCAACCGGCATTCCAAGTGCCACCAATAATATCGGCCAGATATTCGCCGCGATCATGCCGACGAGAATGCCGCCGATGACCGCGCGGATTACGACAGGCATGCGGGCCCACACGCCCCTGCTGCTCTCTTCGGTCATTTGCGCCTCCGGGTCATACTTTATAAGCTGTCAATCCTCCCACAACGGTGCGTACCACCTGAATATCCTTGAGTTTCTGCGGATCGACACTGTGCGGATCCTCCGCCAAAACGACGAAATCAGCGAGCTTGCCGGGTGTGATGGAGCCCTTAATGGTTTCCTCACGGGTCGCGTAGGCACCATTGATGGTGTTGACTCGCAATGCCTCGTCCACGGTGATGCGCTGATTTTCGCCCCACACCTCGCCGTTCCAACCCTTGCGAGTGACCATGCCCTGAATCCCCATCAGCGGCGAGAATGGGCCGGGATCGAAGTCCGAGCCCGCCGCCGCGCGAATGCCGGCGTCCAGAAGCGTGCGATACGCCATGCAGCGCTTCATCAATTCCTCGCCGTAATAGCGGAACTTGTCCGGATTGTAATAGGCATAGGAGGTAAACAAAGCCGGAACCGCATTGATGGCCTTGATGCGCCGCACGAGATCGTCGTTGATCAGGGTGCAATGCGTGATTTTCGGTCGCGCATCGGGTTGCGGCGCGAGCCGCAGAGCCCTTTCGTAAGCCGTGAGCACATGATCGATGGCCACATCGCCATTGGCATGACAGTTGAGCTGAATTCCCGCGCGGTGCACGCGCTCGCACCACGCGTTGAGATCGTCCTGAGTTTCAGTGACGTTTCCCTTATAGCCCGAGGTCGAGCCGGGATAAGGCACGCTCATGGCCATGGTGCGCTCGGAAAAAGAGCCATCCGCGGTGTGTTCAAATGTCGCGCCCAACTTGATCCACTCGTCGCCAAACCCAGTGGTCATGCCGCCCGTGATCATCGCCTCGAGTTCGGCACCGATGGCTTCATAGCTCACCCGATGCAGAAGCTCGCCGCGCGCACGCACTTCCGCAAGGGCACGGAGATTGCCACCCTCATGACAGACGCCGGTGAGCCCAAAGCGGACGAACTGCTTGGAGATATAGGCCAAACCGTCGCGATCGCGCCGCATGGTCTCATCCGCGGAATAAGTCGTTCGCTTGCCGACCTTGTCAAATACATCCATGGCACGGTCGGTCACGCGGCCGTTGAGCTCGCCGCTCGCATCATGATCATAAGTTCCGCCGGCCATGCCGGGAGTGGACTTGGTGACTCCCGCCATTTGCAGGGCCTTGCTGTTGTAAAAGGCCGTGTGGCCGCCGCGATGATGCACGGCAACCGGTAGATCGGTGGATACCTGATCGAGGTCATGCACGTTGAGTGCGCGCTTATCCTTCAACTTGGTATCGTCGAAGAAAAATCCTTCGACCCAGGTATCTGCGGGCGTGGTTTTGGCCTTGGCGCGCAGTTTGTCTACGATGCTCGCAATGGTGACGAACTCGACCTCGTAAGGATTGCCGACGAGGACCTCGTACAGCAATGTATTGCCGGAGGCATGATTGTGGGAGTCGATGAAGCCGGGCACCACCGTCATTTGCGCCGCGTCGATGGCCTGCGTGTTCTTTCCTATCAGAGCCTTGATCTCGCCGGACTTTCCGATCGCGATGAATTTGCCGCCGCGCACCGCGAAGGCCTCCACAGCCGGCAAACGCCGGTCGACCGTATAAACCTTGGCATTGAAGACGACCAGTTCGGCATCGCGGACATCCAGGGATGATCCGGCGGCGGCCGCCCAGCGCGGAATCGAGGCGCCGGCAATTCCGGCGCCGGTCATTGCCATGAAATCTCTGCGACTGCATGTGTGCATTGGCATCCTCGTTTATTGTTAGGTGTTTACCCGGCGGCTCAATACGAACCATTCAACCACGACCAGATTCGGAACCCAGCATAGCCATGCGATCGCCTGATAGCTCGGCAGAAACGGCAAGCCCGCGACTTGGCTCAAGGGCAGCCAAATGCGCAGCGTGACGGCGGCAAAGGTCAAGCCATAGCTGCGCAGCATCCAGGTACGATGCAAGTCGACGCGCCGGCGACGGATACAAATGTAGGCCGTTGCCGTCGAGCCGATCCACAAAACTCCCAACGTCCCGAAGCCGATGCTGGAAGGAAGACCGCCGTCCGCCATGGTTGCAAGCGTCAGGCCCGCGCTCCCGCCGACCAGTACTGCCAGACAGTAGCAGCGGCCCAGCCACCGATGAACCGCGAGATGATTGCGCCGAATCCGGCTGTTCAGCTGTAACGCACCCAGCGTGATCGCCAGCGCGCCGCCGATCAGGTGCAGAACGACCGGCAACGGTACGGTGCGCAAGCGCGCAACGATGACGGGGGAGCGCACCAAGGGCCACGCGAGCGCGCCGAGCGCGTAAGCCGCTACGGCGATGCCAAGCGCGGTCATGAGTAACCAGCCCAGCAGCGGCAGCTTGGAGCTCTTGTTGGGATTTACCATACCGGCTTCGCGACGCGTCGCTATTTCAGTCTGCGTTTGAAAAAATCGACGAAGTGCTGCGCAAAATGCCGCTCACTTAGGTCCGCACCGGGGTCCAATTGCGCGAACGGCGTGCGGCCCGCTGCATCGGCGTTTCATCATCGAACCGCGCTTCGATAACCGCGCTGAAATTCAGCGCGATACCGTCCAACACCCGCGCGTTGATAACCGCGCGTCGACCAGCGCCGCTTTCCGTGAGCGCCGCAACGAATACGCCGCATTCGCCGCAAATGAGGAATTCGGCGGTCCTGTGCGCAAACCGATAACGGCGGATCTTGGGATCATCTGCATTCTCGAATGCCACTTCGCCCGCCGGGTCCGAGGTCGCCACGACGCCATGACACCGGCAGAACGAACAGCCGTCGTGCCGCAGCGGCCAGCGCGCCGGATCCATTTCGGTACGGTAAACGACTTTAAGGACGCCGCAGTGGCAGCCGCCTCGATACTCCGTCACGTCATACCCCCGCGTTCGAGCACTATTCTGCGTCAGATCGCTGGCCTCCGCCAGACTGCGGCGCTTGGCATGCCACAGCCCGCCATCTCACCTTTTGTCTCGATCCGAGATCAGGCGCGCCCCGCGCTGGAACGTCAGATAACTCCACCACCAATTGAATGCCACCACTACCCGGCTGCGAAAGCCGATGAGAAACCAAATGTGCGCGATGCCCCAAAACCACCACCCAAAAAATCCGGTGAGCCGAAACCGGCCCAGCGACACCACGGCAGACCTGCGTCCGATGGCAGCCAGATCTCCCCAGTTGCGATACTTGAAGGCGGCCGGCGCTGGCCGACCTCGAATTCTGGCGGCGATCACGCTGCCCACATAGCGCCCCATTTGCTTGGCCGCCGGCGCGACGCCGGGCACCGGGCGCCCACTCGCGCCCATGATCGTCGCGGCGTCGCCGACTACAAAAACTTCTGGATGCTGGTTCACCGACAAATCAGGGCATACCTCGACCCTGCCGGCCCGATCGCGCTTCGATCCGATCCAGGTGCCCGCCGGCGAGGCCGCCACACCCGCTGCCCAAATGATCGTGGCGGCATCGATATGTTCTCCTTCCGCGAGCGTCACGCCCCTGGCATTGCAGTCCGTCACGGAAATGCCGGTCCGAACTTCGACGCGCATCGATTCCAGCGAAGCGCGCGCGACGGCGGCGAGGTGTTCTGAAAATGATGGCAGGACCCGCGGTCCGGCCTCGATCAAGAAGATGCGCGCCGACGCCGGGTCAATTTTGCGAAACTCTCCTGACAGCGTGCGGTGATCGAGTTCGGCGATCGCGCCCGCCATCTCCACGCCGGTCGCTCCACCACCCACGATTACGGTGGTCATGAGACGTCGGCGCTCGACCGGGTCGGTCGATAGCTCCGCCTGCTCCAGGGCGCGCAACAGCCGCTCGCGTATCGTCAGGGCGTCATCGATTGTCTTGAGGGCCGGGGCAAAGGCCGACCACTCGTCGTGGCCAAAATACGAATGCGCTGCTCCGGTCGCGAGTATCAGAAAGTCATAAGGTATGAACACCTTGCCGTCCGTCACAGTACGCGCGCCGGTATCAACCGCGCTGATCGCTGCCAAGAGCACGCTTAAATTCTTATTGTGCCGGAATATCGATCGAGTGGGCCAGGCAATGTCCCCGGGTGAAAGGGCCGCGGTGGCCACCTGGTAGAGCAGCGGCTGGAACAAGTGAAAATTGCGCCGATCGATGAGCGTGATGTCGACATCATGGTTGCACAGCGAGCGAGCGGCCTCCAGGCCGCCGAAGCCCGCTCCGACGATCACTACGCGCGGGCGCTGTCTGGCGTTCATTGCCGGATTTCGCGGAGATGCCGCAGCCTAGCGCGCCTGCCTCGCCGCCAAGTCGCCTTGCGCCTCGAGCGACACGTCGTTCCACCGCTCCCAGATCTCGATTCGCTGGGCGTACTCCTTGCGCGTCAGCGGCAAGCCGCCCGAACCGAAAAATATGCGCAGCGGCGGTTCCTTCGCGTCGACGACTTTCAACATAGCAGGGCCTGTCGCCTGCGGGTCGCCGGGAATATTGCTGCCGCGGAAGGACGCAATGGCCGCGTGCGCGCCCTCATATGCCGGAATAGGTGTCGCACGCTGGGCGGACGGCCCGCCCCATTCGGTCGCGAAACCGCCCGGTTCGACGATGGTGACCTTGATCCCGAAGCCTTTGACCTCTGCCGCCAGAGACTGACTGAAGCCCTCCAGACCCCATTTCGACGCGTGATATAGACCGACAGTAGGAAATGCATTGATCCCGCCGATCGATGAGATCTGGATGATATGGCCGGAACCCTGTGCCCGCATGATGGGCAAGGCCGCCTGGGTAACCCACAGTGCGCCGAACAGATTGGTTTCAATTTGCGCCCGGGCTTCCGCCTCGCTCACCTCTTCGATGGTGCCGAACAGGCCATAGCCTGCATTGTTGATCACCACGTCGAGGCGGCCGAAGCGAGAGTGTGCAGCGGCGACCGCGTTCTCGACGGCCGACTTGTCCGTTACATCCAACGCGAGCGCGGCCACCTGATCGGCGTAGCGTTCAACCAACGGTGCGAGCGTCTTCACATTCCGCGCCGTTGCGGCGACCTGATCTCCCCGCGCCAGCGCCGCCTCTGCCCAAACGCGACCGAAGCCCTTCGATGTTCCGGTGATGAACCATACTTTGGTTGCCATGATGTTTTCTCTGCGCCGCGGGCGCTATGGTGGTGGACAGTCGCTTCAGCAGTTCATTGCGCCCGCATCGTGGTCAAAATTTTTGCCCACTCCTTACCGACCCAGGAACACTTTTCCTTGGTGAAGAAGGACTCGTGTCCGGCAATTTCCTTCTTGATCAAGTCCCACCCGTCCTGCACAAACGCGGATTGATCGGATCCCACATTGTTGGCCCGCATTTTCTCGAAAATCGCCTTGGCCGAATCCTCGGCACTTTGATCGCTTTTGGCAAGAAAGCCCTTCTTGACGCACAGATCGTATTGAGTGGCCGTCCCGCCCACGAATATCCCGAATTGCCTTGCTTGCGCCTGCTCGCTGCTCAAAGTCTGGGCCGCAGCAGGCACATCTGCATACGTTGCTGATCCCAGCGTGCCGCAGAGCACAGATACCGCGACGCAGATCCGCCAAGTCACGCTTTTCATGATTTCCGCATCACGAGGCGATATCCGGAAACATAGCGGCCTTTGCAGTCTCGGTCCACTGCCACTCGACGTCTTCGTTCTCATGTGTGGTCTAAATTTGCTCATAAGGCTTGCAGTACCTGCGGCAATTTCTGCGATTGGTCGGTTTCAATGCGATGGGTGATGTTGCCGCTGGCATCCGCCACAATCATGGTCGGGGTGTTGTTCACGCCGAATTCGCGGAACAGTCTGCCTGATTCATCGAGCAACAGCGGGATGCCAATGGCGTATTTTTTCTGGTACTCCTGCAAATCCTCCGGTGTGGCCCAAAGGCCGGACGCCACGCCCAGCCAGCGTACATGAGGATTGTGCGACAGCGCGCTCACCTGCTCGCGTGCCGCACGGCAATTGGCAGATACCTCTGGGCGGGAAGTCTCCAGGTACGATTCGCACCACGGCGATAGGAATACGAAAACCGTGGGACCTTTCAATCCCTGCTGCTGAAAGTGAAATGCATGGCCATCCAGCGTTCGCACGGTGGTTGCCGGAAGCGGATCGCCAGTCCGGTAGGTTTTGGCGACAGCTTGGCGCATGGCATCGCCGTGTGTCCTATCGGTGCCCGGCGCACGCGCGGCAATGAGCGCCGCGTCGAGGCGCTCATCGGCAAGATGTCCGACATACCGGATCCGACCATCCCGTCCAATGACGATATGCTGCGGCGTCACCCGGACGTTGAATGCGCCGGCAATCGCCGCATCGCCATCGAACACAATCGGCATGGTGATGCCGAGCTGCTTCTGATATTTGCGAATCGCCTCCACCGAATCGTTGAAGCCGACGTTTACCGCGATGACGGCAAGGTCCGCTCCCGCAGTCTCATAAGTGTGCTGGAAATGCGGCATTTGCTGGCGGCACGGTACGCACCAGGTTGCCCAAAACTTGAGGTAAACGGCCTTCTTGCCGTACAGACCGCCAAGATCGATGGTATCGCCGTCGATCGTCTTGAGCACCAAGCGTGGCGCCGGAGTACCCAAAAGATCGTGCCCGGCCGCTTCCGCTCGCTGCTGCCCGGTAATCTCCGCACCGGCGGTGGCGCCGAGCAACAATGAGGCGACCACAGCGAGATTCCGGATGTGCATCATGAGCTGCATGGCATCTCCTTATTCTGCAACGCTGCGTGACCCTGGCTTTGCCTTGTCCTTGATCGACACGACGAGGAATTTGGCGGGCGCCGTGTTGCTGGCATTCGCGGACACCTGGTGAATGTCGTCCGGGGATTCATAAAAGGTCTGACCGGCTCGAAGCGTCACGGCGGGACTGCCACGCACCTGCATGGTCAACTCCCCCTCCAGGACGTACACGAACACCTGCGCATCGTGCCGGTGCGGCAGTGAGGCACCGGCCGGGGGATATGTCACGGTGAGCATCACCACTTCTTTGTCGGGACCGGCGATGAGATCCCGCATCATCAGCTGCGCCACGGCAGCAGATGGCGGCGGTTTCTCCGCACCGGCGGCAATCGAGACTGTCGACCCGGATACGAGCGCTGCCGCAAGCAACGAGCCCAGGAACGCCGCGACCCCATTACGATTTAACATTTCAACTTCCCTCCGTTCATTTCCGGCCCGATTGCGGTACTGACGCGACACCGCGAGCCTAGCGCGTCCGAGCGCTAACCGAAAGTCCCGGGACCAAGGCGGCGGACCGTCAACGGGCCATTGCTACCTATCGTGTTTCGGCAGCGCCAATTTTCTCATCACCGCATAGCCGTCGCGGTTCGGGTGGACACCGTCATTCGAGAGCTGCGCGAGAAATCCGCCCTGTGAATCCGCCAACAGCGAGTAGTAGTCGATGTATCGACTGCGGCTCGTCGCCGCATAGTTACGCAGCCATTGATTCAGTCGTGCGATGGTCAATGCCGGCTGCAACTCCGGCTTCCATGGAAATCCGCGGGCCGGGGGAATTGAGGCGAGCAGCACATCGATGTGATGGGCATGCGCGAGTTCCACCATCGCCATGATGTTGTTCTCGAATTCCTGTTCCGTGTTCGGGCCGGTATTGCCGGCGATATCGTTGGTTCCCGCCATGATGTGCACGGTCTGCGGCCGCAACTCGATCACATCTTGAAAGAAACGCAGCAGAATCTGCGGCGAGGTCTGACCGCTGATGCCGCGGCCGACGATATCCTTGTTAAATAGCGCCGGGTCGCCCCTTACCCAGTTCTCGGTGATTGAATCGCCGATGAACACGATCCTCGGCCGCTGCCGCAGCGCCGCGTTTTCGGGCCGGTACCGACACAGATTCGGCCAATCGCTCTGCGCCCGCTGCCGCTGAGCCTGCATATAGGCCTGCACTTCTGGATTCTTCGCGAGCTCTGCAAAATCGGCATACGACTTGCCGGGGCCGAGAGCAATGTCGGCCAGATCCGCCAAATCCTTGAGAACGGGAAGCGGCGCCGGACAGGGATCAGCGACCATGGCCGTCGCCGGCTCCACGGATTCGCCGACAGCCGCGGCTGCGCAGAGATCGGCCGCCAGCGCGATGAGGAATGACAGTAAAGCCAGCGCGAGCATTTTCATGGGTGAGTTCCTGGGATTTTGCCCTACCGTCCGCGCGCCATGAAGTCGAGGATTTCATGGCCTAGGTATTCGTCCGGCGTGTTGAACGCGAGCACTTCCGACATGTGGTTGTGGCCATCGAGCCGCGCAAAGCGCGGACAGGCGCCGTCGCGGGCGCACAACGCCGCCAGCAGCTCGGCGCCCAACACATCGAGGCCGGTTTGCTCGTATTCGGTGATGACGATGAACACCGGAACATGCACGCCGTCGCGTACGTGGTTGATCGTGGAGCGGTTCTTATACTGCGCTGGATCGTCGCCGAAATAAGCCTGCATGTTGCGTCCAAAAGGGTCGGCGGGATCGTAGACCAACCGGTAACGGCCGCTGATGAGCACCGCGCCCGCGACGCCTGGACCGTCCGCCGGCTGCAGCGCCTTATCGAATATGTAGCCCGACACATGGGTAGCCCCGGCCGAATGGCCGATGAGGAAGACGCGATTGGGGTCTCCTCCGTAGCGCACCGCGTTCGCCTTTGCCCAGCTCACCATGCCGCGCACGTCTTCCGCGCCGGCCGGCCACTTGGCGGCAGGCGCGAGCCGGTATGTGGCGTTGATGCCGAGCATGCCTTGACGCGCAAACCACGTCGCGACGTTCGCATAGTGCTCGCCGACATCCTTATTGCCGGCCACATAGGCGCCGCCATGAACGAAGATCACCACCGGCGCGCCGCTGCGCGCGATCGGCTGGTAGACATCAAGAACCTCGCGCGGATCGGGTCCATACGCCTGATTCCGTGTGATGACGACGCCATCCTTGGGTGCCGCCTTGAGCAGCGGCTGAAAGGCATCGACGGTCGCGGTGAATGCTGCGTTGTCCTTCTGGTACAGAGGGCCGAACTGAGCAAGTGTGGCCTGCAAATAGGGCGGCAGCTTTTCCACCTGCGCGCGCACCGGCGCTGCGTCAAGGAGGCCGGCAATTGCCAGCGTGGCAAAGCCGGTCGGCAAAAAATATCGCATGAATTTAACTCCAAGAGGCGTAGATCGCTCAGCGGCAGATCGGGCCACTATAGGTACGGCTGTTCGTCCCACCATGGAAAATAGTCCGGCATGTCGGCTGACACTCGGTTCAGGAATTTTGCCGGGCGTTTTTCGAGAAACGATTGCACGCCTTCGGCCACATCGGCGCTGCGTCCTCTCGAGGCGATGCCGCGGCTATCGACCCGATGCGCCTGCATCGGGTCTGTCATGCCCAATCCACGCCACATCATCTGGCGAATGAGCGCGATGGCCACCGGCGCTGTATTGTCGATGATCTCGCGCGCCATTTCCTGCGCCGCGGCGAGCAGTTGATCCTGCGCACAGACCTCGCGCACCAGGCCGCCGGCTTTGGCCTCGGCGGCAGAAAATACCCGGCCGCTGTAGCACCATTCAAGCGCCCGTGAGATGCCGACGATGCGCGGCAGAAAGTAGCTGGACGCGGCCTCGGGTACTATACCGCGGCGTGCAAACACGAACCCAATCCTGGCGTTGTCGCTCGCAAGGCGGATGTCCATGGGCAGGGTCATGGTTGCACCGATGCCCACCGCGGGACCATTGATGGCCGCGATCACCGGCTTCAGACAGCGAAAGATCCGCAGCGTCAAGCGGCCGCCGCCGTCGCGCGACTGGTCATTGGAGTAGTCGATCGATCCGGATCGCCCGGGCGAATCGGCATCGGCGCGGCGAAATGTAGCGCCGCCGGCTGACAAATCCGCGCCTGCGCAGAAGGCGCGCCCCTCGCCGGTGACGATGACGACGCGCACTGCGTCGTCGGCGTCGATCGCGTCGAAGGCTTGCAGCATCTCCTGCAGCATTTCCGCGTTGAATGCGTTGAGCTTCTCGGGCCGGCGCAGTGTCAGTGTGGCAATACCCTGCGCGGCTTGGTAGCCGATGGTGTGGTAATTCATGAATTGCTCCGAGGATCTATGTCGAGTCTTCTGCAGCGCTTTAACCGGCGCGGGCGGACCCTACCGGGAGTAGTTCAATTTTGGATACCCGTCGGTGCCGCGCCCCTCGGGCGCCGCCCATGGCCCTTCAACTTCGTGATCCGCCGCCGCCGGTTCTTTTCATCAATCATACCGGCGGTACCGGAAGGTGGCGGCAAGTTTTCCCGCAAAAACGTATGAAATGACCCAAATCCCAGGGGACTTGATTGATCACTCAAGTCGCGGTATTCTCAGTTGAGTGATCAATCAAGTCACCGCATCGGACAGCACCCGCGACCGCATCGTCCTGGCGGGGCTGCGGCTGTTTGCCGCCAAGGGCTATCAGTCAACCTCGATAGTGGACCTGCTGCAAGAAGCGGACGCCCACTCCGGCAGCTTCTACCACTTCTTCCCCACCAAGCAGGATTTGCTGCTAGCAGTGCTGAAGACCTACCGCGACGGCATCGAGCCGATGCTGCTGGCACCGGCCTGGGACGGGATTGCGGATCCCATCGCCAAAGTGTTTGCGTTGCTCGCGGCATACCGGCGAGCGCTCGAAAACAGCGGCTGTACCTACGGATGTCCGATCGGCTCGCTAGCTCTTGAATTGCACGAGCCCGATCCGCCGGTGCGCGAGTTGCTCGCAGTCAATTTCTCCGGCTGGGTCAGCCACATCCGGGCCTGCCTGGATGCTGCCTGTAGCCGGCTGCCGCGCACCGTCGATACCGAACAGCTCGCCACGTTTGTCCTTACCACCATGGAAGGCGGCGTCATGCAAGCGCGGACCCACCGCTCCTTGTCCGCCTTCGATGCATCAGGTGCCTCGCTCCACGATTATTTTGACCGACTTGAAGCCGCCGCCCGAGAGGAATCCCCATGACACCGCATGCCACCCGCCTTATTACATTTGCCTGCTTGATATCCTTCGCCTCAGGGCCGCTGAACGCGGCGGAACGCAGCTGGCGCGAGTTCAAGGACGTATCAAACACCTCGTTCACCGAGCCGAGCGGCGACCGATCCATTCAGCTTTCAATCGATGTTCCCGCCTCGTCGCACGACGCGTACGCGGCATTCACGACCAGCGAAGGTTTTGCCAGCTGGGCTGTGCCGGTTGCGAAGGTGGAATTTCGGGTCGGAGGCTACATCGAGGCCAGCTACGACCCTGATGCCAAGTTCGGAGACCCCGGCAACATCAAAAATCAAATCATTGGGTATGTGCCGGACCGGTTGCTTGTGATCCACAACATTCAGGCACCGCCGGGTTTCGCGGATCCCGAACTATTCCAACGCACGGTGACCATGATCGAATTCATTGCGCTCGATGCGCAGCACACCCGCGTAACGATCACGAATGCCGGTTACGGGTCCGGCGATCGATTCGATACCTTGTATCGGCATTTCGAATGGGGCGACGCGTACACCCTGCAGGAGCTCAAGACGCGCTTTGTAAAGGGGCCGGTCGATTGGGCCGCGCTCAGCGCCAAGCACAAAGCTGCCGAGGCTACCAAAGCAGTCAAAAGATCCGACTGAGGTTTAAGCTACAGCGGGTTCGCCGAAAACGTGTCGCACGCGTCGATCTGCCCCGAATTGAAGCCCCGCTTGAACCAGTTGACTCGTTCCGCGCTGGTTCCATGCGTGAAGGATTCCGGAACCACCGTTCCGCGGGCGCGGCGCTGCAGCGTATCATCGCCGATCTGCGCCGCGGCGTTGAGCGCCGATTCAATGTCTCCGGGCTCCAGTCGCCAGCCTTGCTCCTGCTGCGAGCGATTGGCCCACACGCCGGCGAAGCAATCGGCCTGCAGCTCGAGCCGCACGCTGAGCGCATTTGATCGAGCCTCGCCGGCCTGTTCTCGCTGCGCATTCACCTTGGCCAGAGTGCCCAGCAAGTTTTGCACATGGTGGCCGACTTCGTGACCGATGACGTAGGCGTGCGCGAACTGGCCGGGAGCTCCCAGTTGCCGCGTCATCACGTCGAAGAATCCTAGGTCCAGATAGACGGTCCGATCCTCGCCGCAATAGAAGGGTCCGGCAGCCGCTTGTCCCTGGCCGCAGGCCGTCGCGTAGCTGTCCCGAAACAAACGCAACTTGGGATCCACGTAGAGCTTGCCGCGCTCTTGAAAGGCCGCAGTCCAGACGGTCTCGGTACTGCGCAGAACTTGCGATACGAATTTGGCCTGTATATCGTCGGCGGGAGGACGGTGCGCGGGTTGATCGGGCGTGGTTTGCGCCGGCGACCCATCGCCGCTCAGCAATCCCAGAAGCTGCAGTGGATTGACGCCAAATAACCATCCACCGACGAGCGCGATCAGGATGGTCCCAATCCCGATACCGTGAACCGGCCTGAATCCGCCGCTGGAACCGCGCACATCCTCGACGTTCTGGCTCTCTTCCTGATCATCCATGCGCATGAGTTGGTCTCCGTTTGATTCGACTTCGTGCGTTCACACCCAGCGCCGCACCCGGCCGACATAGCCGTCGTATTCCGCACCGAACTGCCTGCGCATCTTAGCTTCCTCGAAGGGAATGTGGATCCAATTGGCGGTGGCGAACACCGCGATGGGCGCTAAAAAGAACGGCCAGGACCCGACCCAGACCGCAATCCCCAAGGACAGGACGACGAGACTCAAGTACAT